>Ga0210059_1000489_pt1 | contig 50638 bp, 30 predicted proteins | sample Ectturendosymbi2_FD_188042 | JGI IMG/M metagenome (GOLD analysis project Ga0210059, IMG submission 188042) | Ecteinascidia turbinata endosymbiont from Florida, USA - Sample 2 (SPAdes) (version 2) | ecosystem: Host-associated > Tunicates > Ascidians > Unclassified | place: Key West, Florida...
TTGCTGATGATATTAATTTACATATGTCTGCATCCAATGTTAGAACTTTGCAAAGAAAAGTTAAAGATGAAATTCAAAATATTGACTACTGGATTAGGGCAAACAAACTGTCAATTAATTACAACAACACCAGTTACATTATATTAAACAGACCTAAAGGTGATACTGCCATATTTAATATCTCTATTAATGGTCAACAAATTTGTGAAAAAATGACATAAAATACCTAGGCATCATCCTTGACAACAAACTTAATTGGAAACCACATATTGCTAAGTTAACCACACAAATCTCTAAATCATGTGGGATATTATCGAAATTAAGACATTATACCACCCAGCCTGTATTAAAAGCTGTGTATAATGCATTGATACACCCTTATCTAAATTATGCCGTCTTGAACTGGGGCAGGACATCAAAAACTACTATTCAACCTCTTAAGAATCTACAAAACAAAGCTGTGAAATTTCTGAAAACATCCAACAAAGCCACTTTGGATGAAATATATATACCAAATAACATTCTGACAATCAACAATCTGTTTAAAATGTCTGCTGGTAAGTTTATGCGCTCTTATGAAAACAATCAACTTCCATCACATTTTAACCAATATTTCAAATCTATTTTGACAGTTCATAAATACCCCACCAGATTTGCATGTTCAAAAAATTTCGTCTTACCCAGGGTAAACTCTTCCCAAGGGCAATGCTCACTCAAATTCATTGGACCCAAGGTATGGTCAGAAAAACCTGACCATATCAAGTTTCGATCTTACTTTGATTTCAAACATCTGTTCAAAAATTTCCTACTTTCTGGGCTTGTTGGTGCAAATCAGCAAAAGGAATTTGTTTAAACTCATCTTGTATTGTCCGTTCTTTGTGATTTGTATAATTTTTTCATTATGTCTTGCTAGATATTTTATACTTAACAGACACTGCAAAGCTTCCCTTTACAAGGAGGTTAATCTTCTACATATGTCTGTTATTTGATATTTTCCACCTTGCTGTTTTTTTGTTTTTTTATGTCATATAAACATTTGCATTGTCAAACAAACGTACATCAATTTCAGTGTTCTCTCCACACCTGTGAAATTGATTATCTCATTATGGGACTGTGTGTGCATAGGCGTGCACTCATCTGTAAATATGATTTTTTTGTTTGTTTGTTTTTTATCACCTTTTCTTTTCACTGACTATTTGTGATAGTACTGAAAGCTGTATTGCAGGGTTGGTAGACTAGATGACCTCATGGTCTTTCACCAATCCTTTGTGACAAATGAAACAGTAACTGTTGGTTGCTTGTGTGGAGGTTTGCTTTGAATAATGCTATAGTTTCCACATTGGCCTATGCTATACGCAATGCTGTGTGACCTATTGACTGTGCGAACCGTTGTTTTGTCGCAAAAAAACAATACACTTACACTTACTTACTACACACAGCAATTTCAAGGTAGAGTGGTTGAAAGATCCAGATCTTAAAGGTTAGCTGCAGAAGAACACTGGGAATAAAGATTTCATTATTGTAAATGCTGCCAGATCACCATCAGAAATGCAAACAAGTCCATGTTACTGCGATATAATAATTCTGACAAACACAAAAGTGCATTAGGAAAGTAAAAGTAGACCTATATAATTCATTATTCACCAGCACGTTTTGTGACTTTCAGATGCCCAGGTATGGCAGATAGTAGAAAGATTAACCTAATTTTTTGTCTACATGGGATTTTCTGTTTAAATCTGTTTGTTTGGTGAGTCTATGTGGGGTTATTCAAAAAATCTTATTGGCAGCCCTGGTTTTGGTATCTATTCACTAGCCATTGGGCAGTGTACTTGGAGTCTTCTTTCACAAGTGTGGGAAATGATTTGGGCATTTATGTAACTCTCATGCTGTCCAACTGCAGTGGAGAACGGTCATTCTCTTCACTTCAAATGGTAGAATGAACAAAGGAGCACCATTAGACAAAACAAGCCAACAGCATGATTCTGAAAAATGAGCATGAACGTCTATCTGAAATATACACTACTAGTATCATAAACGAATTAGCTATAGCAAAATCTAGAAAATACAACGTAAGCGGTAGGTTTGCAGAGTTTTACAATCGACGTCGACACTTATGCTGTGACTACACTGTCTAAATATAGCGATGATCAAATTTGTCCACCAGCTGCTATTTAGGACCAGGTGTTTAGTACTTACGAAATTCAGTATACCGAATGGTAGTCACGTGGATGCCCACAAAATTTATGATTTAAGAAACAGTTGTTCACTTGTTCAAGTGTAATTTTAATTAGGGCCTGGCGCTGTTGATATGCTACAGGCCCCCCGCCACCTTAATCCGGCACTGATTTCACCTAATGGAGATGTAAGCTCAGGGATGTAGTGCTAACAAAAAAGTGTGGGAACGCACCCAAAAAATAGCCATTATAAAACAGCAAACTCATTTTAAAGCAAAACATGGAAAAGGTGTGGGAACGCCGTTCCCACGCGTTCCATTAACACCCCTGTGTAAGTTTCAGTTCAAAACCATCACAAAAATTCCTCTGTGATCACTTTACCGGGCTGCAAATATAACTTATTCTTGTCTGCAGTGTCAGCCGTAGCCGTGAATCAATGGTTCCCAGAGTATGGGTCGCGATCCAAAAACGGTCGCGAAGGGTAAACAAAATGAAAACGAACTTAGCAACGTACAGCCAAAGAGGGGCGTAACGAAGGGGGACAAGGAGGCACAATTCCCTGGACGCCGAATCACTGCGGGGGCAGTCGAAAAGTCCAAACAACAATGTAACTGTTTGTCAACAATGTCACAAATAGTTTCTTCAATGTCAACAATGTCACATATACTTTCTTCAATGTCAACAATGCCACAAATAGTTTCTTCAATACATTTGCTTCTGAAAGACCTCAGATTCGAACATGGTGGCACCAAACCCGAGGCCATCTCACCTCATTACGTCCCTGCAGCCAAATATCCATACAATTTCAAAACAAACTTGTTTGAGGCTTGAGCCGCAAGATGTTCACCAAACTGAGATTTAGGTTAAAGAAAAAATCCAGTTTAAAAATCTTATTTAATACACCGTAGTCACTGTTTAGCACCAATACCATTCATTCTACTGCAGATATTTGTTTGTGATTTTCAAACACGTATTGTGACGGTTCAATCATAATTACATAGAGCTCTAACGTTTTCGTCAATGCTTTTCCATTGCCTTGCCGGCGAGTGAAATTTGAATTTTGCTAGTTAAACACCACTGGATTTAAAAAAAGACTTCAAGAGGTTATCCTACAAATGGCTAGATCAAGCAACCAACCAATGTGTCATGCTGCGGCGACAAGCATTTTTTTACTTTACTAAAGAGTCATGGTGATAATAATCGATAGTGGCTTTTTTCGCAAATACTCAAACATTTTCTAACTTCATGTAGACAGTGTGTCAGACGTATGCAGGTTGTTTAGAAGACTTCCCCACACCACAATATGTCTTTATAATATTTGTGAATTATAGCGTTAACTCTGAATAGCTATAGCTAAATACCTAATGGTTTTTGGTGAGCAAGCTTAGTGCCAGTACTGTAATCCACAAAAATCCTGCCCCAGTGGCATTTCATGACTTTTAATAGTAAAAAAACGTATAATTTTTCAAGCGCTTTGGAAACTCCAGTGTTAACGTTTATCAGCTGCATACTTTAATTAGTCGCTCAAGATATGGAGGACAACACGATCCACGTCTTACAGAATCTCTACTTCGGAAGTCGGTGTCTGAGAGCAGACCTGCATAACTCAGAAATCTCAGAGTCAGACTGATCTATGCAAATTTGCTGCAGGCCGCAAAAGTTTATTTTGTTCTAGTTTGGAAAAAATTCTGTAATAACAATTATCCGAAGTCGGGCAACATTTTCTGCAACTGAGAAAGATCTCACAAGCCCCAAGAAAAGCTTTCGCAGGCCGTAAGCGGTCAGCAGGCGGTATGTTGTGTAGGCCTGTCTTGGAGGAATTTCACTACAATAGTATTAGGCTTCGATTGAACGCGTGTTTGTGTACATCAGAAGCGTGCAAATATAAAAAGCGCAACCGTAATGGCGACCACGATGACTTTTTCCTCAACTGAAATATTGGTTGCGAAAACATACTGCAAATTTCGTACTTACAGCATCGAGATTTTCACAAGCGCTTTTTCAGGAATCTTTTACGAGCAAATGGTGGCTTTGATCCTAAGTAGAAGCTTGGAACTTGACTAAAAACAAACTTTTAAAGCTTGTCAATACAATGAAAGCAGTATTTTTATTCGCCAACTTCAGTCTTAACACAGTTGTTCAGGAAATAAACGCCAAACAAATGCGCGCAGGGGCTGATCCAACCAGTAATTTCAGGGGGGTGGCGATTTCAGTAATTTTTGGTAGTCAAGTCTCAACAGCTTCGCTACTGTAAGAGAGATGAAGTATACTTCACAGCACTGCTGTGGCAAAACAATGGACGTCACAAACAACATCGCGAATGTTGTTTTCTGAATTTTACAAAATCATCGTGAATAAAGTTACTATCGTAGGTTCATCATTCATAAAACGTGCATTCAGGGGCGGATCAAACTGAATGCACGTTTTTTGAATGATGCTTTAAAGGGGATTAAATATTTAGCCTACATGTTGAGACTCGGTTGTTGTGTGCACCTCCCTATTAAAATTTCTGGCTACGCGCCTAGTACTGGATAAGCGCGAAACCGGTACGTTGTTCCCCTGAATAAACTTTGTGGTATACACAAATATGAATAAGAAGGTCTGTTTAAAAGCGTCGATCACTGCACCGCAACGGTTTTCTCAGAATCCGACAAGAAAACCAAGTCCTACTTAGTTCCCATTTTCAAGTGTTGTGTGTGATCACAATCTCCACCTTGTGGGACCTATTTTGCACAAATATACAATATATTTAGAAGATGAAATGTATACCCGCAAACGTTTAATCAAACCTTCATGAACAGCAGTTGAGAAACTGGACTCCGACTCTCAGCTGGACATTAATGTAATCTAACTTTAGATGAGAAAGAAAAACTACTTGTTTTTGGAAGAAAATTAGCATCGAGACCGAGTTAGAGCATCGAGATAAAAAGGTGGCTAAATAGATTGATCATTTTGCGGATTCCGACTTCCCTGAAAGATTGTTACACGCAAACGGACCATCTGCACTGATTTCGAAATGTGTTAAGTCACTACTAGGGCATGGATTTGCAGACAGACAGCGGTCATTTTTATCGAAAAACCCCTTCGCAGTGAATGAGAGAACAAGGAAGAACCCTGGCTGGTCTATTTAGGATGAAGTGACGGAAAGACAATGTCATTGCCTGTCTGAAACAAAAATGCGACAACGCACAGGAAATCAGAAAATTACCTACGTGAGGACAGTCATGGTTCAATGATATGCACTCACAACAGCGACTTGGAACTTGGAAATGCTGGTTTTTACTAATTGAGAAACTACAGATGAATTTTGCGACAATATCGATACATTTTCCCTCACAAGAAAAAAGTTGCTTCTGGAATTAAATTGAATATCTGGTGCGAAACATGGGCAAGGATTCTGAAACGACAAAGTGTGTTTGCAAACGTGACATCAAGCTTCTATTAATACCAATTTACTGACTGATTCGACCTCGACGCCGAACCAGGTGTCAGACGCTTGCGTGACAGTGATTACTCACGGCAATGTTGGGCTGTAATTTGTTTAATTGCAGGGGCGAAGCGTGGACAGGGAGAAAAAGTCTGCTTGGGCATTTTCGCCTATCAGCCTCTCCATACAACAGAGCAGAAGGAATAAAAAGTATATAAGTGTCAAACTGTGAGTTAAACCAATCACAATTTGAAAAAAACGCAGGTTCATCACGTTAGTATGATTACCCTACATAAGCAGCCACGTGTTTTGTAAATGCTCCTGGTAAAAGTATACCTGAATTGGGTCCAATTTCGTGTAAAGTAGCTGTGACCTAATTGGTTCATATTATCATAACCGCTTATTTTTGAAAAATGAACCTTTTTAAGAGCACGAAACGTCAAAAATTCAGTTTGCCATATTTCTACGAATTATCATCATCGAAATGATAAACAATGCGATAATATTTCTCATACTGCTGAAATCACAAAAAACGCGTGGCGTTGTTTTCTGTCAATCTGCAAATTTTTGCAAATCTTCCCTTACTGCAGGTTTATGCGCAAAAAGTTGAACAAGGTGAAGAATAAATTTAAAACTTTTTTGCATTTGATGTCAGTACAGGTTCATTTTTGCTTTGTTTATACCTTCAGCCATGGGCGTCGGAGGGATTTTTTCCAAGGGGGGGCACTAGGGGATTTTTCGAAAATTTGTCTAGGGGGGCCAAAAATGGTGAAAATTGTTGTTTCCCACTGGAAACTAAGAAAACAACCTTTTTTCGCTGAAATTTTCAAAATCGAGGGGGCTTGCCCCCATTCCGACGCCCATGCTTTCAACTATGGTGAACCCACACTTGGGCCAAAATCTCACACGACTTTCCAGTGCCGAAATGCAGAAAAGTGCTGATTTAAACAAGACACAACTTGTACTCTCCTCCCTCAAAAACGTAAACCAGAAATTACAAGTAAACCACAACTCTGCTCTTGCTACAAGATGCTAGATACACAAAGTCTTCAAATTCAAGGGTCCAGTTCATTCTGAGGTTACCTGAGCATGTTACACTGATTACTGTCTGCGGTGGCTTTCTTAGTAGCTGTAACCAAAACTTCCTGTCTTACCAGAAAACGTTTCATAGCGGCAATTTTCCTTCTGCTGCCAAATAATATACATACATGCACCAAAAACGCTAGGTTATTTTCAAGTGTACAATATTTGTGCAACAGCTCCAACAAGTTCATGACTTGGAAAGTTTTCAAGAATTGTAGAATTATTAGAAGCGTTTTTTTACATTTCAGTCTTTGGTAGCACAATTTTACTCAGTAGACCGGTCCACCGGATATTGCCCGAACGCCTATGCAGTGGCATAGCCAGCCAAAAATTTTTGAGGGGGCAAATCTTTTGACTTTAAGCGAGCAACAGTATTTTGCTTGGGACACCACCTCTCAAAGCACAAAATGACAAGATATGCTAGAAATTTGGGGGTTCCATAGCCCCATTGGCCCCCAGGCTACGCCTATGCGCCTATATGGCCAGACCGTCTCTCGTTATTTAATAAAATCAAAACAGAAGGTCAGTCCTCCATTTGCTAGTCAGAAAGCCAGCATCACTTTCTAGAATTGATTTAGTGTTGAAAGTAGTCCTGCGCCATGAGCTAAGTGTTGCCTGGAAAGTTTCAACCTCGTTAAACTGCTCCTACCGAAGTTGAAATCGTCCATGTTTCTTGATTACCTGTGTATTTTTTAAGCTGTTGCTAAATACTTCAGCAATCACTTATGCACAAGAATAAACGTTCTTCAATGAAAACTGTATATTCTCTTCCTTTCATTAATGGATATTTTGTCTCTGACAATATTTCCACCATTATCAAGCGTGCGGTAACACTCTCACTCATATCACACACCGACAAAACTGGATGGAATTTGTAAAAACTTATTGAAGAACTGCCTGTGCAGCTCAGAAAAAAAGTTCTGACGCGGAAATATACAAACAGTTGGACATCGGCTTAAGTTCTTCGCATGAAACTTAACAACTTGTATTTGACACAGCATTGTTTTTGAAATTCCAGTCAATGCCGGTAAAATTGAAAATGGCGCATTTGTAAGGTAACCAGTAACGACACCCTTGGAACAGATTTTAAAATCACGAACATTGTTTGAAGTGGTTGATACTAATTACGCAATTAAACAAATTACAACCCAACATTGTGTTAAATAATCAATCTCACGCAAGCGTCTGACTCCTAGTTCGTGCCAAAGGTAGAATCAGTCAGTAAATTGGTATTAATAGAAGCTCGATGTCACGTTTGCCAAGACGCTTTGTCATTTCAGAATCCTTGCCCATGTTTCGCACTAGATATTCATGATAATTCCAGAAGCAACTTTTTGCTTTTGAGGGGAAATGTATAGATATTGTCGCAAAATTCATCTGTAGTTTCTTAATTAGCTTTTCCAAGTTCCATCTGTTGTGAATGTATATCATTAAGACATGACTGTCCTCACGTAGGCAGTTTTCTGATTTCCTGTGCGTTATCGTATTTTTGTTTCAGACAGTCAATGACATAGCCGTGAACGTAAAAACTGTCGCGTAGTGGAGTTCAAAGAAATTCAATGTTTTTTTGCGTTTTCTGCCAGAATTTTTTTCAAAACGACCTAAACATCACGTGGTTTTGAATACAATGCACGCTAAGTTTTCTTGGCAACAAAATAAAAGAAAGAACACATATGTGAACAATATTTATTAGTGTTAACCCTCTCATGCTTTTTGGCTTATGCATGATTCAAGATAGACTGTTAGCTTAACCATTCACTGGATCTGGTTAGCCTCAATAATGCTGTTCAACTGTACAATCAGTTCTAATTTTTACTCCATTAAAAACGTGACGTCATCGGGTGTTCATTCAACCTTGGAAAGACCTTTTCACATGACTGTGAATTCGCGCAAACAATCGCTGTGATTTTCATTTTCGATATGTGTTCTACGCAAGCTTCCTTACTGCACACTGACGATCTCATGATTTGCCACAGAGGTGTTTGCATGCAGAATAAGCTTGCCTTATGGACGAAGTCAAACGCTCAAGAAAATAACAAAACTTTGGACATATACTTTATAGCGAAAAAGTAAAAACGCGTTGAAATAATCCCTGGTGTTTCGGACCCTCCTTGAAAAGTGGTGTTGGTCAGGCCCCCAGATTGCCCTTGTTTCGTCGATCATAATGCACATACAAACTTCACCGACTTTCGTGGCATACATTCATGGTCGGCGGAAGGACTTTTTCCAGAGGGTGGCCACCAGTGGATTTTTCCACTACTTTTTGTAGGGGGGCCAAAAGTGGTGAAATTTGTTTTTTCCCACTCGAAACTAAGAAAACAACGTTTTTGGTGAAATTTTCAAAAGCAGAGGGCGCGAAGTCCTCCCTGCCTCCCTTTCCGACGCCCATGCATACATTGTCCAGTTTAGGAAAAAGTCGATTAAACGCAAATATACACGAAGAGAAAAGAAGTAGCAAAAATGGTTTGAAAACGCCCCTAAACCGATCATCACTTTGTTGGTTTTGCTTCGGTTTCAACATCTGTTGTGTGCTACTAACTTCACAATCTGTTTATACTTATAGGCAACATTTTATGACTTTGGGTGTAAGGTGTATAAAGCATCACATCATTCCGGTGCATTTTTCGCAAAGTTGAATATATTCATTTTCTTTACTTCAAATGGAATGGCAGGTTTGTCTTTGATGAGTGGTTTTGAAATAAATTTCAACTGTACTGAAGGAACTACTACTTTCGGTTCAAGTTAGGACTTCACAGTTGCCAAATCTGCTACGCGCCTTGGCAGCATTTTGCTCAGTGGCGTGACCACTTTGGGGGGGCAGCCCAAAAATTTGGGGAGGCCAAAAATGTTTGATTTTAGGCGAATAACACTATTTTGTTTGGAAAAACGCCTTTCAAAGCACAAAATGACTATCTTTTCTAAAAATTTGGGGGGGCATGGCCCCTTTGACCCCACCTGGCTACGCCTATGATTTTGCTGCACATGAGAGAGACCTCGACATAAAAATCACCTTTCAAATATGTCAGATATGACTTCATCACGTTCATTTTCATTGTATTATACTTTTGACTTTGTAGGAGGAAAAAACCACATCGAATATCTTGTTACAATTAAAACAGTTTCGTGTTTAGCAGCGTAATCACAGCAAATATTCAGAAGGCGTTGAAGACCACTGATTCTTGGATCAAACACCCATATATCATGAGCAAATATTTGCTGATTCACAACCGTATTTCACACAGGACATACCGCTCTGGCTGTGCCCAGCTGGGCTGAGAGTTCATCAAGGTAAACAGTAAATATATATTGATTCATATCTCCCCCTTGTCTTACCCCATTGGTTACAGTGAAAGGGTTTGAGAGGCAAGTCACACACTTCACTTGCCTGGTCTAATTTCTACACCTACTCAATAGCGCGGTCTTACTGTGCACATAGGTATACTACGCATCTTGTGAACAACAGGATATGATTAGTTCTGTAAAATACCGTACAGTTAGACCCATGCGAATACGCTGAAAACACCGCGTTGCATTAATTTACATAACACGATGCAGTCTGTTTGAGTAATAATATACACATATCAGTACCATGTTGTGGCTTAAAGTAAACTGGTTGTCAGTGGTGACAAGAAGTGGTGAAATTCAGGATAAAATGTAATTCTCAAATACTTTGGAGATAATTGTTGCAAGAGAAACAGGCCTGCAATATCCAAGATAATTATGTCACTATTTCTAATTTTGAAAAAAAGACTATAATAAAGTTTTCATGCATTGTTTTGGAAATTTTCCATGCATTAAACATACATTGAAAAGACTACTGAGACAAAAATACAAACTGGGATCAGCATAGGTGATGTGCTCAACAAAAATTCAATATTTGCCAGCTGCAGGTTTAGGTGAATTATCTGAATTGGAAATTCAAGTTTATCACTGTTGCACGTAAGATGACAGTATATTTGTCTCTTTAAACCTTTCACGGTTGTTTGAATTTTGGTTTAGAAAGGTGTCCTCATTACCGTTATTTGATGAATTTAGTAATTCTTCAAAGTATTTTTTTCACCTCGCTGCAGCTGTTTGTTTCATTTCCAGTTGCGTCCCCACCGTGGATGAGAGAGATTGGATGTCTTGTTGCCTTTCTGATATTTTTCCATAATTTCTTTTTTCATAATAATTTCTTGGCACGAGTGGATCTGCAGGGCACTAGTAAAGCACATCTGTTTTGTACTTTTTCTGTGCGTTACAACAGTTTCTCAGTTTCCCGACGCATATTTGAAACTTTGCGCCTTTCATATTGTCAAACAAAAGTCCACTTTGGGACTTTATACTGTCTTTATAGCAAAAGTAAGCATTTCTGGAACGGAAGCACAATTATTTTCAGTCACAGCCATATTCCACCAGGGTTGTAATGACTGGATGGTGTGCTATTAGATATAGCTTCAGTTGCTGCCATTTTGAGTGACATAACTACATTGCTGTACAAATGTTCTAACATGTCAGTATGTCTATGGTTATTGCACAAATGGCTGACACATTCGATAAGCTCCTCAGGTAGAGACGTTATTGTGACGCAGGGTCACAATATGTGACGGATTTATTGGAGTTTATTAAACCTTCATTCTTCAAATGTTTTTGTGTTTATTTATTGGCTTGTTTGTCGCAGACACAAGGTTTATATCATATTACAGTAAAAAACACTAGGGTACAGAAACGCTCGCACACAACGCGTCGCAAGGTAGGAGTTGGTTGATACACGTAATCGATATTAATGGGAACGAAGAACGAACATTGAAGCAAGGCACCAGCAGGTGCGTACCGAGGCTAGATGGCGCCCGGAGCAAGAAACAAGTTTGGCGCCCCCCATGTTCGAACCTATAAGGTCTATCGGAAGCAAATGCACTGCATTGAAGAAACTACTTGCGACATTGTTGGGACATTTTGGCACCCCCCGCAGTAATTCAGCGCCCCCATAGTGATTCGGATCCCGGGGAATTGTGCCCCCTTTTCCCGCTCGTTACGCCCCTGGGCACCAGTAGCAATTGTTGTGCATTCGATCATTGTTATACCAAAAAGTTACGTAATGGTTTAAACATGAAAATTTTTAAAAAGTATCAGACAGTAGAAATGAGCGGATAAAAAAAGTTGGATGTAGGCCCACATCGTTTAACAAAGACATACAAATTGTTTCAAAGCAAGGCACCAAGTGTCTTGAAGAAATGCATAACTTGATGTGGGCGAATACTTACGTTTTTGGTATGCTGCAAAATTCGATAGGCAATCTTGTAGCCAACGCGAAGACATTAAATACTTTATTGCAGGGGTCTCAAACACGCGGTACGTGGGACGCATGTGGCCCGGGAATTTTGTGCGGCTCACGATGCTTATTGGGAATTTTCGAATAATTGACATTTACATTATTTAGTTTATTCACCGGTGTTTAAAAGTGCTCGTCTAGCGAGTGAACAAGTTCCTTTTAAACGAACGTAGAGGCAGCTAGAAATGATTTGCCTGTAACTGACCATATCTTTCGCAAGAAATAAAATGTAAAACTGTTTCTAATAAGGTTCAGGTACCGCCATTGTTGCGTCAACGTCATAATGCTGCCCTCGGGTTACTTTATACGTCCTGCTTTGGCCCTCGTACCAATTTCAGCTTGAGACTCCTGCGTTGTAGATTGTGTATCTGCACCACAATTGGCAGGCACACATGCATGCAATAGGCTCGAAACAAAAATGTTTTTAAGGACAGTGGAGCACTGAGCAAAGGTGTCTCTGAGCTTATTAGATGCACAATAAAGCATTTTCACTTGCTTCTGCGCAAAATATGCAAACTAATCCGCGAGTTTCGATTTCGAGCGATTGTTATGAACGCTCTGAACTTGTGCGAACCACAGCGAAAGTTTTGTGACATGAAGACAGTCTGCTGCCCTTGACCAATGACATGTGACGCGACCTTCATCCACGAACCTTCGTGCCCTTTGGTACGCATGAATGAAAAACCATTGCATGGTAAATCACGCTTTCTTCAATCAACGTTCCACTTGAATAACGGACTCTCTTCAGTTTGTTTGCCTTCGAATCTCCGTAGTTTTTATTCTGGCATCAGTTCGACATTGAACTGTGAAGTCATAAAAGCAGGAAGTCGTAACCGGTGGTATATTTCGCGAAAAGCTTTGCGCTGTTTGCGTTATGAAGTTCATTGGCTGATTTTTTTGTATCAAAAGCACAGTTGTAAAGCACGATGCAAGAAATCTTATTTTAGTCGGCAAGATGGAAATTTCTGTAAATGTAAAAACACTATAAGACGAAGTCAAAGACAGAACAATTTAAAACAATGAACCATTCAAGGAAAGAGTTTTTTTCTTTTTACTGCTCAGATCAGACCTCTGCCCCAGGGACCTGCAACATAATTTGTAAGCTACCTCTTGGAAGTTATTTGGTAGCTCTATTTCTGTTGCTGCGTGGCTTTCTTCCAGTTTAATTTTTTCTCATGTCATGACATGTACTGTCAAAATTTGAAGAAGTTTTAATGATGGCAGCTACTGGCATGTTATTAGAGATAATGGATTGGCTAAGTATTTCAATGTTCTGATGATGATCCAACCAGCTGCTTGATCCCATAGGCATCACTTGCATGGGTGAAAGAATTATCTGGAAGCATGACCTCAAAAGATTTTTATGCTGTGCTATAATGCACAGATAAACGCACGTGTCAAATTCGCTAGGATCAACTTTCCTGTATTTCGATTTCCTACTGTCTCAGTTATACTTTTGTACGAATCTAAATATGATGATTTAAAAAATATTGCATCTATGCTCATGTGCGTTGGAAGGGAGTCAGGGGGGACAATACCCCTGGATTTTGACATTTTTAATTTTCCTACTTTTTAGTAGAAAAATGTATTTTTCTTAGTTTCGAGTTGGTAAAATGAAATTTTGCCACTGCTTCCCCCCTGGAAAAATACTTTTGGCTACCTCCTGGATGATAAATCCACTATTGCCCCCCTGGAAAAATTCCCTCCGACGCCCATGTATGCTTGTTTAATTGTACCCCGGAAACATTTTAGCTTTGCACCACAATGCTAAAACCACACCAAACAGAATCTTTTTTTTAACAATTTAACTTGTTTCTACAATTTGTTTAAAAAGCATGTGGTTGCTGTGATCAAAAACCTAATATGCAGCTGAGACACATTATCTTTATGAAATAAATATTTCTAACATAATGTGTACTTGCACACCTGCATTCATCAATCGAACTCCATCCCAAATTACGAATTTCTGGGACTGATTTCCTACTACCTGACCAACTACCAACCTTTGAGTTAAAACTAAAAATAGTAATTTCTGCCTTTATGATCTTTATCGTTAAACTTATTGCACATTGTAAGCAAAAAAGATTTGATGCAGCGACTGAACGTAATATGCAAACGTAATACCAAACTATATACAAGTTTTGTTGGTTATGAGTTCGTTATTTTAGGGGTTACATGTTCCATAAATTAAACTTTATTCTTGAAAAAACCTCCCTTGCTGTCATTTTTTGACTACTCGTGGATAAGATCCATCCAAAATTTACGCGCCTAGCAAAATTAGGTGAAAAGTTAAGTTTTGTGCAAAACATCATCCACTGCTTCGCATCAAAACACAAAAATTGAGAACCTGGTTTCCGCGGTCGTTCAACATTCAATTTGAAAAAAAGGAGATAAAAAGAAAAAGGTCAGGGCCTCCCAGAAAGAGAACATATTGTTGTAAAGATCACCGCAATATTTACTTAAAAACTTCAAATTCCCTACAGCTTGGAATTCAGAAGTTGAGGTAAAGTATATGTGAAGTGCACCCCTACCTTGATAACAAGCAATAACTTTGCTCACGATTCGTGATTCGTCTACGGCTACACACTATGAAATCTGCAACAAGCACTAAGTCGTTGATGTACTTGCCCACGCTGGTCTTTTTATACTGCCAGTTTTTCCGTTTGGAGTGTTTGCATTTTAACTATCGTAAAAACTCACTGTAAATGGCTACACTCTCGGCATATTAAGACTCCCGTAGCGTCACTTTTTCTGTTGCACAGATGTAGTAACATGTGTCCTGAGCCATTCCAATAATTGTCAGAAAACTTTTAATACACACATTTTGTGATTTGTTAAGCTGATGCTCATAACAGGATCAGTTGGCTTCTGCGTAAAACAGTGAAAAAAGAAGCTTAGCATTTATCGAATTGCATCATTAAATACTCAAAAGCGGAAACTCTGCCACATGCACAGCTTGATATTTTTCAGCAACGCAGCGAAGAGAAACGACAGAATCAGAAATATTATTAGAGTTTTTTGACAAACATTTGCAGACGTTTGAACATCTGATCGTGTTCAGTCGCTCAACGTAACTGTAGGCTGGCTTCTTTTTTCGGTCATAGACCGAAATGATTTTTAAATGACGGAAAAAAATTAAGTCGTTTCGGTCAGAATGTCTAAAAATATAGGCTAAAAAACACTTTTGCGGCGAGTTTTAATAAGACTGAGACAAATGACCGAAATGTTTCAGTGATCAAAATGTATCAGCAAAAAATGACCGAAATGTCTCAGAAAAAAAACAGACTTTAGGACAATAAATAGCCTGTAGTGCAACCGAAAACCAGCCACTCCACTCGCGATTATCGTGCTCGTTAACACAAGCCATTCTCCCAACCACAGCACCCACACGGCACGCAACAAGCAAAACGAATTCGAAATTGCTGTTCAACAGAAACGAAACCAATACCAAGTACGAATGTCTCCCACACGTGTCAAATTTCTTCATTAGATTTTGTTAAACTATTACAATCTGTTCCATAAAATATGACAAATCACTAAACGCAGAACACACAAATCCAAGCTCCGACACCCAACAATCGATCCTAACGTAGAAAGGTACCTGTGTATTGGCGAATGTGCAAAACACTACACTGCACGTAGCATAGCTGCGAATGCACAGGCGTGAGAACTACAGGGCAGTGCCGCAGACATGCAAGGCGTTTGCGCTGCGGTAGCGATAAAAACAATGTTGCTTAAAGTTAATCGTACATTCCATAACCGAGTAAAACATGGCTGTGCTTCCTATTTGTTGTTATTCAAACGAGTATTCCTATTTTTGGAAGTGTTACACGTGTCGAATTAAATTAAAACTAAAGCGCTAGGTGATTAATATTTCTGTTCTGCTTTCTCTTTAATCAATAATCACTGAAAGGCGTGAAGAACGTTTGGTGCACATCTCCTGATAGCAGAAGGCAAAGAACGCATGCTTTCCTTTGATAGGTTCGCAAGTTTTCGCACTTTAGTGCTATTCCAACGCAGTGCGCACGAAGTTTATGGGACTAGGCTTTACGTCACTTGGTACTAGCAATTTGCTATGGAACTACAGCGAGAAAGATGGCGTATGGCACCACAAACAATAAAATCACATTACCAATGAGCATTTCTTTGTCACACAGCAGTAGAGTATTGCACAGACAAACTGCACAGTGCAGCAACGGGGAACGCACAAGAACTGCACCGCCACTTTTTAATCGGTAACCGCCACTTTTGCACGTGACAATTTTGGTGCAGTGGAAAAGTTGCCATTGCATAATCAGTAATGTGCAAGTACGAGCAACTGAAACCAGTATTCGGAAATAACAGCAAGCTGCCATGCTCGTAAAGAAGACACCTAAGCATGAAGAGAAACCACAACAGGATCAAGCGTATAGTTACAAAACAAACAACGAAATGTACTCGCTGTCTGTAAGGATGAATGTATTAGCTTAATTTTACGCGCATCAGCGTCCCGAGTGGGGGAGACGTTCTTCGGGCGCATTGTTTGTGTGGTTGGGCTAAAATGTCACTTTAAAATAAAATAAAAAGCATCTGACTTAAAGGTTATATGACGCCAACACAGCTTTGTCTCCAAGCGCCGGATACACTAGTGACCAGTGGTGCAGTTGGGGCAAAACGCCGTTTCCCCCAAATATTTTAAAGGGGCAACGGTGTTCCTTCACAGTGGCCCCATGATACTGACCGTTAGGCTTAGTGAAATTCCCAACTGTTTTGACAAAGCAAAACATTTTTTTCATAAAAAATCGCGTACCCTCACCTTTACGCTTTGAGCTACGCCACTGCTCGTGACATCATAGGCTATCATGCGTGGATGATATAATTATGTAAATGCGCTCTCCAACACCCGCATCAATTGGTAACGGGCCGCGAAATTACAAAATTTATATGGGCGGTGCCACCACTCGCTTTCTGAGCATGTGATTGGTCTATTCTTGCCATGGAAGCACTGTTGCGTGCATAAAGAGCGCTGGACATGCAGCAGTCTTATCTGATGGTTCAAACTGGTAACTGCATTTCAGCAACTGAAAAATAACAACCATCACAGAGCTCTCGAGCCTCCGCGCGCGGTTACAAAAATGTCAGGTAGGACACGATGATCGTTGATGGGGGATATCACTTGAAAATTACCTCCAGTATCTGCATCTGACCCAACTTACCCCTCCTTGGATGTGAAGCCACTGCTGGTCTGTACGCACGTTTACGCCCCCGGTCGGCATCACGTCACAAACTATAAACAGCTCAACTCTTCAGTAACATCCTTTAAGGTTCAACCAGTCTTCCGGAGACCCTAACGAATGCTTGCCCTGCCAGCGAGCGTCCGCCTCAAGGCGTCCAGCCGAAGAAGCAAGAAAGTCCAGCAGTTCATCCGCACTGCCGTCCTCAGCACAGGCTGACCACATAAGTTCCCGAAAGTCTTGCATCGTGAAATCAGTCACGTCGATTTTATGACCGCGAAAGCGAATGTGCTTCGACAGTTTTCGTTTGGAAATTTTCCTCGCTTTGCTCCGACGTTCCTGCTTCGAGTTGGCGCAACTGGAGTCTGACAAGTTACACGTGTTCGCTTCTGATTGGCTGTCCTCACCGCCTGAAAAGACGCTGCTCGGTGTTGGCGAAGGAGAAGGAACAAAAGCGCGGCTCACTTCGTTCATCTTCATTTCGATCACGCGTTTGTTTTCTAAAGCTCCTTTCAATGATGCTGTTTTCTTGTTGCAGTCCGCACCTTCTGACGTTTTACAGTAGTTCGGAACAGAAGTACTCCCAGCATTCACTGAAACCCCGTTTATGACGGGTGTCTCGAGTTTGCTCTCTAAACGTAAGCTTTGAGTGGTACCCGGATGTTGCGCGTCCAAGGAAGGTGACTGTTTTGACTGTGCTTCTGCCTGAGAAGTGCGGTACTCTTCGAAACCGCAATTCGTTCCATCGCGTTGCGGTTCCCGACTAACTGCTGAGAGCGAGTTGCTCTCTGGCGAGGCAAGCGTCGCCAAGCAAAACTGCTGCCTCTGATTAATTTGTCGATTTCCCAGATGGGACGTTACCACGTCTGGCGCATCTGTCGTGTCTCGCAAGACTGCAGACTTGCCGTTGCTCTCAGCGTCATTGCGTCTCGCCGACTTGGCCTCCTCGCCGTCCTCGGTTATCGGAGATAGGGTTTGTTCAAAGGAAGGCTTCGCCGAACGCTGTGTTTGAGCAGCTTCGCGACGGTAGAACTGCTCCTCAGGCCATGTTCTCGGCCTCAAATTTTGAGGGCCGAAGTTTGGCCGGCGCCTTCGGTCCATTCCGTTGTGGCCCGCGGACATCGGGGAACCGGCGTTTCGAAGCCGTGCTTCTTGTGCGCGCAACACGTTTTCGTTTTCCCATGTCTGGCAGTCGCGCTTATAATTAATCCAGTCGAGCTGGTTTCTCAGCTGCGCGCATTCGCGACACTTGCGCTGCAGGAAGTTGTGTTGGTCCAGGAGCTGTGCGCGATGGTGTTGCAGTTCGGTATCTTTCCGGCACAGTTTTTCTTTCAAGAAGCGCGCTTCCTCTTCGGTCGCTGACAAACGACGACGCAAGATCGCTATTTCCTCGTCCTTCCTTCTAGAAAGTTCTCGTTCGTCTTGAAGTTCCTGCGCAGACCTTTCCAGCAAGGCCTTCAGCTGGTCTCGATCTCTCGCAGCTTCAACGCTGATCGTCTTCAGTTGATTTTCTCGCAGCAGTTTTTCTTCAAGCTTCTTCTCGCGACGCGCGAGAAGTGAACAAGAACGTTGCAAGTTTTTTCGCAAGTCCGTGATGAGACCGTTCCTTTGGACGACCTTGTCACGTATGCGATCGAGTCTGCTCGAAGCTTCCAGAATAATCAGTGATGTATCTTCTGGAATGTCGCTGAGGGTTGTTACTTCCGAAATCCTTGAAGGATTTATTTCTGTTCAAACAGGAAAACACAGTTATACGTTTTATGTCATGGAACCACTTTTTTGCATCAAATCTAAGCCAATGGTTCTCAACCGTGAACCACTTGGCTCAGTGAGTGAGAATTTTGAAATCCTTTATGCACAAGCAATTTTGGAGTTTCCTAACCTACCAGGTTTGAGTGGCGATGACACGCAATTACGTACTGTGATGCAACAGTGCTGAAATTGTAGGGAGATGGAGAACGTGGACTTATTAGTGTGGTGTGTTAAAGATTTACACTGTAGACACTAGTTCAGGGGTTCTTAAAGCTTGCCTCAATACCCCCAGGGGGTATTAATTATTTTATTTCAGAATAAGAGATGTATATTGTGCAGTGAAACCTGATTATAACACGATAGCCAGCGTCCAAAAACACCATCGCGAAACTGAAATAATTTCCTGCGGGGAAAACATACATGAGATATGACCAAATTGGGTCCAACTTTTTCCAACTGTTTCGTGAATTGTCAAAAAAGTTTGGTTGACCTGATTAGGGATATCGAGGCTTAAAAACTGTGAGGACCACTGCACTAATGCCTCAGCGAAAGCGTTGCTAATTGGTTTCACAGAGTTACATAAATTTGAAAAGCTTATTATCATCTTGTTAAAATGACATTGCTTTAGGGGTAACTAGATGAAATATTTCATTTACTTTTTACTAACACTGTATTTTGCAATATAAGAAAAATAAACCCCGCTCTAAACTCAGCGCAGCAGACTTTTTTCCTCAATAGTGCAAAATTTCGCAAAATAGCAGTTTCAGAGAAAGTGTCTTGGCGTTAACTTGTTCAATGAACTTGTTTTTGCAATAAAACTAGATTTTTTTGGGATGAATACGGAAAAAGGTTGATAACCATTGATCTGAAGTATTTTTACTATACTTCTATGCCATATATCAAGCATCCGTAACATGAATCGTGATTAGCGACTCCTTAACATGGCGAGTCAAAGCGTTTACTCTACCGTAAGTACTGTTAATTCGATACAAAATTCGAGTACTTTACAGTTACGCTAGAATTTATAGTGAAGTTTGCAAACTTTTGTCCAACAACGATGACTTAGTTGCACAAACAGTTTTTCTTGCCCAGAGTGCTTTGAAAACATTTTCGGGCAGTTAATCGACTCTTCGTGACAGTTAAAAATCAGTTACTGTACCTTGAGCAGCAACAGTGCAAACGTTTTGTGAAGAAATGCCCCTGCAGTCTGGCGCAGCACGGCAGCCTTCAGCTTGGCTGGTGCGAAGGGAGATTTCTTGCAAACTCTTCGATTTTTCTTCTGCAAGTTCTGTTCGCAACGTCCGAACTTCCTCAAGAGCGGTCTTCAGTGCGCAGCGAAACTCGCTCATGTATGCAGCGCGTTCCTTCATATCTTTTACTTGCTCGTGCGCTGTTTCCACATCCGAGCTACTACCACTGTGTACCGAAGATGCGCGGTATCCACACGTGTCGTTGTGCATGTTGCAGCATCACGTAACGAACTGTATCGAATAAAAATTGACGCTAAATGTGTTGACACCTGCATGCAGAGACGAGTTGAAAAGCTACACAGTACTTATTCATGCTGTCTAGTGCAGAAGTTCTTAAAAGCTACCTGTTCAATGTCATATGTTGTATTTAGTCAAAGATATGATTTACAAAAAAACGTACATTTTGGTTTTGTACTCACATCCAAGATTTAATTTGAAACCATTCTGGAAGGTGTAATATAATTTCCAGCCAACAATAAAAAATTGCTATGTTCTCCTAAACACTGTGTGCATTACACAGAAGGGCAGCTAAACAAATTAGAAATATTTTACACAGTGGGACACACTTTTCCTAGAGAAGGTGTAAAATATTTCATGTGCTTCAGATTTTAATGGTACAAAGCTGAAATCCTGGTACACTTAACAAAAATCTGACACTATTCAACCAAAACGTATGCCACTGAAATGCCAACCCATGCTGCCTAAACAACTTGAAAAACCGAGCCAGTGGTCTTTCGCTGAAATCCAACCCTCGCAGGTCAAAACTTTGGGCTCCTAGGAAGCCATTTAAACTGATTACTTCAACTAGTCTATGTGAGAGCCCCTGCGTAGAAGCACTACTTTTCAAACGCACGGCAGTCCGCGACAGGCAAATATTTACTATGCACCACCTTCAAATGAAATAAGATGGCTTTTGCAACAAGTAATGTCATCAAGATGAACAAGAGTAATGCTTCCCCATCATTTCTGACGGAACTTGATATGGTTACGTTTAATAACTTACATGTTTTAGTTCACATTACTGAACGAAATCACAAAAGTATCTGCTGATCGCCTGACCAAGTCATCACTCCCACTTTTGTTAAAGGTATAAAGCAGAGGTTTGCTTTATTTTCCTGTTTAGCGACGCACATGTCATTAAAAGCGCGGTTCAAACAAAGGTAAAATCAAGTTGTGATAGTATTCCAACGACGAGTGACTGTTTTTCTAATCTGTGATGTTTTAGAACATTTCAACTTGACAGTCAGTCAACTTAATGCTATGTTGGCAAAACGTGTGAAAGGGATAATGCGATGCCCCAGGTATGTAAAAATAAAGTCAAGAAAACCCGGCGATTATGGTATCAAAAGCATTTACGCTGTCTAACGAAAAATTCTTACATTTTTTGTCCTTGCAGTAGACAAAAGCTTTGTTATAGGTGTTTATGACAATAACAGGCAAAACGCATTACCACTTGGATCTCACTGCAAAGTCCTACGACCGTTTGTTTCTTTAGTATGGGTGCGGCATTAGTATGGGTGTGCCATTAGTATGGGTGTGGTATTAATATGGGTGTGGTATTAGTATGGGTGTGGAATTAATTCATGAGTTTTTGTTTTTCGTGCAATTGCTTCATTTTTTTCTCTTCTCAGATGCCTCGCGGCAGCAAATAAATTTGAACCTTCAACGTGTATTTTTTTCTGGGGGCGGCGGCACGAATTTTATAATGGTGTTCCTGGGTCCGATCTGGACGTACTACTTTTTTCATGGTTGACTGATCATACGACGTCATAACATCGGAAAGATGGTTTTGCGTAATGGACCCAAAACTCGCAGTGATCAAAAGATACACGGTTCTTTATGAAGCAAATCTGCGGTAGAAAATCTCAATTTGCGTAAACAAGACTGTTACCTATTTATCTCTGTTACAGTAATCCCAGTCATGGGCATCGGAAGGGGGACCAAGGCCCTCTGGATTTTGAAATTTACAGCGAAATAGGTTGTTTTCTTAGTTTTGAGTGGGAAAATCAAATTTCACCACTTTTTCCCCCCTGGAAAAATCCCCTGATGCCCCCCTGGAAAAATCCTTCCGACGCCCATGATCCCAGTTTAGTACTTAACTGTTTTTCAAAGCAAAAAACATTCCAAAAACGTTCTCGTCATACCCGTTCGTAAGACTTGTACCCTTAGACCCTGGGCTGCAACCTCTTGTGCGAGTAATATGTGTTCGGAAATTCGCAAATTTTTTAGTTTTCCTGCGCACACGACCATCCCGAGCTTTCTTACTGCACACTGATGATTTGTTAATTTGACACATAGTTGTTTGCATGCAGGATGAGCTTGCCTTGTCGACAACGACAGGGACTCAGCAAAATTTTGAAGATGGTCTACTTCATAACGAAAAACCAAAAAATATACTGTAGGGTCTTTTGTATCGCGGACACATTCCTCTTGAAAAATAGTGGGGGTCCGCACCCCATGACATGACCCCTTGTTCTGCCATTCATGTTCTTTGTCAGTCAGACACCAGAGCAAATTGTCGAAGGCTGGACGAAATCTCAAGTAAACCGATGCCTTTGTTTCTGATCACCAAAAAGTCAAACCTCGAAAAATGAGTTTCTTTGAGGCTATTCAATACTGCACAAAGACTAAAAGTTTTCAATCTCCATGGCGCTATTGCTCTTAAAAAATGTATTTGGCAACAGCTTCTCGCACCAAGCAGAAAGACGACATCCGGTAATTTTATTGAAAACAGGTATGTTTTTGGTGTGCTTAAGTAACATGTTATTACCCTACTACACGTTGCTTTGAAAAAATCAACCGCCAAAATAACCTTACTCATATTCTTGGTCATATATCGACTATCATACAGCAATGGCAGTTTACTTAGAAGGCGGGTCTGTTTGCTTTAGAACGTTTTCCTGCTCAGATGAAGTGTGGCAGAGGTATACGGAGCATTCAAAGAAGTTGAACCTAAATAAGCCAGTAAGTGGCCTTTAGTACGCGAGAGAAACAAATCTGCCACGTTGCGGTATTGTCCTAGCTACATGCAAGCGTAAGACGGAAATCGCAAATGTGCAAGTTCCAACGGTATGACAGCAACTTTGCTGAAGGAAACGCGCCGCACATGTTGACTTACTGTATCTGCTTTATACAAACTTTAAACTCTTCGCAATGTCCCTTTAAGCAGCAAGCACGAGGCTTCAATAAAAGTTTTTAGGCGGGTTATTCTTGACAAACGCGTCACTTCAGCTGACCTCGTAGAAACCTTAGCAATGCTCAAAGATATAGCTTGAGCACAAAAAAACTCAGCCGGTGAAATGCAAGCTCTCAGCATTGCAGCAATCTTTACATAAACATTGTCCAGGGTTGTGCTGAGTGACAGACTGCAACGTAGTTCATATGGTTTGTCAAAGACTTCCTACGACGTACAATCAATAGGTCGTTTTGCACTTTGTACTCCGCAAGCCGCAGTTCGATCCCAATACAAACATCAGCATCAAACCACCGATGACCCTCAAACGCCATTCTTTCACTGAACAGATATTCTTCATTGATCGCCGAGCGAAAGTGACGACGTACATGACTAAATGAAAGTAGTCAGAACCAAACCAAGCATTGCAAAACACCAGCAATTAAAAAAATAAAACCCGACAAATGATAGTGATTTTGTGCATCGACAGAACACAACGTTCGTACACTCATTCATCACTTATGACAGTTTTCATTGGTAACAGATGTAAAGGGTGCGTGGGTAACTTCCCCTCCAGAACGTTCGCTGAAAATGGTTCACTCGAAGTAAGCTATGCATTTCAGTACTGCCAATGCAGATAATAATTTGGCAACACGTTGACCCACTGCATAAACTTCGCTGCGCGCGCACAGTAACTCAAATTTAGCACCTGTAGTTCGTTTAGTTTTCTCGCGTTCCAATGGACAGTGAAATGCATGACCACGTGGACAATCGTAGTTTTTCTTCGGTGGTTATGCAAACATTCAGGCAGTCAGCACTGATTTATGTGCCTTCCACATCCCGGAATTTTTTTCATCAGCGTCAACATAAATTTGAATACATGCAAAGGCCACCAGATGAGACCGTTTGCAAATTGTTGCCTACAAACCGTGACACGCAGAATAAACAATCACATTGTCATTTTGCATTGCGCATATTGATTAGACAAGAGGCCTAATCCGAGCTTCGGCCTGCCGCCAATTGTCATTAAATAAATTTGTCGCATTGTATGCGATCCAACCAAAAAAAACAATGACATACATTTTCAGAGGTGCGTTGTAGCCGGTAGTAGACGCTCTCAGAGTTGCAAAATCCTTCAGGTAGCTCATTCTAGACCAGTGGTTCCCAATCCCAACGTGGGGCGTACGCTCAACACGGGGGCAATTTGATTTTCAAGGGGGGCATTGAGGCCAACTGACGAGGTCTTGGTCCAAAAGCTTGTTTAAACTAAGGAATTGGCGTTTTCAGCTTCTTAGCTGAAACGGAGTTCACTTTTTATAAGATTTACGTATCACCACATAAGAGGCAATCAGGGTTTCAGAGGTGGTTAGGTAGGGCATGGGCAAAAATTTGGAAACCACCGTTTTATACAAAAAGTTGGCCAAATGAAATCAACTGAATGCTGTTCGCAGCATTTCTTAGCAATCGATCGGGCAATGACAGCCGCTGAAGTAGGTTGCACCTGAGACGCCTGCGAAGTCCCATGTGTTCAGCGCGTTCAGAGAAACTGAAGTGGTTACCCCAAATAAACGATTGCCTGTTGGTCACCCATCATGCCTTCCGTATTCGTGTTGACATGGCAGGCATATTATGGTTTCGTGCTTGGCAATGCCGCCAACGGTCAGTTACTCTCAACTGGCTCACATCCTAGCTTGAAACATGAACAAGCAAGAAGTTTTTTCTAAACTGGTAATCAAGTAATCATTGTAGCATTCACCATGAATAAATGATGAACTTGGCTGGGAATCTGGTAGCTGACTAAGAAACTTTAAAATTCCTATTAAAATTCTGGTGAAGAAATGACTGTCATGGTTCTGTTTGCTAAAGCACAATCATTTGCAATCTGGCGTATGTTCTTTAGTTTTCTTAAGGAAGTGTGCAAGACGGGAATCTAGATTTCTAAGCAATACGGAGCGCCGACTCAGTTTGAATCTCTTGATTTGGAGAAGAGGCTTGCGGTAAACAACTTACAATCGATCTCACTAGATTCAGTGTTCACTACAGTAAAACGCAATTAAGTAAACCTAAAGTAAATGCAAATAGGATCTTGCAACAGACCTGCTACATAAAGTCACTGTATTAGATTCACTGAAATCTACGATCAGGGAACGCTGCTGGACATGTTTTGTTGAAGAAGCCTTAATGATCCTTTCCCAGGAACTTCTTGCAAATACAAAGCCTGTCAGTATAAAGTTGCAGAGCGACTTCGGAAATTTCCAGACCAACTGACAGCAAAAATCTATTTTCACACCAAGCATCACATTGTGGCGCGCAGTATTTACACAGAGCAGAAAAATTTGCGATTTGGTCTGCACTCTGCATTATTCTTTTGTTGAAACAAAAATTCGATCTCATACCTACACCTCAAAAATAAGCAGGGTATGTCGAACTTTATTTACCGTGGTATCGATGGCATGTATGCGGTACGTGAGCACGGAACAAGTGAGTTTTTTACCAAATATTTACAGGCCTAAACACCGGGCGCGAGGGTTTTGCAATTCTACAATTACATTTTGTGTTTAGTGTTCCGAAGTTAAGGATCATCGGTTCAATTTGAGCTATCCAGTTGCATATGTTGCTACCACCAAAATGCATGAATAAATTAGTACCATCACCATATCAAGCTTTTCTAATGGCGTGTAAAGCACAAAACAGTCTGAAAAACGTTGCTTTATGGTAGCAGAAGTTGCACAAATGGTATGGCCTAGAAACTAATTGCTAAGCGTTTCTTTCTGCTACAAAGACGATAGAGCAGTGGCTCCAGGCCCGTAACTAGGGGGGCCAAGCTCCCTAAAAACTTTTCGCCCCCCATGGAAAAACGTGGACATAGTTTAAAGAATTTGAGCCCCTCTCAGAAAGCTCTTCGCCCCTCTGGTGTCCCAAGCTGGTTACGAGCCAGAGTGGCTCTCAACCTTTTTGTGTTGGCGCACACCATCGCTTTGTTAACGAATTTTAGGTTATTCAAAAATATGAATTTCGCCTATTGCTAGTGAGCTATCTGCTTTTGCAACCCACAGGCAAATCGTGGCTGCGTTTTCCCTTTGTTTCAATACTTTGGTTTGATGTGCACTAGGGTAGAAAATCCAGCTTCACAAAGGTATGTGGATGCAAATGGGATAAATACGCACAGTTTTGCCATATTGGATGGGCCAAAGTTTAAATACAAGCTGCAATGAAAATACTCCTGAATGCATGCAACTGTAATACATACCACTTTCAGATTGATTGGGATCAATGAACAGTTTGGGACTGTAGTGTTGGAACTACAATTTTTATCACACTGTGACGTAACATTAACGGTACTGATAAGTCGTCTCAGTTCCCGGCAGATGAACGATAACGTCTGGCCAGTGAAGGATGTACAATGATATACGCCACAGTACAAAATCGCTGCACGATGTGGCACTTAACTTCAAATTTACATGTTTCCACGGAACCTTAGAAAACGCTTTGCGGATTCATGGTTGAGAAACACACACACACATGTATATATATATATATATATATATATATAGTTTAACGGGACAATTAACAGCAGGCGGAATTTTCGGTTTTTCATTAATAACACCGAAGACAACTTTTAAGGAACAGTAGTAATGGCGATTTGTACTCTCAGATGTGGGAATTTTCTTTTCCAGAATAATCTGAGAAGTGATTATCAAAATTTTGCTTTCCTGGTTTTTCGAATATAAGTAAAGAGCAAATGTAATCTTTACTATAAAATCGGTCTTCATCTTTGTCAATGATTTTATCACAAAACCTTTGCACACCTGCTTTAACAAGGGATATTTCCCCCACTTCCAGCGATTTGCCCAATTCTTCATGTTGCCGCACACCGAACTTTCTGTGACCACTTACGAAAACGTAATTAAAACGGCTGAGGAAAAGAGCGGAACTGCTTGTTCGTCGGCAGATAAATTCAAATGAATGCGACTCGTCGCTCGTTCGTTTTCTGCGACATACAGGCGTCGCGTTTCTAGTGGTATGCTTTTATATGAAAAAAAAAATACTGTAAATACTATGAACAAGATGCATGAACCCAACCAAATGGATACTTTACCTTATGCATCAAGTGGCATCGCACTGCCTGAAAACTGTTTCATGCTAACTCAGTGGTTCTTAACCGGGGGGAGTCAACAAATTTCTGGGGTGGTGCGATCCCTTACGCACCCTACAACACGGAAGGTTTGATCATTAGTTTTTGCAGCTTATTTAAAGTCAGGCGGCTTGAAACAACGGACAATAACTCAAGGGAGACGTGGTGGAAAAAATGTTAATTAAGAACCACTGTTCTAACTCGTATTCCCCCGGCTGAAGAAAATTTGATGTCAGTCGCGGTGTAGAGCAAGGTTTTGTACTTGCTCCTACTCTATTTAAAATATTCTTTTCAGTATTATTATGCTTTGCTTTTCTTGAGAGTTCTGGTATCTTGCTGCACTTGCACTCGGGTGCGGAACTCTTCAATCTTAACAGACTTCGTGCCAAGACAAAGGTTCGCCGAATGCTGGTGCGCGAACGCCTGTATGCGATGACACAGCTCTGGTCTCTCAGGTTGCTGAAGAGATGCAGGACCTCTGCAACTCATTTGCAACTGCTTGCTCCAAGTTCGGCATATTTTAATCAGGCGAGAAAAGCACTGTTGTTCTATCAGAATGTTCCTACTCGTATCCACTATAGCGCCTTATCTACGGTGGACAAGTTTTGCTATCTTGGCTCTGTGGTTACCAATACGAACTACTGGGGTGGCAGAGAGTCATGCACGGATAGGGCAATCTCCAACAGTTTTCTGTCAACGGCGTTAATGAGTGTGGAATAATCACAACCTTTCAATTCGCCTAAAAATTCGTGTTCGGAAACCTTGTCCACCAGTCGCCGTCTTGAACATCGTCTGAATGCATTCCATTTTCGTTATTTGCGTTCTATGTCAGGCGTCTAGCGGTACAATCGCGTATCCAATGGAGGAGCTCATGTACATCACTGACATTTACACCATACTAAAAATGCGTCGTATCCGCTGGGTAGGTAGTGTGCAGAGGCAAGAATGCGTGCCTACGAAAAGATCTCCTTTACAGTTCTCTGGCACTTAGCAATCGTTCCATCGGTCGCCCTAAACTCCATTTTAAAGAGTTATTGAAACGCGACATGGCAAACTTCAATTTCTCACCAAACTAGTGACAGTCAGTTGCAAACATTCGATTGGCTGAATATGTGGTTTACGATACAAATGACGGAAACGTAGTGGATCTCGTTGAGTTAGGCAGATTATATTAGTGTTTCAAATTACATTTCGTGTGAAGTAGAAGCTTGCTTCAACGAACGCAGCACCAATATTTTCCGTGTTGGCTGCAATATTTTCCGCTTGTGATCCAGAGAGTGCAGCCTTCTTAGACGTGAAGTCTGTACAACCGCTTTGGGATCTGACACTGTTGAGACGGATTGCAGGGTGGCAAAGCAATATTTTGCGAACTTTAATGGTTATGATGAAAAAAGAACGTCGCCACCAAGACCTGTATTAGAACATTATGAAGTCTCTAAGTAAATGCACTCTGTTTTGCTCAGGATTGAGGAAAACCCGGGTTTTCTAAAAAAAAACGACCCATCTGCTTTTTGTTATTTTTAAAAGGCGTTTCTTTGGGTTTTTTTAAAAAACAGTTTTTTATTTTTTGTAAAAGCACGAAAACCCAATTCTGAATTGTTTGTATTGCATCATGCTATACCACCATTTTCAGAATTACACAGTAATAACTTGTTAAACCTAGTATGGCACTAAAAATTTGGGTTAAAGAATTTCACTCCATCTTTGTTTTTGCAAAGTGTTGTTAGTCAGTTCACGCCAAAGTGGTAAGATTGGCAAGCATGCGCCCAGGAAACCGAGAAAAGCCCCTCCCACACAACTGCACTTCCACATCACGTTTATGTGCACGCCCTGCTAGTTCAGCATTTATAGAGTGTATTCGTTTCAACATATGGTTTGGAATGTTCTAACGTCAGAAACAGGTTGGGCACAGAGAAGGCAAAAGAATTTTAATACAGATATACCAATTTTACAGAGCTGAAGAAGACAACTAGTACAATTTACTCAAAGCAAACTGTTCGAATCAAGTCTTCTCTTTTTTCAAGTCCTTCAGATTTCGTTGCTGCTCGTTTTGCTTCATTAAAGTGTGCTGCTTATCTTACATTTTACTTTATAGTAGATTTTACAAACGAAAAGTAAAGAGTATTTTTTGGTGGATTTTATTGTTTTTTTTAATGGCCTTTTTAAAAAAACACGGGTGACTTTTTTGGGGTTGGGTCCAATTACACCAACCCTGGTTTTTCTCGCCCTCAAACAATCTCTTACATTTGGGGCGTTTTCATTTCATCAACCACAGACGAACAAGGTTGCACTCTTGCAAGGGTCGACTTGTTCAGTCAGCTTTTGAGCGAGATTTAATATAAAAGCTGAAAGATGAATGAAAGGATCCAAAATGGTGAACATTTGGTGCTGCCACTAGAAGACTGCACCTCTTTAACGCTCTATTCAAACAAAATGTCACTTCGTTTTTCGTAGCATTGTTTACATTTTTGAGAAACATTTCGTTCACAACATGTAGGCTGCATGTTTCTCAACTGCGTGATGAATGTTACTCATTTGAAATGCTGCAATTCCAATAGTGAGAACAACCTTGACTTCATATTTCCATCCCACAATGAAGAATAAGTACTACGCATTTTATGTACAAAAGCAGAATCATGGCATTGTTGTTTCTTCCCCACTTAAATATTTTTCCTCCCTGAAAATATATTCTAGCGCCGACACTGATCTGTGGGATGATATTTCTTTTTTTTACTTTATTAGACTTTAAGGTTTTAATGATTATATTCGGTAAGCCTTTAACTTCATTATGATTGCGTTTCGACAAGTAACAAAGTGTTGATCTCAGCAACCCTAGTTTTTAGACGCTGCACAACGAACGATTCATTATTGAATGATCCCGAAAACAAGCGAAGAAATCCCGTCGTTAAACTCAAAACTGGAAAAACAAGATCTTTAAAGCAGTTGCAGAAAAACAAAAATAACCAAAAGCCTGAATAAACAAATGAATAAAATGTTGACGAACATGCAGAATACATTTCATTTGCAACACTCTCAACAGCTTTGGGAACAATATTCTGATATTAGCCTTGTTTGCAAAAAGCATATTGCCATTCAAACCCCTCAGTTCAGGCAAGGAAAAGGACAATTTTCGAGGCTGAAACTCAAAAAGTACGCAGTTTCAGAGGCAATAGGATACACGGTGAAATCACATTGGGAGAATAGCCGCTATTTAGGTGTGTTATACGTCAGCTCATTACACCAGTCTAAATATACCCATGACGTTGAAGACTTTCGCTTCGCATTGATTTTTTTGAGGCAAATAACTCCAATTGTCACCTAGCGACATTATAACAGCCTTGTAACTGCTGTGCAGCATTCAGTTGCTTCCGTTGTCAAAGCGCGGAGACACCTTTGTGACCTTAACAGCGGCAACTCACGCACCTACAGCAGCAGTCAAGTCGTAGCCTCAAGGCTCCTCAGTGGACCCGAATATAGCATCAACATCAGACTTTCAGAACACAGCTTTGCCACAGCTGACCATATTCAATCAATCAGCTTCGGATGGGTACAAACGAACGAAATATTTCAACACAGAACTTTATGAGTTCGTTTGACCGTAACCAGAATGTTAAGCACATAAAAACCCACTGAAAAAAATCTTAATAAATTTGCTGCTCAGATATTACAACAAATGCAAAACAGAAAAGTTGAAGAGAGCGTGGTAATAGTATTTAGAACGTCGAAGTGCAGTTCTTAAGACAAAACTGCGTCCTTTCTGAGGATCTGTGCTATCTTCAGTACCTGCACAACTCATTCTGAACTGACAGCTGCCCTTGATCACAGCAGACGAAACTCGTTGGTTAGCAATGTTTACAAAGCACACGAGCTCGTCTGATAGTGCTCACCAAGCCCGTATCATGTGGACGGTGGCAGCGAAGCGCGGCGACACCACAGCTTGCGGCGCAGTGACGTCAGTCGATCTAACAGTCCCATCTCGAGCAGCGTACCAACGCAATCACTTCCTCGAGACGTGACGGTGGTGCGCAGCAAACAAGCAAAGCAACGCTTACCGCCTGCGAAGCATGCAAGGCAAGGTTTTGGCAATGACCATCCCTAGATTGGGCCTCGTGCGGTTAACCATACCTGCTACAAGTGGTGTAGGACAGGCCTGCACGACTAAGAAAGCTCGAAGGGCCAAACCGACCAACATAAATTTGCTGCGGGCTGCAAAATCTATTCCATTCTGTTGTAGTTTGACAGAAATTCTGGAACGACAATTAATTACATCCGAATTCGGGCTGTTGCAACATTTTCTGCAGTTGAGAGCTCTTACGGGCGCATGCGGCCCGTATGTTATGCACGCCTGGTGTAGGAGCTGGGGGTGCAGGGGTGAAACCGCAACCCCGAAAGTTTTCATTTGTCGAAAATTCGGGAAAAAATCTCAAAAAATTGGGCACGGAAATTTTGACATTTTTTAACAATATTTATGAAATTATACTTTTTTGTTACTGAGTGTATATATAAAACTTTATTATGCCGAAGAAAACACATTAAATATACAGTATATAAAAGCAGCACACTTTTTCTAGTCACTTCGTGTGTTAGTTTGTGAGAGTTGATAGAAACTAACAGCTGGAGTAATTTGTAAGGGGAAACTTTGTAGCATAAACGTTTTTCGGGCAGCTTTGGGGAAATTCGGGCAAAATGTTCTCCTCACCCCCTAAAAATACCTACTCCCACACCTATGCCTGTTACATGCTTATGAACAGCTTTTTACTATTTGTTGATAGTTTTTATCGATGTAGAAATTATCGATACTGTAACCGCTTCTGCAAGGCGATGAAAAACTGTAGCAAGCGCTGGGGTCTGGGGCATTGAGTGTTTGTTTTAGAATCGCCTGCCCGTAATCATTAAGTTCTTTCTGCGTTCTTTTGCACTAATACTAACCCCTCCGATAGGGATCTTAAGTCTGATATAAACACGTAATAAAATAAATGCGTAAATAGGCAGGTTATATGAAGTGTGGACAAAAAATAAACTGATCTAAATCAAAAAGTTATGCAACATATTAGGGAAAAATTGCACTAAATTTGTCAGTTTTTCAGCAGTCTTCGCAAAACTTAAAGGTTCTCATCAAATCTGTTAACTTTTCGTCATTCCTGCGGATTTGTGCATATTTAGAATGAATCTTGACTGTAGAAAAAAAAGATAAATGCGCCTGAAATACTTCCAAATTATATTTGAAAAATAAGCATGAAATTGTAATAAACGCTTTTGCTCCACAAGTATTTAGAACGGGAAGAACTTTGTTGCTGGTTAAGAAGTTACTTTAACGTCGAACATTTTCGTACCAGATGAAGTCAGCAAAAAACAGTTCATAACCTCGACTTCGAGACGTAGCAAAAGCATTTACGTTTTTTCCATATATAAAATAGTTCCAGAACATTAAATGTATTCCAAATCGCATATAAAAGTTATGTTGTTCACTAGCTTTTATCTTTTTCTGAAGATGACATTTCAGGAATATTGTGTGCTCAACTTTTTTAAGAACACAGATTTTGGTGTTAAGAATAGTCTGCATGCAACGCTGTTGTTGCAATGAACCTTAGCTTACAACTTCCGAAACTTTTTCCTGTTTCAAATTGAACTTATTGATGAGAGCATAAGGGCAAGTTTGCTGTGGAACAGATAAACATGGTCACGTACAATTAGAAAACTCAGGGAAGCTCTACGCAAAAACGATTTGAGAAAACCCAGACTGCACTAATAAAAAAGACATGCTATACCAGCTACTGCAGATGAAGAAATGAAAAAGGAAAATGCCGAAATCTTAAAATTGAATATTTCTTTGACATTTTTCCGCAAGAGCATTAGCCTTACAAAAGTTTCTTGATTACATCTGCTTCGTAAATGATCTCAGAAAAACAATTTGATGTGCTGCAATTCAATGTTAGATGAAAACAAAAGTATGAAGTTTTCCGGAAGCGAATACCTAAGTAGTTGTGATAGCGGTTAAACCAGGTGACGATCGTTGTAGGCGTATTGTAACTATCGTCACCAGAGAAAGTTTAGTAGTACGCCGGTTCTATAGAAATGCGGCTTGCGAAACACCGGTTGCGGATTTTTAGTGCAATATCTCACCACATATCAGACTGAATAGATGCGAACCAACAGTCACCCAGCATGCGTTTTTATAAATGCACGCACATGACTTCAATAAAAACGGAGAAAGATGTTCCAAACGAAGCCACAGGCTGATCAAATTGTTTCGGAATATCTAATATATTTGGCGCAAACTACAGTAGTAAAGTTGTCATGTTAGGCTTCATGTCACTGCAGCGCACTTTTAAGTAATAATTCTATTGCAGGAATTCTATTCCACGTTGCAGGAAAGATAGTTTGGATGACCTGCAGGGATATCTAGAACTAGCTATCCCAGCCACCGCAGCAAGGAAGATATCTCCTAGATACCAAGAAAAGGTACACAATCTAGAAATCTTAGATATCCCTGGGATTAGCACATGCCAAAATTTGTCATAGGAAGAGCAATGATGAAAGTACATGATTTCTATCTGTTTTGTTACGGTGGATGCCATCCTGCCTTTTGACGGCCTGTGTTCGTAATCTGTTTTAGTTGATGTCGGAATGTGACGCAGTACACAAAACTGGGCAAGACAAGCACAGAGTTGTTCACACCAAGTAAATGCAACGACAGCGTCAATATTTTTTATAGAAACCTCTGCGTCACGGACAATCGAGAGGCGCAGACAAACAAGTCGAACTGTAGTGATGCGTACGATGCAAAGACAATGTAAAGTAAAACATTCGCGTAAAATTCAAAGGATTTGAGATTTTGTTTCTGAACTCCAGGGAAAGGAATGCGGTCATAGGTGCTCGGAATCAGACGTTTGCTGATTCACTTCCAGAAGAGACCATTTACTTCTGCGTTGAATCAAACAAAACGTTTGGTTGATATTGCTTAAAAAATCTCGCTGACACCCTTCACTGTGCAGTAGATCGTAATGCACCAGATGAATCGGTTGGTTCAAACAAATCTCGTTTGCTCCAGTGAAACACTGAAACAATCGTCTAGGTTGGGGTGTGCTTAATGTACATTTGCGGCTCGCAAACTGTTTTTTTGCTTAAAACTTCAATCATGTACCAGATTCCAACTGACTTACCACCTGCGTTTGATTGACTCTGTTCAAAGAAATGCGTCGATCAGTTTTATGCACATGCAGTGACAGCATCTTGAAAAATTTCCGGCAGGCATATATTACAGCATTAGATGTGTCAGCACTGGAGTTTCAGCATTAGATGCTGCCGTAGGTGCCGAACCCAGTTTTCTTGATAAACGATAAAACCAACTTTTTCTGCAGGTCAACGCCACTCATTTATTTTCATATCCGCTTTTCCTCTGTATAGGAAAAGCGGGGGCAGTAGGCCTAAGAAGTCTCGAAAAACCTCATGGTTTCCAGCAATCCATGCAATTCTGCCGGCTTCACATCAAGACGGGGCCGAGCAAGGTCGGAGATGTAGTCACGCCACCTGGTCCTTGGCCGACTACTGGCACGGTTTTTCGTGGGTGTAGCCAGCAGGACTTATTCAAAATTATTCAAACTCATCGCGCATCGGTCGTCGCGTGCGTGACCAAGTATCGCGGCTTTAGGCAGAGGGGCCCGTTCGAAAAATCCGCTACAGTCTCCCCCACCAGCTGGAGACCCCATGTTGCGCCCGCTGCGCAACTGCGGAGGCGAATGGGGACAGCGCAGAGTGTTTCCACTCTGGGAGACTTGGAAATAACGCGTAAACTACAATCTTACGCAAGTCAGAGCATTGCTTTTCATTACACTAGCAAACGAGATCATTATTAATTTGCTTTACTTCGCATCTTGTGGAAGAATCGAGAATTAGTGTACTGTATTTTCAAGAAATGGTTCCAATATGCAATCACTAGGAATAGTCATAAGAAATACGCAATTTGAAACTCAATAAAAAAGCAAACATTTTTAAAATCGTGGTTCATGAAAAACAAACTTTTTCGAAAAAAACAATCTACCGTTTTCATCAAAAATTACATGTCTGATGTAAACGTAAAATAAATTTCGTTCGTTACCAGACAAATGCGCGACGCCCCGTTTTGCATAACCATGCACAAGGCAGTAAATGTGCTCACTGCAAATCTTTTTAATTTCTACATCTACTGTTTTCAACAAAAATGAATACAAGTTACACTTTGTGGCAACTGACGATTAAGTTTATTGCAAAATGAATATAGGTTACAATTTGTGGCAATGAACGATTAAATTTGAACATCGCGCTGCTGTTTTGGAAATTGTCAAGAGTACACTTCGAAACATCAGAAAATTTCAAAGCACTTTTATCTTTGTTTGCACTAAATATTTTGAATATTCTATGTAAGACGTCATTAGTTATGAAATACTTCTTATGCGAAAAACACGAAAACCTTTTATGTACTAATGTTTTGTGGTAAGCATATCAAAGATATAGAAGTAGACATCGGTTTTCTATTCGTGGCCCCACCCGGCTGATGGTGCAGGAACAGAGCAGGTGAGGGAAAGCTCGCTTTGTTTCACAACTACAAACGTAGTGCAATAAAGAATATTATTCACTTGATACGAGAAAATCGCAGACATCCAGTAGTTTATGAAACTTGCATAGCCAAAGGTAAATGATCCAATCAAGTTCCGCGCAGGAGAATGATCAGCGAACAAGAAAACAAGCACAGTGGTTGAAATGAAGAGAAAGATTCGGAGCACAATTAAATACAATTAAAACAACGCACAAATTTAGAGGATATATAGAATCAATCGAAAACAACTAGTTGAGTGTCATGATTGACAACCGACAAAACTACGCAAAGACAAAACGAAAATCAAGAATACTTCAGCTGACTCAAAAAAAATCAATAAACATCAGTTAAATGGATATATCGAATAAAAACTTCAATCAATTTGTACAGAATGATCTTAACGGATATCAGGTGAGTTTGAGTTTATTTTCTACTCAAGCTTTGTTTTTCTACTCCTGGTTAAAATTCTTTCACTATGTGATTTTAACTAGTAGTTTCCTCGTGTGTATTTTGTAACGCACAAAACCTATTAAGGCGAGCACACACAAAAATTCCACATTTTTCACGGTTTTCTGTGCATAATGTCATTCTTTATGATTCCACTCTCATTGCAGCACTTGTTCGTTTTGTCCTTCGCGTTTTTTAGCTTTCAGCTATATTTTTTAATTCGTTGTTTGATTACGTACATTTTTTATTCTATTTGCGTTCATCCAGACTTTGTTTTCATTTAGTGCTTCCAGGATGTTGTGTTTACATATGTTTTTCTTCTATAAGCCGTGTTTTCTTGGAAGTGTTTTAATTAATTGCGATGAATTGCGCTCCTCTCTACGTGCATATACATAAGTGTTGCCAGTATGATTTTCCGTTATTTCCGAACATGAAACATCATCAAGGCTTGTTCTGAATAAACCCAGCAGAAGTTTGCAACAGCTTTCGCATTTAAACTGCGGCGTTTTGCAAAGAACTGAAATTATTGCGTAAACAACAGATCACACCTAAACTTGTCGTAACTTACATATTGCGACCCGGTCGCTTTAAAACGTTTGTAAGAACGTCACGACGATATGAGGGGTTTAATTACAACTTCCATCCACTTTCCAGGTTTCTCTAGCACAAAAAAGTGTCCGGCATCTTTCACCAAAGTCAGCGTCATTCCTGGCACAAAAGACTGAAAGTACTGGGGTATGGCGACTGGGCTCACTGCATCCGAGTCCGCCCAAACAAATCGAATAGGAATGTCGATTTCGCGCAGAGCAGAGAACCAGCGAAACTCAAAGTGCGCGCGATCCCACAAATAGTACATGAGTTTGTTCATTAAAAGATTGCCTCCTTTGTACTGTATAAGTTCTGCGATATAGGCGATGTCCTCATCCCGTTCGACAGAGTTCGCATTCGGGCCCCACACAGATCGAAGCTGTCTTGTAGACAACAGTGGACTTAATCGATACCTGGACGACAGTTTGACAAAATACGAGCCAAATAACCTGCTCCCTCCCAGCGTCTGACTGAAGCGGAAGTTGATCAAGGAATATTTCATTCCGCCATTTGTAAACGTTACACTCTTGAAAAAGTGATCGAAATGTCCAGGCAGCAAACCTGAGCACAGGTTATTCGTTACCTCACAAACATATCGGAAAAAAACAGAAAACATGGAAGCAAGGTCTGAATGCGCGTCAAGTATTAAATAAAAATCATTCTAATTCTGGAAAGCACTATTTACAAACACAGCCAGCAATACGGCATACAAGTTTTTATCTTGTTTACTTTCGTAAACTGCACATCATTTGTGATTATATGTTTTACGCATCGTTTCCGGACCTACCCTATATAATATTTGAGAGTTTCAATGCTTTTGTGCAAATAGTACTCAAAAAATTAAAAACGCTTTAACTTTTCAAAAAATTATTAATTAGCGAAGTGACTCAACTGTACATTTAAAAAATAAGCAGAGCAAGCGGACAGCTTATTTCGGTGTGGAATTTTGCTAAACAACAGTCAACCAGACTCAGAATTGTATACGTGACTACAACCTGAAATCGCTCATAACTCTGCGAACGCGTGGCTGCAACTGAAAGCAATAATCACGGCACATGTTTCAAAATAAATATTCACTACAAGTCCAAAAATATACAACGACTACATCGCAGCAAATCAAATTGACACGAGATGAACTTTACACAAAAGTCAGAGCGGTCGTCGGCGTTCGCGACCTTACCTCTATGTCGTCGTGCTAGAATTTCCGTGAGGACGCTGTCGCCCATATCGTGCGCAATGACGTGAGCTTCTTTAATCTTTAGCTTTCTCCATAATATCAGGGTGTTGTCTGCTGCTTCGCTAAGCGAGTACGTATAGTTCGTTGTGGGCTTGTCCGATAAACCAAAACCCACTTGGTCGTGCACAACTACGTCACCGAAACGTAGTAAAGTGTCAATCACCTGTTTCGAAAAACAGAAGAGGTAGCGATTCACCAACATAAATCGCACTGAGCAATCGCGATTACTCACTTTGTAATATTCGAAGCTGGATGATGGAAATCCGTGAAGAATGGCAAAAGTAGGAGGATCGGTTACGGATGGATCCGAACACTTGTTGTGTATGTAGAAGAGTTTGTTGCCATTGATAGTAGCAATCTCACCACGGTTGTACCATTTTTGCAAATCAATTGGCAATTCCTGAGGTGTGTTGGGAAACAGTGGATCAGGGAGAATGTACGGTGCAAGGGCGAACGCTACGAGAACTACAGCTATGTGCAAACTTTTCATGATTTCTTCCAACCTGAAAATGATTTCTCATTAAACAAAAATCTGAATAAGCAAAAGTTCTGCAGCAACATTGCTGCAAGCATTGCACTTGTAATCCTCAACTTCCTTACAGATAAAGTAACAAGATTCCTACCTTTGCACTCTAACATTTGCAGAGACATATTATAACTATAAAATGAGTCAATAACGTGGTTTCTATTCAAAGCAATTGCAATCATTTACTGGAAAAACGCATAAAACAACATAGTCATAAAATTAGACTTTTTTCTATTTTTTCATTTAATCATTATTGGACAAGGCACCATTTCCTTATACACTAAAGTGGAAATGTGGTAAAAGAAAAGTCACAGCAAAGTTGCAGGCTACTTTTGTAGCCCACTGTTTTAAATCGAAAAATTTCGTTTTTTGGTGGCCTCACAATGTAAAAAAAATTCGCTAGATTTTCAAGCTGGTATCCCAGGTTGGATGGACTGTAAGTCAGTAGATCAAAACCTCATTGGGTATACTGGTCCACAAAAGTTCAATTCAGGCATTCACCAGTCCTAAAACTTAAATGATTTCTCCAAAACGTAGATGTATTGCACAAAATTAACTGTGCATCAACATTCAGTTACTCTTAGTTCTTATTGTACAACACATTAAATGGTTTAAGCCATAATCAGCACAGTCTTACCAATCATAACTCAATATTATTAGGAAATTCAAACCAACACGGCAAAACATAACTAAATAATAAGTTTCGGATATAAACCATCATTGCGGATCTTAAGAAACATGCTTGTTAAAATTTTTACAGATGTTTCAAATGAAAAATAAAATATTTAAAAATGTACAATTAACAGAAAGCCTTCAGGATACCTACGCATAGTAAAATTTGAATGTCTGCAGCAATGATGTTTAAACCAGGGTGCTGTCAAACCTTTTTCTCCCATTGCCCTTTTTTTGTTCGCAACATGTCAGTATTGCCCCCTACATCATATAAAGCAAACACATGCAGTGATGGGATTGGACCGGTTCGCAAGAACCTGCTATTGGAATTCTTTTAATCCTGAGAACCAGTTGTTGGCGTAAGTCAGTAATATTATTCACCACTTTCTAGAACTTCAACACCAGCCTAACATGTTTTTCCTCAAATATAATACAAGCACAAATTAGCCTTTGTTGTACTGTGCTACAGCAAAACACCATACTTCCCAGCTTATCAAAACAGTTTTTGCTTTCAAAAAATGCTATTCTAAGTTGAGGCTGAAAGTCGTTGTGCTGATGCAACTTACTATATGTCAAAGTTCCAGTTACAAAAGTTTCGATGAGCTATCCATTTGTGTTAAGTTTGAATAGTCCAAAGAAAGATAACTCTCACAAATTCTTTACAATGTTTCTTTGAAGGACGTGCTGCCTTAGCATAATAATGCAGCCTGTAATTTTGTAGTTGGGTCAAGCAATGTTATTGCAAAGCTTATGATTTAAAGTGATTGCGGCATAATCAAGTTAAACCCAGGTGTGTGGACCATCCACAATAAAATTTAACAGCTGCAGCACCGAAGTCTTTCAAATGATTAGAATAGTATACTGAAGTTGGCAAGAAACAAAGTTGAGTGTGTATTATAGTTCGAATCTGTTAAAACTATCATTTAGCACTTTTGCCCCTTTTCTAGTTTATTGCTCCCCGATCACTAGGGCAAGTTTTTGCAACTTTTGCAACTTTTTTTTACAGCTTCCAACAGCTTCCTAAATAATCAAGATATATATAATTCAATGTTTTGAGCTGTTTCCAGGAATTTTATATTGCAACTTTTTCGATTTTTGCATGCAACTTTTGCAACTTTTTCGATTTTTGCATGTTACTTTTCGCAACTTTTTCGATTTTTGCATGCAAAATAGGTTGTTTCAAGTCTTTCACAGTCAAATGTGCGCATAAATGCAACTTACAGCGCATAAATGCAACTTTCGCTGAAAATAAATGCAACATTCTCACTTTGTTACTGCAACAAAAACTTGCCCTACCGATCACCCCTTACACTTTTCCACACTCTTGTCTCTTGGTATTGCTCCCAACGGGGTGATATCACCCATATTGAAAACCATTGGTTCAAACAAATGAGGTAAATTTACCTTTAATGGTTAAACTTATGATTACTTTCAACTATGAAATGTGATTAATGATCAACACTAAAATTAGATTTATAGTAGGGTAGCTAACGTTTGTAAGCCTATATTATTATACGGCAAATTAGTCAGTGCAAAATATTTATGCGAGGTAACTACATGCGGTGCTAGCATATGAGGACACTTTTCAGAAAAATTCTGATGTCTATAAGCTTTGCTTTTGTGTGCCTCAGATGGCCTGCAACCCTGAGTTGCCTATCACAACTAAAATGCGTATGAATTCAGTGAATTTTTCACACAAACACAGTGGTTTTTAACCATGATCATAAATTTATTATTTGTGCACACTTTGCCATGACTGGCAACATCGAAAAACATAACATAACCCAGGCAGACAAAGTTTCACAAGTAGTACCTAAAGTCAATGTCACGACCTAAAGCAAGGTGCAAGTTTTACTCTGTGCATGTCTTACAGCATGAAGTCTTCATGCATGTATAAATTTAGTGTCTGATCCACTGATGTAATTAAATCCAAAAGGTAGCAAATATTTCGCTGAGAGTGGCAAAACTCTGCTGGACATAGTTTGCCATTCCAATGGAACCGCATCCACTTTTCCCCAGATATAATGCTGAGTTTGTGACACTATTAACACAGCGAATGTAGTCGAGGGGATGTTTCTGTGGCCGTTGTGTGAGTGTTCATCAGTTCGGCTCTAAACATTGCTGCTTTTGCTTTCCTACTGGACGTGAAACTTTTGATAAGGGCACTTTTCATGTAATTTTTAAGGTTTAGGGCTTACGCTTAAAATTTAGGTTCAGGGTTTAGGGTTTTCATTTAGGGTTTAGGTTTATGTTTAGGGTTTTATATCATCTGACAAGGACAATGTACTTATCCAAGTGGATCTTCCTTGTCACATGACCATTTGTGATGGCAAAATAAACCCTGTTGATCCAAAAATGCAGCAGCAGAGAAAAAAGTGCCACAAACTCAATACAAAATTATTCTTGAAGTCAAGTCATGAAAGCAGAGCTTAGTTAGCGCTGATCCCTGAAAAGCTTGTGCAAGCAAACCTAGGGCTATGGCTGCGGAATGGTAATGGTTTATCCATGCATTGTTGTTACTCAAATCATGAAATATTGCAAATGCAACAACAGCAAGAAGACTAACATTAAGGAGCAGGCTTTAATTGCATGCCGATGAGAATATAAAAACATCAAAATATTCAGATTTAGCAAATTGATGTGTTCTAACATATTTGAATCACAAAGGGTTGGCAAAAGACCATATAGGTCACCTGCTTAGGCCGCCCTGTTGCTAGCACAAATCAATTGTGACCACTGGTGTGGATAGCAAGTCCACTGCCTTTTATTTGAGTGGCCTTGCAAAGAAACTTGTTGATATGTCTGGCGACTCCACGAAACGCCAATGGCTTCACCAGCACCTGTCCCTGGCTGAGGTCAGAAGAAACACTGCCAGCATATTGGCCTGTGTGTAAGGTAGATCTAATTTTATCTGTTCTTTTTTTAGTTGCTTCTAGTGTACTGACCAGCATTGATGCTCATCACTTGGCCCTGTATCAAATGTGTAGACATTGCCTTGCGAATCCTCATTCTTTCCGTAACTTTCATTGCCCCTCTGTTGTGCAGTGTTACTTTGTGCGTTGGTTCACTATCTTGTCAATTTATAATTGAAGACACTTCACATGTAATAAAAGAAAAGTAACAAAGTGCATTGAATCAAAGTCAGATAACATAAAAAATTACCTTTCAAATTAAAGCATGCTATGAAAGCAGCCACACATAGTTAAAAGGAAATATCATGCAAGCTTAATGACAGTATGTTCAAATCTTTCTGGATTCAGTAACAGTTTTTTTAAAGCATTTGAATTGAAAACCATACACTGCATTTGAGGCAAGTGCGGCATTATACCAATTTACCCGTTTGCCATTTGGTGTCACTAATGGCGTAGCCTGTTTCCAGTACATAATGACTCAGTTTGTTCAGGAAGAGAAACTGCATGCTGTGTTTCCCTATTTAGATAACGCAACAATTTGTGGTCATTCCAAGGAAGACCATGATGAGAACTTGAAAGAATTTTTCAAAGCAGCCCAGCGTAGAAATCTGGTTTTAAACGAGTCCAAAAGCATTTTGACAACACGCAAGCTTCCAATTCTGGGCTACGAGATTGAGGAAAGTGAGATAACATCGGATCCTGAATGCCTCCAACCCTTACGTAAGTTGCCTGTTCCTGACAATACTCGATCGTTAAATCGGTGCCTTGGTTTCTTCTCGTATTACTCCAAATGGATTCCGAAATTTTTGGATCGACTTCGTCCGTAAACTGTTAATGAAGGCCTTCCTTTAAACGAAGTCGCTGTTCGTGCATTTCAAGATCTTAAACAAGCAGTAGAAGATGCAGCGGTTGTGGCTGTTGATGAATGTGAGCCTTTGGAAGTGGAAACAGACACTTCTGAAGTAGCGATAGCAGCTACTTTGAATCAGAATGGACGCCCTGTTGCGCTTTTCTCAAAACGCAGGTTTTTAAAAACCTGTTGCGTTTTTCTCTTCAGGGGATCTGAGTTAAAGCACCCATCCATTGAGAAAGAAGCCCAAGCAATTATTGAGGTCGTATGTTACTGGAAGCATTATTTAACAAGCAAGCATTTTATACTGCAAACTGATCAAAAGTCCGTGACATTTATGTTCAATCAAAAGCACAAGGGGAAGATTAAAAATGATAAAATACTGCATTGGCAAATTGAACTATCGTGTTACAGTTTTGATATTGTGTATAAACCGGGTTGGGACAATATTCCGCCCGATGCACTTTCTCGTATTTCATGTGCTTTACCAAATGACGAATCGCTTCGACAGTTACACGATGCATTATACCATCCAGTTGTTACCCGATTAGCACATTTTATTCGCATTCATAATCTTCCTTATTCTATTGCAGACATCAAACGAGTTGTATCCAATTGTCAAATTTGTTGCGAGTGCAAACCACAATTTTATCGGCCTCAGCCAGGCAACCTTGTCAAAGCCACGCAGCCGTTTGAAAGGCTCAATATTGATTTTAAAGGTCCTCTTCCTAGCAACAACCAAAATAAATATTTTCTGAACGTTGTTGATGAATACTTTAGGTTCCCGTTTGTATTTCCGTGCTGTGACTTATCAACTGAGAGCATCATTAAGGCATTAACATCGCTATTTACTGTTTACGGTATGCCGGCTTGCATCCATTCCGACAGGGGAGCTTCTTTCATTAGTCGCGAACTTCGAGAGTTTCCCACTTCAAAAGGAGTATCTACAAGTCGAACGACTTCGTACAATCCTGCTGGTAACGGACAGGTTGAAAGGTACAACGGCGTTATTTGGAAAGGCATCTCCTTATCTTTAAGGTCGAAAAGCCTCCCTTTGGTTTACTGGCAAGAGGATCTTCCGGATATTCTACACTCAGTGCGTTCACTGCTTTGTACTGCAACGAACTGCACCCCTCATGAGCGATTGTTTGGCTGAGCACAGCGCTCCACCACCGCAAATTCACTTCCTTTGTGGTTGACCACACCTGGACCAGTATTACTCAAAAGACATGTCCAAAATTCAAAAATGGATCCTTTAGTAGAGGTAGATTTAGTCGAAGCTAATCCCCGTTACGCCTACATTTCATTTCCATATGGACGCCAATCAACGGTTGCCACTAAACACTTGGACCCTATAGGGGAGCACTCTGCACCCATGGATTTGCAGTCAGCGAAGAAAAAGAAAGCTTCACTGACCAGACTTCACGGCCACCTGAATTGGAGGGACAGTCTATGACAAGAAGCTTGGCTGATCTGGCTTCATTATCACCTGAACCAGAGGGTCAATCTACGACCCAACGAATGACAAGCGACACTTCTGTTGACAGTATGTCAACAAAATCGTGTGATGTTGATGACATCACGACCATTGATACTCCAGCACATTCAAATGAACACACTGTTTTGTGTCAATCTCAGACAGAACGGCATCCTGTTGATCAACGTAGTTATGATAAATTTTTCAATATTAGTTGATACTCCAAGGGAGGGGTGAATGTAATGAAAATTATTGTTTGAAATTATGTGTCTTGTGCACACACCGCACTGATTAGTTTTTTGCTGATTGCTTTCGAGTTACATACAAGTGGTTGATATTTTCTGTTTGGGTCATTTTCGTATTTACTGCAGTACTGTTAACATGTCTTTTCTTCCGTTCGTTCGTTACCTTGGTTTGAGATTTAAGTTTATTAAAACCTTGACGACAGGTTTGAGGTGTGTCATTCTCTACAATTATTTATTAAAATATTCATGGTTCCATAACCCTTTCAAAAATCCTTAGAGATAATTATTAACATTTTCACTGGATAGTTTAAACACAAAAGTTAGTATAAAAAGGGGTATTTGAATTTCACAAACAAGGAATATCACACATGGAAAAATTTAAAGATTCAAAGGCAAAAATTATTGAAACAGAAACACATATCAACAATCACAATGAGTGGGAGAAAAATAATCCAAAGCAAATAATACAACACATAACAAAAAACATATATTTATATATCAAAAACACAAATGTTAAATCATATACATAAATAACAATCAAACATAACACAGATTATGGTATGTTGGGCAAGCAATGAGTGAAGAGTTGAGGTATGTACAAATGAGCAGGTGCAGCAGAAACAAGCAACAATAGAGGTTATGAGGCAGTGAGCAATGCAGCAACCATGACATTGCAGAATACAGAACAAGGGCATGTATTATGTAGCAAAGGCAAAGAACAATGTTCATCAACACAAATTGTGATAGTTAATACATTCACCCATGGAACATTGGAGTACCACAGTTGCATGTATATCCAACCAGGCACATAATACATAGCATCACCAAATGAGGTTGAAGAAGCAAAGGTAGGAACATATTATAAAAAATTTAAAATTAATAAGTAATTTAGCATTGACTTATGACATATATCCACCTATGTTGGTATCATGCTAATGACACCATAGTTCAGCTTCACAGAATTGAGAGCGCAAGTAGTAGGAATTAAAGAATAGACTATGTCATTTTGTCCGTGAGGAGATCCTGAAGGTGAACGTCATTCCATTTGCCTTTGGTAACAAATTTTTCTTTCTTCATCACTTTTTTCATAAGATTGAGTAGAAGGCCTACTGTATGGAACAAATCATCAGCTTTCATCTACGTGAGATTATCATTATGAAGCAGCTCTTGCCAGTGTTGAAATGTTTATCTTCTGACCTACTGATTGCTTCTAAGGGAAGGTAGGGTTCAGGTTTTAAGGTTTAACCCTAACTCGTAATGAGTCCGCACACATGTTTTTTCCATCACATTCCGATATTGTGTTCTTTTGAAAATAATGCAACGACACCCCATGTCTCTTGCCTCCCTTTGTAGGCTGACCAATTCTTGCTAGTGTTTTTCAGTCCGCGTATTGTGATGTTCAAAAATTTCTATTATTTCTAGAAACTAGAGGCTGGGTTCTTAAACTATAGGCATGAAACTTGCACAGGGGATGTGAGTATTAAACGCATTGTTTTATTTATCATTAGTAAATTCGTTATTATTTCATTATAAATGCCAGTAAACAAAACAAAGCAGACAGTAAAGTGAACAAAAATCAAGATCTCTTAAAATACTTGTTCACAGTTGGATTTGTGTGTAAAGAACGTTTCATGTTTAGAAGTGACTACGGATACGCCTGGCCTGACGCAATTCGAATAAAACGGTCAGTTTGTCATTCAAAAGACATGGATCTCGTAGTAGCCTAGGCGTTATGCATTATCTATGGCTGCTATACCAATGGTTTTTGAGTTTGACTCTCACCTTCCCAACTTCTGTTTTGTTTTGTTTCTTTACTTTTTTTCAGGCTTAGGTGTTACGTTTAGGGATTAGTGTTAGCTTTGCTTAGCGTTAAGTTAGTGTTAGGGTTAGGTTAGCGATAGGGTTGGGTTAAAGCTACGGCTAGGGTTAAGGTTAGGTTTCGGGCTTATCTTTTATGTTTAGTTTGTTTCTACCAAGCCTACTGCACTCTCGTCGTGCGTTACTGTTACGTCACAGGTGGCATATGAATGAATAAGTTTTCAAATTTCAAGATCTACAGCCAGGCGTATCTGCAGCCACTGCCTATGTATAGTATGTTTCGATTGTGTCTTGTCTGCTTGGTTTCATTTTTAGTAGCAACTAGCAATGAATGTGAACTGTGTCACACACTAGGGTTGCCAGATAGTCATAAAAAAGCAAAAAAGGCCAGATCAACCAGTGAAAACAGCCAAATCCAAGTATTAACGACACCTTTAATACACCCAAACGTGCTTTTAAAAGGCAATACAAATTTTATGCATAAACAGATTAAAGGTCACTCGTCACTCCATCATTAATCTTATCAAAACTTTTGGTCTTGCTGAAGAGTTACCTGAAACTGTAACGGAAACGCAAATAGGCTATGTACATAGGCTACGAAACAGCAAAACACAAAATTGTAAATTCTCGTGCAGAGTTTCCAATAAAAATTTAAAATGTTGAACATTTCGCTTGACGACATCGGATCGGATCGCGATCCAACCGGTTTTTGCAATTAAAACCGGGTCCGGATTGGACTGGTTTTCGAAAAAATTTTTCCGGATCAGTTATGGATATCCAACCTGCACTAATCACTGCAGGCAAATGCTTAAACAAAGACTGCTGTTTGAAACCTGCGTAGTCGTAGCCTATTTCATTTCGTTCAAACCAGAACGGAAAAGTTCTTGCAACTTACCTTGGTAATGAAATGTCACTTTTTGCTACATCATGCATTCTTTTTCGTATAGGAGTAATGACGTTTCTTTCATATTGCAATTACTTTTGGAGTGACGCTATATTTGTAAAAGTGGTCGCAGTAAGTTTTAGTTTGAGCTTCGTGGCACGGATTGTACTAACTAAACTGAAAACAACTGCATAATTCGCTTTTTGCAATCGAACCAATTTAGTCTTATGAAAAAAATATCGTGTTTGAGAACCGTCAAAAACAATATCCTTACTCCAGTTAAAAATAGCGTTGTTTGTTTTCATTACCATTTGTATTTTTCGTAGGTACTAGCACGGTCACAAGCCCAGTAACAAAAACTTTGCACTGGTGAAACATTAAGGTTTTCGCTGAACAAATAGTGATGTGCATAGGGGTTTGACTATGCTAGGGGTTCCCAAACTTTCTCTGGACATATACCCTTCAGCATTTCGATAGATGAGCGTGTACCTCTAAAACAGTGTTTCTCAAACTTTTCATTTCATCGCCGCCCTTACACTCTCGACACGTCGTTTGCGCCCCCCAAGCCTGATAAAGCACACACAAGGTGGTACATTTAAAGAATTTCATTAAATGGAAGTATTAAATAGCTGAACCAAGCTATTAAATAGCTTAACTAAACAATTGTATCACGACGCTAATATTACGTTCAGGATTCTTGTGAAAATAATCCACTCTGCAGCCAGACACAGACGATCCAGAGTAAAAATTTAACGGATAAATTGCTTTAACAACAAGCTCCAATGAATATCATAGTAAATGAAAATTTGCAAGAAACTAACATGTCATAACAGTAGGTTATTGAAGTTAGCTCATCGATTGATTAGTGGTTGACCGTTTTTGCCCCCTTTGTGTTATTTCCCCCCCACCTCCCCCTTTGGTTTTATCACCCCTTTGCCCCTCAGACTCGCACCCAAGGGGGTGATTCCGCCCACTTTGAGAACCGCTGATCTAAAATTTCTTATGACAAAAAGGCCGAGGAAAATAATAAAAATATGTTTACCAATAAACATAGACAGCAATTACAGGCTCTAGCTTTGCAGCAGACTGTTTGAGGAATCTCCTGCCTGGTTCTGCTCCCATCTTCTTGCAATGATTCAAGCTTGCACTCATCATTCAGCAATAAAAGTTAAGTCACAACAGTGACCCACACCCAGCGAATCAATCGCAATTTATTGCATTATTGAAACTAGTTTCGTGTGTGACACATCGCACAGGGATTATTTTTACAGCTGGTGCGGGATTACGCACGTTTGCAGCCAATCCATTCAACACTTGGATTGCACTTTCAAAAGCTAGAATGTTAACAAAACGGTGGTTGGCCAATTTGCTCTCGATATCTACTGTAAATTGGTTATCTTGACACTATATAAACTACATCCTATGCAAAGCTATTGTTGTGAATAAATCGAAACATGGAGAAACGAGGAGCTCAGTTTGTAATACATATAGTCAATAGTTTGTTCAGGAGCTTTCACTAAAACCAAAGAAGATCAACATCACCTTTTTTTATAAAACCTAAAATGATGCCTGAAAACTTCAGGGCGGATGCAATTGCCCAGTTTTACCCCACCCTGGTCGTGGGCCTGATTCAACTTACACGCGCGTAAAACCTTCTTTAAAAGAATTTTTGTCCTTTCTATTGCTTGATTATTGTCTTGAGTTCTATATTCGACTCCAATGAGAAAGCAGCAATAAAGGCGATTGATGAACCTACAGCAATCAACTTACAAAAGTAAATGCACTCTATGTGTGTCTGCAGTCTAAGTTTCATTTATATGTGCATTTGCTGTAAAATGAACAATTCCTAATCATAACTGTTCAATGACTATTATTTTCAGATCATGGTTGTTCAAAAAAGGGCCACCCAACAAAATGAAAACATTTCAAGGTGAGACTGTAAAATAAACCCTACTTCTGCAAAACAGCACAAATTTTAAAAGTTCACCAAAAGTAGCGGTAGCGAATAGCGGTAGCGAATAGCGGTAGCGATAGCTCACTACTATTTTTGTTCAGTAACGGGAAGGGCATCGCTGCTATTATTTTCAGCAAATAGCAATAGCGGTAGCGACGCTATTTTCAAAGTAGCGGCTGCCCAGCTCTGATTAGTGCGTAGCGTTTTTCACATGACCGAAAACTTAAACCTAAAACCTAAACCCAAAAACTAAACCCAAAACTTAAGCCTAAACTCAAAACCTAAACTCAACGCCTAAACTCAAAACCTAAACCCAAAACCTAAACCCAAAATTAAACCTAAAAGTTAAACCTAAACCCTAAATCTAAGCCCAAAACCTAAACCCTAAATGCACACCCTAAACCAGCTATATCCAACCTGCGGTCTGCATATGGCCCAATCGAAGGTTTTGTGCGGCCCTGTAAGCTTTTTATTATTGTGTATGTACAATACATTGATAGTGTTGCAACCTCTCCGGTGGTGTTGCGTTGATTGTGATTCACCACGAACGGGATGTGCGCGAAGAACAAAAATATATGTGGCGCGAACAAACAATAATAGAGTGATCCCGATGGAGTGATCTTGGTGAGTGACCTCTAATAATGCTTGTGAACCTGGTGAAGAGTTGAGTGTGCTTGCTAACGGTGACGGCGAGAGTGATCTCGTCGGGTGATCTCTTGTTGCTTGCTGCCACGGTGCGAAGCTTTGCGCACTTGCCGCTCGGGTTTTCCGATCGCAACAAAATGGTGCTGTGACCAGAATGTGGAGGTCGTGCCGAGTTCAGCCTTCACACAAAGAACGTGCGATCGGTGTGGTTCGTTGTAAAAAGGAGGGGATGTTGTTGCTACCTCTCCGGTGGTGTTGCGTTGATTGTGTGATTCACCACGAACGGGATGTG
>Ga0210059_1000490_pt1 | contig 50579 bp, 33 predicted proteins | sample Ectturendosymbi2_FD_188042 | JGI IMG/M metagenome (GOLD analysis project Ga0210059, IMG submission 188042) | Ecteinascidia turbinata endosymbiont from Florida, USA - Sample 2 (SPAdes) (version 2) | ecosystem: Host-associated > Tunicates > Ascidians > Unclassified | place: Key West, Florida...
TAAATTAAAAGAGCCAAAACAGAACTAAACATCATAATTGTGATTATAAAATTTTGTTTGGTGTTCCCCAAAATTTTTTTATTGCATAAAGTGGTCCGTGATGCAAAAAAGGTTGAAAAACACTGTACTAAACAATCAACTCTTCCGCGTCGCTTTTTCCCACATTTCGTGCTTGCTGACCTAGAACATCACTTTATGCAGTTCGAGACGCTGATCCAATCGGGTCTTCGTAAATTGCCAAGTACGAGCGGGGTCGGCTCGTTCGCTGCTGGCGACGTGCTGATAATAAATGGTCAACAACCGCTTTTTGTCATTCTCGTCGCAGATTTAAAGGAACACGCGGATAGAAGTTAATGCTGCGACGAATGTCAAGTGATTGCGATGCTCGATTGGAAGTTAATTCACCGAATTAGAAGGAGCTGTTGGACTGCTTCAGCTGCCGGGACCTTTGCAGCTCAACAAATGCTTCCCATTGTAGAATGCAAATCGAGTGGACTGTCACGAAATGAAGAGGATATTAAAGATGCGATTGTTAAATTAACAACGAACTCGGAAACGGAAATAAGTTTAAAATGAGATCTGTTAGCATGCAATTTTCAGGAACAATCTTGCTTTAATCTTGTGTCGCTGTAGCACCCTGTCTACATTCAAAAGTCAATCTTTGCTTCAACAAAATGATCTTTGGAGGACAAAATCGGGGCAGATTACAACTTCAATAAAATTTAAAAGCCTTCAAAAAACTATTTATTGTTTATTTCGAAACGTTTTGGATTGTTCTTAATCCATTTCCAATCGGATATGAAGGAACCTTGAGCAGTGCAAGCAATTCAAAACCATTAAACTTTGTGACATAGATTTGGTTGCAATCCGAAATACTCCCCATTAAAAAATAGCTATAGAGTTTTGAAGCCTTTTTTAATTTTGATAAAATAATCTGTGTTCCGTTTCTTTTATTGAAACAGGTGAAACTGAGTCGAAATAATAAAAAATATGTATTGTTTTAGAAATTACGATGTCTAACGTAGTTCAGTCTAACTGGTTGGGAATAAAAAAACTCAAACTCGGCCTGTCATTCATCGTAGTCTGCGGCATCTTGCAAAACGCAATGCTCCGCCCAAACTAAAGCTCAACGCAATTTCTTGTTTTTGTCTAAACCATCAGCAGGATTTTTTTGTAATAAAATCAAAAATGTACTACTTCTGTACACAATACAAAGTAAATGCGCTCGATCCACGCAGAGTAATTTGCACATGCCTATAAAATTAGGTTTCACAGGGAAAGATAATAATCTAGCATCAGTAAACGTTTGGTTCACCACAAAAAATACTCACTCCCTAAAAAGCAAAATCAATTGCAACCCATTCCCGACATGCAGGGCAGCATATGCTGTGGGACGTAAGACACATTGTGACGGTAACAGAGGTCCCATTCCGCATTTGACATATGTCATAATCGGGATCTGTTTAAGGGCGGCAGTTTACATTATGTCGCAGAGCAGTGTCTGGCGCAAGGTTAACGTCTGCTTCAGCTGCCATCGTAGCAGATGCATACATTTGGCATCTGTCCACAGGCGAGGCAGCTCTTCCGCCGTGTCCCACATTCGCAGTGCCGCCAATCTTGGAGCAAAGTGGGCATTTTCCCGTTTTCGCAAAAGCTTTGCTCGTTGCCATGCATGTGCTTCAACACAAAGCTCGTTAGTCTATGAATGGAAGATCGCGTTGACGTCTTGCGATGGCAGCGAGTAGGCGAAGTGTTGTTTCAGTTTGGATCATCGGCGAACCACCGGGAAAAGGCGTTGGTTCTTCTGCAACTACGAGTCGCGGTTGACTGACTCTCCGTGAGCACAAGGAAGGTCTATAAAACTGATTGTTTGGAACTGTGGCGACGACAAAGTCTGTCTCTTTAAACAAGCTTCAGAACTACATTTTTTCCAAAGCTTTTCGTCCAAAACGTTTTTTTCTTAAACTACTTTATTTTTCTGCATTTTTTTCTTTACGTCGTTGGTCTATCCAACTGGTGTATTGGGTCAAGTCAGCTTTAATCTGCCATAGCAAAGTTTTTCTACGGGCCAATCCCAAACGTTGTGAATCATTCTGCACATTGGCCACTGGTCGTGTTGAAAGGGGCTTCTGCCTTTCCTAGACAATCGCGTTTTAGTGTAAACGGACAGGAAATCTGTGTTCAGTTTTTAAACGACATTGGTCATGAATTATATTTATTTACAGTATAAGTTTTAAACCGACGTTTGGCGTTCGTACTGTTTGTCAAGCAATGAAATGTGGCCTGTTTGAAACATTTACTAAGCCATCGCATTTCAATGCAATGCAAGAAAGTGACTGTAATTGGGGCTAGGTAGGAAGCCTGAATTTCTTTGACTCTCTTTTCGAAAGTTTGTCACTTATTTTTTTCATCTTTTTCCCAAAGCAACTGAGAGCTGTTGTAACGAGTTTTGGCGGCAAGCAAGTGGTGTCTGCCTGGCAGGCACATGTTTGTCCGATCGTGGCAACGTGCAAACCGAACAGACCTCGGAAAACCTGTTTCATCAAACAAATTCGTTTTTGCCGATTAAGGGGCATCTGTCTGATACTAGCGCGGACACGCCTCTGCTCCCGTGCACCGCACATGGCTGGCAGCACGACTGCACGCGCCGCATCTGGCGATTATGTCAGCTTTCGAATTTACCGCCTTTGTTTGGAAGACGCGCTCCATTGAGCACACGCTGCTGCTCTGCTTTACTGGGCGTAAGATGTTTGCTCTTTTTATTACGCATGTTTTTTGTGAGGATTCGCCTTGTACCTCACCGGATAGTTGCAGCTGTTGGCAGCGGAAGTCGAACATTTGCTGACACAGTCTGTTTGGTCAACTGATGAGTTTTGTTTCTTCCCGAAACTGTTATTTTTCAACACTACGTACGCGGTTTAAGACTCGAATTCTTGGTAAACCACGTTGTAAGCGACGAAGCAGAAATCATTGGTTTATGAAAATTTGTGCATAATTTTTGCTTGGTTTAAATTTGTGGGGTTCGTTTAAGTCGGCGACATTTGCTTGTTGTTGGTATTTCAAGACTTTTCCTACAGAAAAAAATTTATGCGGGGTAACGCATAGAAACTTGACAACTTCACAGTTTGTGAGATTCGTGCAAAAAGAGGATTGTTGGAAGAATGACAGAACCGACGTGAAAGAGATACTTGAAAAATGTGCAATGGAGTAATGAACACGGTGAATATTTGAATTTGATCAGCTCATCCTAAAACTTGATTTTAACATTCCCTTGAACTCAGAAGTTTTATTTATTTGCGCATTTTCTGTACTCTTTCAGGACGGTGAATCAGCCCCACATTCTTAATCATGCTTTCTAACGTTACGACGTTATACAAACATGCTGATAGTTTTCTTGGTGAGCTGCCCAGCATTTATCGGTTAGATCTTCGGATAAAATTGTTTTAAAGAGGGGATTCAAAAGTATAACAGGCCACTTTTTCTACATATTCCCCGGGTGTACATGCACGATAGTCAAATTACTCGGGAGAAAAAAATTGCTTGTCCACCTTTTAGTTACTCAATCATTTCACAGCAGTTTAGACGAGCATTTTCCAATATTTTCGACTCTTTGTTATGAAAATTTGCGAACAGCTACAAAAGAAATCCTCCCATCGCTGCTCCACTTTTTGCAGCAGTTTCGCTAAAATAAAAATAAAGTTTCAAGGAGCAAGAATTTTTTTTCCAATTTTACACACATCCGCTGCGTGAATGCTGTTTCACTCCTGTCGCCAGCTCGGTGTCATAAAGCTGTGGTCCCAAGAGGTTGTTTGCCATTAGACTGCGTCGGTATTTCTCAATCTTTCATGGTTCGTGGCCACCCTTCAGAGACACTCAACATCTATGGCCCCCCTGCTCCACCAATAAAAAACGTACATTTGTCTTGAAGAATGCATCTAAAAGAAACAAAGCCACCGGCAGAGGTCTGCTCGTGGCCCCGAAAAAACGCCTCGTAGCCCCGTCGGAGGGTCACAGGGTCCCGGCTGAGAAACCCTGAGCTACGCTAACATAAGTCTTAGGCGTTCCGATTTACGGGGCCCCGGCTTCTAGCAACAAAATGCTCAATGAACAATCCTTTCATGCTGTCCTGCATTTTTGTCCTGCCGATGTAAAGTTGAAGTCGATAAGTACCAAACAAACCGGCTCGTTGTCAGTTTGCGCGAAAGCTGAGGTTGACCTGAATGATGTAGGACAGCATGAAAGGGTGCATTTATTAGTAGCAATAATCGTTTGTTGTAGTAAAGTTAGATTGAAGTGATTTGATCCTACTATATTATCTAAGGCAGGGGTGTGCAACCCGTGGCCCGGGAACCAAAAGTGACGTGGGAGCTGAATTTGTGTGGCCCGCGGAAAGGCCCAGATTTTAAAAGGGTATTGCCAATCTTCCGTGGGTGGCCAGCGAGTTGTCTAACCCGCAGAGATTGGCACATGCAGCTGTGGCCCGTGGACCAATCTGGTTATGTGCATTTGGCCCGGCAGTGCTGCGTGGTTGCACACCCCTGGTCTAAGGGAAAAGACGTTCTTTTTGGTGAAATTGGCCTTTGCTCTAATTGTTTAAATTTAAATTATATCTAATTAAATATTGTTAATATACAATCTGATGAACGTTACAGGAGTGACGTTTCCTTCATTTTCACATTATGGAAAAGCATCGTGTCCTCCCAAAGAAGCCTTAAATTGCGCACAAACATCTACTACGCCTGTAGCCAATTTTAGTAAAATCAACAAATCAAATGCTGTTTACGCCACCAAAGAGAAACAATTACTTCCTAACGGTGTTGCAACGAACATCTTCGCATTTTGTTTTAAATCAGCGGTTTGTCTTCCTAAAAATCCAGCGATTGCTGCCTTTGTCTTCTTATGACTTTATCGTGTTCGCTTGTTCGACACATATCGTCATAACTGTTAAACTCCCCATCAGTCCCCCAACTCCCCATCAGTCTGCGGGTTTCCTGCTGCATGTTAAACCGTATTTCGCGAGCGTGTTGTGCGAAGTACTCATACTTTTGCTAACAATAAATGCAATAAGCAAACATGAAGCAAACAATTGCTTACCATTAAAAACAACAAAATTATATTTCGAGAGCCGCTACAATTTGCAGCTCTGATGGTGTAAACGCTCTCAACCAAAACGTATTCAAATTACTTCAAATGTATTTATTTCTGAAGAATTGTTTAGGACAGAGAACATAACCATACCTTCATGTCACCCAAAATTTTACTGGGTTGAACGTTACCCCTAATCATGAACGAAACAAACAGAACTTCATAAACGATGATTTGTTTATTACATCAAACTTGTCAAATCAAAAAGTACTTAGCCAGTCACAGACTGGGTGGAAAAATTTTTTGCACAGTCTCCACGCCTGGCTTATTCAAGTTAGTATTTTTCTAAAACTTTTCTGATAGAAATAGAATGAGACTAATTTTGCTTTTTATATTCATGAAAGTTGGCTTTTCAGTTTTATGAAAAGCAAATTTGGACAGTGGTATGCCGGCATGGCGGTTGTGAGGTTTGTCTTGCATCTTTTCAACTAAAGTGGTTGCTGTCGACACACTATGTCCGCCTCTAGTTGTCGCTAACTACCCACTTTAGAAAAATGCGAAGGCACGCATGCTATCTCCACTGGCTGAAGGTTGGTGTTTCACGAAATGTGTCGTTTTTGCACTTACCGTGTAACGATCTCTTGTTAGTCATGAACAATGCTGTGATCTGAATAACCTTCGTGGCACTTATGATTTCTTTGAGTGGCTTCTCATAAGTTAGTATCTTGCATGAATGGCTTGAGTTGTTTAAAATTTCGTGGTTGATTCATCTTTGTCACAATGCGACTGTGATGATTGATATACAAATTGCCAAACTACCCATACTAGACGTTAAGTTCACCTCGACCAAAGGTGAGCAAAAAATACAAAAGATCTTGAGATTTTGTGGTGCCAATCGCTCCAAACTTTTTTCTTTTCTAGCTTATCAACAAAACAGCAAATTGACATTGCTTATTTAGTGGAAAGCAGATGAACTGTAAGTGTATTGAGGCATCTTGGGTGGGACTGAGGCCTTTCAAAACTTATTGCTGAGGTGGTTCCTTAGCACATAGAAAAACGGATGAACAGATTTGCAGCTTCATATGTACAACTGAAATGAGAAAGATGGCATCCTACGACCTTGCCACAGGAAAAAATTATCTGGGATCAAGGGGATCTCCGCCAAAAAATCATACAAGAAAAGTTTTTGCATTAGGCCAAACTTTCCGTAACTTCTCTTTGTCAACAGATTTGGAAAACACCCAGAAGGTTATTTGTCGCCAGCCAGTAAAGGTTCGTTGCCAGTGGGAGAGGAAGAACCAATGCGTAGCGCTCTCTTGTTAACATGCGAGAACAGTTGTTGTTCCTCTTCTGCTTATCGCATTCCATGCTCGCTTCGCCAAGACTTACAACCGCACTCCTCGGCTTGTAATGCCTCCTTCATAACCTAACATGGTATGTATTTAGTTCTGCTCCTTCTTATCAGTTGTGTTTTACAACCGCTTAAATCTTTACCAAACTAACAGTACGTGGGAGCCTTACAAACCCTGATTTGTTTTCATTATCCTGTCAAAAGGTACAAACATTACCACTGGTCCTTGGCGGCGTTTCAACTTGCTTTCATGCTTATTAGCTTTCGAGTTTTACCACTGAACTTTTGTGGTATTAGCCTTCCGTATTCTAAGGAGTGATTCTGATGCCATTATTTCCAAGGAACAGTCAGAAGTTCTTATACTTTTTCAGTCGCGCCCCCTTCGACGTTAGTCATTGATACTCGCGCCTCACCTAACCTCAAAATCAAACGCAATTGCCAGAACAACAACGTATTTGCCACAGTCCTGCTTTTCAAAAATATGCCACTGCCATGCTCGCTCCCCTTTTGCGAACCTTTAACGCCTCCCAGTTTAAGAACCCAGTAGCCGAATGACATGATTTCTAAATGCGCGCATTCCTTATGTATTCATTTAGGTGAAGACTGTAGTACCCAAAGGGTTTGCAAACGAAGAGATTGGCTCATTTAATCTTTTTTGCAAGAATTGACAGCACTTTTGTCAAAATGAGACGATATTTATTCGAACGAAAGTACTGCCTCCGCAACCAGTTCAACGCACAATATAAATAAAAAGCACGCGATCGTTTAATCAGAGGTTGAGCTAACAATTGAAAGATTACCGCCAAAATAGACTATGAGAGATCTTCACAGCTCGAGAGCTGTGAAGACGTTTGTTTTCCTGCGTTTGCTTTTCTACTTAAACCGCAAACCTTCTTCAACATGCTTTTTTAAGGAAAGTTTCAGGTGTCGTATGTTGTGATACCGATTTTCATCCACTTACGAACCACCACGTGAAAGATGACCTGACTATTTTCAGCCACCAACGACATTCCAACTATTTCGCTTGTGCATCTGCAAATTGTAAAATTTTCAAAACGCCTAAAAGCTTGACAGGAAGGAACTGAAGTAATTCTTTCGCCATGATATGAAAGGAGTTTCCACTTTTATGGTGAGTCGGTCCGGTCAATGGCACAATCTCCTTCTGTGAAAAAAACAACACAGAAAATAAGTAGAACAAGCTATTTTTCTGCGGTGACGTTTCAAATACAAGTGCTCTCTGAAATACCCGGATTTTGCTCAAAATATGCGTTTAATCCCACTGGCCATGTACAAAATTTAACTATAAATATAAACTACAAATCCCACTATAAAATTAAACTTTCCCCATAACATGCAATGTAGTTCACCTATGAAAAACGCGACTGTCAGGTCAGGATGCTTCGGACGGCAGGTGACAAGTTAAAAAATCAGAGTAGAATTCAATTTTCCAAAACGTTTTCACTTTGTGCATCATCTAAACAGCAGGAGATGCCAAACGAGTTAAGAAAATTGATTCTAAACAAATTGTACAAGTCACCTGATGCAAATTTGCCAAGCCTCGCTGAAATAAGAATAATGAGGCGTTGTAATTGTCTATAGAGGTCATACATAAAGCCGTAGGTTAACAAAAATGTTCGGGGGTTAGAAACGTTTTTGCCCGATTTGCTGGATTAACTATTTTCCGAGGCAAAAATTAAGTAAAATCCGCAACCACAGACCAACTTTTTTTCAAACCAGACAATAAAAGTTGGGAATTACTGGTGCATGCACATTTCAAGAACAGTAAACAATAATGGCAATTTCTAGTTTTAAATGTTTTTCAAAAATGTGATGAATGCATGGTCTGTAAGATTTATAAGAGAATTTTTTTAATTTTGACGCAAACGTGTAAGATGCAATCACACCCCCATCTCCTACGATTATGGTTCTACAAACGTTTGCATTCTTGCAGGTCAAATACACCTTTTTGCATTTCAATCTCTTGTAAATGTTTCTGTTTTCATGGTGATTTTCCCCATTTAGTCGGTTCAATACTCAGTGAGATTGGACCAAATATTTGGAACTACCACAACATTTAATAAACAAGAGACAACCAAATGTCGAAGTAGATTTTAGCTTTATAGGGACACAACATTTTATCAAATGTCTACTGAATCTAATCGCATAGACAAGATCCTGAATTGGGGGAAAATTTGCAACTGTTTAAAAATTTAAAACAGCCAAACAACAGTGTTTCAGAACTCCTTTTTTTCAACAACACACTGATAAAAATTGCCTGGTTGAGGCAATCAGCTGGTACGTGTTCTGGCAATGCTCTAAATGTTAACATTTTGTGGGATAGAGCCCAATTACGCATTAAGCCTGATGCCATTCTTCTTTTTCTCCAGGTTCGAGACTGGTCGTGAACAGGGCGCAAAAATTTAGTTTAGGAGTCGGTTATATCAATCCCATGATTAGGGGTGCAAAACACGAGGGGTGCGCCCACCGAATGGCAGATTGCACGTTTCAAGTTTTAAACGAAAACTGCGTTTAGGGGGGTCGAAACAAAAGCTGAATGTTTTAGAGTTCGAAAGTTATACGTTCACGAGTTGACTATTTCGCCGTTTAATTTCGAAGAAATCAAAACGCTTTTTTTGCAGTGTTTAATTTTCTAACTCGAAAATTACTTTTGACAACAAGATTTGCAGTGTTTAATTTTCTAACTCGAAAATTACTTTTGACAACAAGATTCGGATTTTAACTTTTACTAGGTCAAACTTGTCACCACGAAGCACAGGCAAACTTTCGGCTACGAGAGCATGTGGCACTATGCATTCTCACCGCGTGTTGCTCTATCTTTAAAAAGTTAGTTCTGTCGTTTCTTTCTTAAATCTTTCAACCTACATAGTTGCAGTGAACGATTCGAAGAAATGTATAAAGGTGGACGGTTCCGAACCGGGTTACTTCCCCCCGCGTGCCTAAGGATACGTTATCCACTTACACACTTACAAAATAAGTGAATCTATTACCAGTTAATTTTGTTTAAATCTGAAATGTGCTTCATACGTTTTACAGTGGCGATGTTGAGGTGCATTAAACTTCACTTTGGAGCACAAGCGCGGAATACACTTATCAAGTTTATCAAAATTAGCAAAGCCTTCAAAAATAAATCTGGTGTATTTCGAAACATTTTGGATTATTCTATAAATCCATTTTTCATCAGAAATGAAGTAACGTCAAGGCAATGCAGGCAATTCAAAACCAAGAACTTTGTGATGTAGAAAAGTTAATCTGACGTAAAAAAACGTCGTTGAAAGTAGAACTAATACTGCCGTTCATGTCCACAACGCTCTAAACCAAACTACAAATACCGGTGAGAGGTGTTGCAAAAAAACAGCAAGTAAAGGATGCTGTGAACAATGTACTAATAACCGGGCAAGGATTACTTTTAAGTTCCATCTTGTCATCAGACTTTACTCACGCAAAAATTAAAACTGGTAGCAAAATATATTCACTGAATTTCTATATTTCTCGCAAAATGTTTAAGTCATTATAGACAGTAAGTACATGAAAATACATATCAACATGAAATGTAAGTATCAAGCAAACATTTAGCACGAAAATTTTACCCTTTAAAAAGATATAAAATGGCAGAAAATTATTCTACATGATCTCGGGTCGATTGCTCTTGTAGAGTGTGTCAACAAGAGTTTCTCTTTAATCAACAGCTCATGGTGTTTGAAAGCAAAGCCAAAGTTCGCGGATTTCTAAGTCCGTGAAATGATTTGGAAGTAAGTATATATATTTGGCGACATCGCTGGTTTGGTGATTGGATTTAGATCGATTGTGCTCTTCAGGCGAAATTTCAAACTCCTTTGGGTTTGTCCAAAAAAAGAATGCCAGCATGAACAATTGATTTTATAAACAACACTGCATCTTTCCAAATGTACCTGCTTATACCCTTGAACTTAGCATAGCCTCCAATTGCAAGAATTCTCAAGCGCATCCAGCAATTAGCTTTTCCGAGTGCGCTTGATAAGCGCTTTAAGTTTTTGAAACGGCAATTCGATTTTTGAGCGTCAGGAGAGATTCCTGATCTGCTATTTCGCTTTGAAACCGCATTCACTTCCTCCGATTCTGAGATTCGTATTCGACACCGAAGCAAACAGCTAAAGAGCAGCTGACAGGCTTCGCTCGAAAGCTTTGAAGAAGCTGTTATGACGTTTCGCGCTTCGATCAAGTGTTTCGTCACAAACCGGCGATGCAGCTGCTGCACATTTTTCCGGGAAATTCCCCACTTGACGTCGCGTACCTTTGCACTCCATCGTGCAGATTACGCGCTGTGTCTATAATTGAGCGCTTCTGATGGGACAAATATCAGCAGCCACTTAAAACGCCTGCACAGCTTTGTCAACTCGACGCAGATCGGACGTCGACCCAGCTGCTGTGTAAGTCATTCGGCAACTGCACGCAGGTGAGGCTTAGCGTTTGCCGAACTGATACGTCCCGCGACACATTTTGCTTAAAGTTACACCGGGTTCGTGAATTTCTCTCAAAAGCCGATTATAGCGGATAGAGAGAAAATTCTGTCCTCCTCAGTCATCTATTTTTTTTGTTTTCATTGAAATTTGCAAAAAAACTTCGTTTTTCAGCACAAAACATGATCGATTTTTACAAATTAACCACGATGAGTTGTAAGCTGCTAATTGCTCGGGGGTAAACTTCTAAGCAAGAGATACAATCCTGCCGCGTATGGCTTCGTTGAACAGTTGTGTTGCAAAGAAGTGTTGTTAATGATAACAAACCGACGGTGCTCCTTCAGTGACATCCTTTCAAATCTCAATGGCTGTTGGTTAAAACGCACAAATCACTCATCGCGCACAACAGGACAGTAGCAGTGGGCGCTGTGGTTCACGAACCTTCAAGTGGCAACTTCCCGCCCGACAGTGTCATAGGTGTACGACTGTACCGGTGTGCATGTGTTTGGGGAGGCTAAAGATTTTGCGAAAATTGCCCCTTCCTCCTATTTTTTACCCTTTATTTATTAATGTCTGAAATACAACATTTGATGTTTAAAAACAAGTGGCATTAGTCGGAATACAGAATAAGTGGGATTAGTCCGTGGATAAGTTGAAATATTGCATTTCCTCACCAAAATACTACCGTTTTTTATAAACTATGACGCTTGCTAATTTTACCCGAATAGGAATCGAGATGTTCTATTTTTATCCAAATTTGAATGAAACCGTTTTAATTTGCTACTTTTTGCAGCAAAACATAAATATCCAATGCCATAAATTTTTGCCCGAACAATCGCGAATTTTCACGCTTTGGGGATGCAGTCGCATCCCCTGCACCCCCATGTCGTACGCGTACGTTCAGAATGAAGTATAAATAAGCCTTACGCGGGATGACACAATAAACCGTAAAAAAGTTTAATACTTTTTATGGAGATCTTTATTAATTACTGTCTGATTCAACTGAAGCCAAGCTTTAATAGAGTCTCGATCATTTGTCAATATAACAGCGCCTATTTTTAAATCCAACTCAAGGTAAGTCAAACAGAAGGCGGAATATACTACATTCATTGTTTTCCAGCCTACATGTATTTCAAAGACAGTTTTCGATTTTCTTCAATACAATTTCAGAAACGTGGGGCCACCTGCCAATAGTTAGGACTTCAAGGTGTTTTGATTTCCATCGATGGAGAAGAATAAAGTTTTCAAACACAGCACTGCAAAAATCTGCCAGTTTTTGAAGAAATGCTTTTAAGTTAACAAAACACATAAATTATATCTAAGATTTCCAAGCAAATCTTACGACATTACGACACAAGATTTCCAAGTAAATAATCAAGATTTCCAAGTAAATCTTAAGACAAGTTTCCATTACGTTTGATTTGGTCTCGCATTTGAATTTCACCTGAAATAATAAGTTGTGACTTTCAGTTTCGTCAGCTACGCATAATGCCAAATGCCTGGCAAAAATATATCAACGATCGGTTCGGAACAGCTGCAAGAAAAACTTCCGTTGCCGCATAAAAACTACCGATGACTCGATCGGTTACGGCCACTGGCTACCTGCAAACTCAACTTGCAGCTTGAACTTTGGTCGGTTGCTCGCTCCAAAGGTCGAAGCCGGTTCCAACGTCACCGGAAGAGCGACTGCCACCGCTGCGGTCACCCCCCCCGATTCTCGCAACTGTCAATGGCACTTGCGCGTTTCTGCGGCGCCGCGCTTGGCAGCGATTCCGGCCAAGCTTGGACCAACGACCATCTCCCGGTTCCCCTTTCAGCCTTTTCCTGGTAACGCGCGGACGTCTCCGGCAAACCTGCGGAAGTATTCAGTAAATTCGAGGAAGCACTTGAACCATTTTGTCCATTGCAAGAATGTTACAAAAGCCGCATCTGTTCGGACGGGCGAGCCGAGCAGTAAGAAAAAAGCGCGCACGTAGAGAAACGTGAGTTAAACAGCAGCTCTATATTATTTACCTACTTCCTGTGCTTTACAACGATTCACCCACACCAAAACGCTACACCTGGAAGAGCACGTGCTGGTATGCTGCTCAGAACCTCACGTAACCACCGTATTCATCTTTTGCTGACAGGAAATTCATTTTTACCCTTGTGTACCTTTAACCAAAACCAGCGCACACAACGTTGATTGCCAGATTCTGAGCAGTGTGCACGAAAAGAGGATATTTTCAAACTGTGCTCTCACCCATAATGTTGTGTTCAATGTGCATCGCATTGTAGAGTCTGCCAACGCAGGGTTTCATTGTTTCATTGAACCGCAGTTTGCTGATGATGACTCTGGTGGTCTACAATTGCTGTTTCATTTCCGGCCTATCGCAGCCGCTTATCTGCGCTCATGACGAGTGTGGAACCGGCGTACATTTTAATTGCATGATAGGTAACGACGGTCACTGGTCAGCCGTCCCTTCAGTTCAACAGTCATTCCTGTGAAAAACTTGAACCAACAGTTATACTGGAGTTGCGGATCTTTTACATTTCTAATAAGGTAGATGTCAAGAAGAGAAAAGTCTTATACCAGGCATGCGTACCTTCACTGAAGAATACAAATAGCGGCTATGGGTAATGACTTCACATCCGAAGGCGGATGGAGAAAGGGGCAATTAAGTAATTTCACCTTCCCAAAAAACGATTGCACCATATAAAATTTGATAGATGCATACAAGCCTCGTGGTTTGTTGAAGGTAGGCTTTCTCTCCGCCAGCTTTATGCTACAGTAGTTGCAAGGCATTTCATTTTTGCGGTGAAGATTACCCGATATATTTGTAGTCAGCACGGACTAAATAGACCTCAATTATGTTTTGTCAAAAAAAATACCGCTAAACAGCTATAACCTTTCCCAAAATTTTCAGAATGAAGACTTAGAAAAATCAAAAAATCTACCTTGACGAGCTTACCACAATTTGCGCTTCAAAAGCTTTAGAATTTGAAATAATAGCATGTAGCGGTAAGTTACGTATACAGGTTTTTCGTTTCAGTTTTCTCTGACTTTAAACACATACAGCCTCATTATGCACTTCTGGCGATGACACTTAAACTGGTGACATTTACTGCAACTTTTTCTTACACTGTCAGCGAGAATGCTGCATATCAGAGACGCACAACCCAAATGGGGTTACGAGCCAAAGTTTTTCATTCAGTCTATTCCCGTTACTGCAAGCAGGGTTGCGGAATTGGATCCAGAGTCGGAGTCGTAATGAGTCGGAGGTTTTTGGGTGGCGTCGGAGTCGGATTCCTAAGATCACTAAAAAACGGAGTCGGATTTTTTATCTAACTCCGACTCCAGAAGTCCAATTGAATCATTTTATACATTGCACTCCTAAGTTAGGAATCCTAACTGAATTTTTTATTGAAACTGAGAATTCTTGCTCTGTACCACGATTTCCATCGATTGATAGTTGCTACAAAATTGTTGACAGCAAAACTTCTTTCATGTTATGCTAAGGAGTCGGGGTCGGGAGTCGGAGTCGGTGTCGGAGTCGGAAATTTTGGAAAGGTCGGAGTCGGACATTTTTCTCCGACTTCGCAACCTTGAATTTGCAAAAACGAACTTCTTTATTAATCAAACAACTGTTTACAAAAGCATACATAAGAATTCGTGCGTGGAAAAACCACTGCTTTGAAGATGTTACAATGTACCTAAGTTGAAAAATGTGGCTTCAAAGGAGGAACGTCAATGCACAATGCAGAATCTAGCATATAAACAGACTTGTTTATTTTAATTATTACGATATAAGCGCGAATTATGCCAAATCATTCGCAAGCAATTTCCAAACCAATGACATGCAATGTTGGGCACGTTTGCTCTGTGTTATACATCCGTGCTGTGCTCTGTGTTGTACACCCTTGCTGCAAAATTCTTCGAATATTTTTTATGTGTTTCGCCAAGCCTCAAAAACAAAAAAGTAAGCAACAAAACTTCCTTTATATCTTTATATATGCTTCAGCAACTGAATAGCTGGTTAAATTTTGCTAGCAAGCATTCAAATCGTCTCGTCGTTATCTAATCCAAGTCCCATGTTTAGAACTTTTAGCTTAAAGGCATAAACAGAAGTAAAACTTTGTGGCATGATGAAAACTCAAAACTGTTTACACTTTCGATAACGTAACGAATTCCACTTTGGCAATGGCTTTGTCGTTATTTGCGTGACCTGTTTGTTGCACATGTTTTATTAGTCAGATGCATAACCTTTCTGGGCGATGCAAGGCAGTGAACAACATGCAGCGACGTCCCATCCCACGACAGCAGCTGGAGTAGCTTTTGTGTTGTGTTCGTGTACCCGGACGCACATTGGGCACGTATTGAGAAGAAATGAACACTGAAAAACGAAACTGCATGAAAAAATAATTGAAGTAAAAAATCAGACAAAAATGCAGTGGTGGAAAAAGAAGTAAGAAAGAGAAAAATCAAAATGAAATGAGTTAAATACTGTTAACTTGTTTTGCGAATTGAAGCGCACTCACTCAAACAAAACCGTACCAAACAAAAAGCATTTGCTCAAAGTTGCAAAATTATAATGCAAAACACACAAGCGCGGTCTTTGAAAAACGTTCTAGGAAGAAGAAAAGCATATAACATCTAGTATCAGAACTGCACAATATAACGTTTGTGTTCAGGTATTTAATCGGAGTTAATCGTTTAAAGCCAGTTTACATCTGGGAACACTGGCAGAAGGAAAGGTGACGTTCATTGTGTACAGTGAATTTTAAATGCTACCGACAAAAAGGTGTAAAAGCTTTGATAAAGTCGTCAGATAATAAGTACTTTCACAAAATTGATTGAACCCTAGTGGGTCCACTAGATTTCCATGGCTTGCAAACCAACGTGACGCTACTGATGCGTTACAGTCTCTGATAGTCACATCAATATTGAAGATTGAAATTGCAAAGTTTTGAGTTGATGTTGCCAAATGCATGGTTCATTTGTCGATTATTGGGCATTTCCAACACTAACAACAACTCATTGCAAAGACGCCCGGGCACCAAAAAAGCGGAAGGTTGAAGCCTGAGAAAATTCTTTACAGACAGGACCAGAAAAACAAATGCGTCAACATTAGGTCTCTTTCAAAGTGCAATACCAACTGCAGTTCCACAAGGAATTCTTAAAGCGTTTTTACAGGCTTTTGTACACTTGACATAATAGGCATAATCTTCCCAATGTGGATCAAAGCTGTTACCGCTGAAACCGAATTTTTACTTAACAGCAAAACACCTGGACATTCTTTTCCGCTTCGTTATTCGCAATTGCCACCTTCGCCGACAACTTGCGAACACAAACGAACAGCTGGCAGCGGTCACGACCAATGACACTCGAAGGTTTTTATTCCTTTGTTTCTTTTTTTCATAAACCTTGGCCTTGTGCCGGAAGTTGTAATCAGGAAGTGGGAAATTTCGGGTTGTGTGCTCGAAAAAAAGAAAGTTTAACAATTGGCATTTTCTTCAACACAAAGCCCACATTTCGTTCAAGCATCTGATGCCTTCGGAGTCACTCCTAAAAAAACAAGTGTTGGGTTTGGGATGGGCAGTGCTGATTAGGCTGCTTTACCAGCTACCCTATTAAAACAGTATTCTCGCCCCAAATAGGGAACCGAGTGATTTTCTTAATGCTTTCGCTAAAGCATGATTTGAATCTTTCGGCCGCCACTTTGTAATACAATCACTGTTTATCTGCTTCGGGCGTACAATTACCTTTCGCCGGGGCACAACAGCTTTGTAAGCGCGGCGGCGTCGGGCGGTCGCGCTCGAACGGTGATTCTCATAGAGCGCTCCGTTGCTACAGGTGCGCTGGCGCCAAGGTGTCGCGCAATCTCAACCGCGACCGCTGTGTTTTCCCTGCGACATTCTATCGCGCTTGGCCCAGGTGCGCGATGGCGACGGCCAGTCGCCACGTCCACTGAGCGAACGCAATCTCTGAATAGCTTCTGCACGTGCACCGAGGAGTGGCTTCTCCTCGGATGGAGCGCGTTCAGAGCAAGAGGAGCGCGGTGCGAAAAATAAAGAAATGAGTCAAATCCTCCGCCTCAAGAAAGAGTGGGATAACAAGGAAAAGGCTGAGTACGACGACGCGAGAAAAACAAGCGGAGTCCTCTGCGGTATATAAATCTCTGCGGTCGTTTGGCTCAAGCATAACGCACGTTTGAACCAGCAAGAAAGTGAGAGGTTTTCTGAACGAGATTGTTTTATACCGTTACAACGTTGATACATCAACATGGTGAAGTCAAGCACAAGCAGACGCAGCGCTTCAAGCAGCAGCACCAGCCTCAACGTGAATTCCGTGAACATTTGTCGAAGTGCGCAAGAGTTAAACGTCGACCAGCTGCTCAGCAAGCTTAACTCTCTGCTCCCAGAAAGTATTCGCGCAAACAGCAATCTGTCTACGCTGGACATTGTGGAGAATGCAATCCATTACATTCAAGGATTGAACGACGTGCTGGCTCAGGAAAGTTCCATGTCGCCGGCTTCGAATTTTGATTCTGATTCGGTTATGTCGGAAGAGGAGACCATTCCCGACCGTGTTGAAATGCGTTTGAAGCCAGCCTGCAAATCCGTTCCCCTGCCGACGCCAGTGTACTGAACGTGAAAACAACAACATTAGTCGGTAAGTTCATGTTTCTACACAGACAAGCGCTTGTTCAGATCGGCGATTTGCAACGTTAGTGCTGAAGGTGTTAACGCCAGTGCTGTGAGGTAAACTTTTGTGGATAGTTCAAACGGTGAAGTCCCTACGGTTTTGATAATGCGCGGTTCGTTTAGTCGTAACGCGTTTTGAGGGAAACTCAAACAGCGATTTTGCGACGTGTGTGACTAACTTCGAGTTTTCTATTTTGCAGATGAGACTTCGGTACAACCCACAGCTTGTGCGTGTATTTGAATCCAGCACCTGGCTCGCCGAGATGCGTGTTCGAGGCGATGAACGCGACAGCGGGAAATGCAGCTCCGATTTTCCGCCATCACGGAAAGATCGCGGCCTGGGCTGGGCAGCGGAGGCCCGCAGTTGAAAAGACGAGGGTGGAAAAGTGACCATCGCGCTTGCAGATGGTGCAGAACGGCTGGGAACATATACAACGAGCATTTTGACTGTTGCGGGGGACAGTATTGTCGCCGCATGTGCATCATGTGACATGTATAAAAAAATGACTTGTAAATAAACCTGTACTTGCCACGCAAGTTGTCTCGCGCGCACCTGTAGCACGGCGAAGGTTTCAAAAAATCAGTTGTCGCGGTTGGCAATGTGTCGTCAAATATATACGCATTGCTTGCTAGGGTTACACAAGTTGCAACGCCAAGCGGACGAGCGCCACCATGTAAGGAACTACAGAAAGCGCTTCCGCAGTCGGGGTAATGCTGACTTTCAGGTTTCTGAATTCGCATCTATTGTCAGGAGTTCAAATAATGCCGCGTCTATACGTTGAAGCCGAACGTCAGGTTAATAGGTGGGAAAAACTTCGGTTGTTGCGCTTGATTGTAACATGAGGGGCCTGAAACCAAGTTGAACCTTAACTGAAACAATTGCAACGTTGTTCAGCGCAGAAACTTAAAGCGTAGCATTGCGGTGAGCGCAGTGGATCTGCAGCTTTGATTCAAAGCTTGCTGGTAACAATACTTCAAGGGTTCTTGTCTGTTCAAGGTGAAGTTCCTTTCTGTTCTCGCGCCCGTTCCGCGTCAACTTGAGTACTGGATGTTTGTTTTTCTCAATTGTGAACGGTAGGATACGCATTGGGTAGGTTAGGTTGAAAGTAGGGGGAAAGAGTTCGTTGCCTTCAAGTTGCAAAGGATACGAAGAAATAGTTGAAAGTCGCGTTTGCTTCGCTCATAAGAAGTAACTTGGTTAACAACTGATGAGGAGGTAGCATGACCGACATTAGGTAATTTCAGATACAAGGGGACTTAACGTAAAAGTAAATTTCATGTTGCAAACTGCCCTTGTTGATCCAACATATACAGGGCATGTGGAATGCATGACAAAAGACACGTAAAACATGTGGAAAATTCTAATACATCAAGCTAGTGAAAGGTTGAGTCTCACGAATTTGTGGCTTAGAAACGTTTGTCCTGGATCTTCAACAAAATTATCACCGGTGGTTAGTGGGTTGTTTATTTTTACGGACTTGCGAGAGTGCGTTTTACCGACAATTGAGGTCACTGCACAAGCTGCAGGCATATTTTGCACAGGTTGACGTCATTATCTTCGTAACCACGGCACGTGAAGTGGACGTCACAGCGGGGAATTTTTCAAATAACTGTCGAGGACGTTTAAAATGCTGCGTGTTTTTTTCGTCAGCAGGTGAGGCGGTCTCGTCAGTCACTACATGCAGGTGCAGGGCGTCTATTCTGTTCTCGTACTTGCGTAAACAACAGCTTGGGGTGACGGTTAAACATAGTTTAGGAAACTACGCCACTCAGCACGTGCAAATGATCCAGTTCTGTCAGGCTGCAGTCACAGCCAGACATTTGCTCCAGAATACACAAGTGACGTAAAATCGCGGTATGCAAAGAAAGTTAAAGCTTTCAACTCTAATCAAGTGATCTGGACCGATGTTATCATATACCTTTTTACACATTTAAAATTGTTGTATTTCTCAGATGAAAATCATTCATTATTTTGGATCAAAATCATTTTTCGAATTACACGGTGCCCGATCAATTTCGCTCGATTTCAGCAGCTGGTTTCAACACGATTGCCAAAAATGTCCTGACTTTTGTATTACAGGTAATTGCACGTAATGACAATCGAAAATATTTTTTTAGTTTATTGGCAGTTTTGTTGCAACTAAAATATAGTCCAGACCACCTGCTGTTGTCGCCCCAGTGTTGGCGTGAACAGTAAGAAAGACCACAACGAGGCACCGAAAATTTCTTTTTCATGACGTTTACAAACAAAGCAAACGCATGTTCCATTTCAGTCGCGTCTTATTTGACGAAATTGCATCTCAGGTTATGAAGCATGAACACCTGTGCTGTGATGAAATATCAGAACACTACTTTCAACGGCCGCTTCTCAACACTTGAGTGCGAAACGCCAGGGTTAATTTTTAGGTCTGTGCACCTTGCCTGGACAAAAACAGGGTTTTCCGTAACCGCCGTTCGCGATGTTGCGCGTTAGGTTGAAATACCGACAGCATGAGTTCTTTGTGATAAGCCATAAAATACGTCCTTGAAAATGAAACAAGCCTAAAACAAATTTATGCAGAATTTTTTTAACAATTGAAGGGCACTCTCTCAGCATATGTCACATGTGCGTAACGTAAATTCCTCTTAAATATCTTAGTAATTGAAATCACTCAGAACGTCCGTTTTGGCCGATGCTATTTTTACCCATACAGTAAATCCATGGCTTGACATTAATAAGGCAACAAGTTGATTTACGTCTAAAAGATATGAACTGTTCCGTGAAAACAAAAGCGTTGACAACTTTCCGTGGAAAACTGTCGATGCGCAAATGGGAGTCCGTCACTTTTCATCTTTTAAAAGCAACAATTAGAGTCCGCAGCGAAGCAAATGAACACATGAACATGGAACACGTTTTGATTTGTACAAGCACTACCTTCGTCGCAGACGGCCACTCCCACTGACAGTGGTCATCTTAGAAGTTGAAACAAAACGGCGGCTCCGATAAAACGTTATTCAAATCCCACCGCTTTGTGACGTTCTGACGAGAAAACCAATCGACTCGAAGAGTTGGCACACATGAGTCGAAGTCGTGCGCCAGGCGGGAGCCGGAGCGCTGTAACACAAGAGGTAAAGTAACGGTTTCGGTCGCTTGCAGCACTTCAGATCAGGACCGCCCGCGAGAAATTAAGCGTAATTACAACGGGCGTCGCAGGCCCCACTCAGCCGCATCGGCGCCGCCTCACTGCGGCAACAACTTTCGTTGCATCCCGTTCGGTCTTCAGCACTTTCGCAGACTGGGAGGCGCCCGCGCACCTGCAAAGAGGCGAGCGGGCCCCGAGATTCTCAGGTCAATGCGTCAGCTTGTCACGTGACGCTGTGAGTTGATCCGTGACGAGGGGATCGTTTCGCCGCAATCGTGGACAATTTTTGTGTCTTGCTTGTGCCAACCGTCAATTTCCCTGACACACATCTTCGGAGAGTTTATCTTTTTCGCCACAGCGCATCCAGACTCAGCCTTGACCGCGTTGGCGACTGCCACCAGCGAAGAACGATGAGTGTTTCTCTTGTTGAGTGATTCCAAAAATAGATCTGGAAAGCAATGGTAACCGTTTACCTTCCGCAAGAAAACGCTGAGCGTTTATTCCCTGTATGACATATTTTACTTTGCAAGCCATATCTGGCATGGTTTGCTTTAAAAGAAACTGTCAACGGAAATTGTTAATGATGACGGCGGTCTGGCCGGGCAGCTGCGGCAAAAATCCAGCGTTCACTGAACGCGGTGCATTGAGGCTGGTCTGTGACTTAGCGAAAGTACCTAAAAATGTCATGCATTTATAATTAGAAACTGGATTTTTTCGGGAGTTGTAACCGAAATGTAGATGCCCGATTACTACTTTCTACATATTTAAGTTAAAAGCCTAATCACATCAAGCATCTCTTCACACATGTTTAAACTCAATGAACTTTTTTCACCAAAAACAGAATTTATAGCCTCTTTCTTTTACGAAAACCGACGCCACGGTAAATCTATGCAGGCTTAGCTTTTTTAGGTTTGTGATATTTTCCGCCCAAAGCGTTACTTTTGCACTAAACCCAAAAAATCGAAAAGTTTATCAATAAAGTTCGCAATCACATGGGTTTCATAAATGTTTAAACTGGGAATCCAACACTAAAATTGCCCCTACCCCTTGCGTCTGGTGGTTGCATACCCGTGAGGCCGATGCATTCTGCCTGAATTTACCGGCGAGCTTGGTCATTGCACGCCACGTTTTCTAAGTAGCTTGAGATAGCGTTAAGACTACTCTCGGGTGTGTTGTTATTTCTGCCCCTGTCTGTATATCCATGAATAATGACAATGTTTAAAACCATTTCCCAGATCTTTTATTTGCAGGTTTAACCAGAAACAATGACGAACGATTTAAACGAAACTCACGAATATGCAAGACTTTCCAGTTTCACTCTGCTCCAACTTTTAACCAGTTTTCCTGCAAAGTTATTCTGAATTCCACTCTGCTGAAGTTCAAATTGCATTCCCATTATATTCCAATCTGCTCAGGTGCGTTTTGCATATTGGTGTTAAAAAATCGGAAACCAAAACAAATTATTTATGTAACTTGCCCAATGGTGCTTGGTGGGAAGCATGCATTCCGAATTTTTCTAAAATACGAATCGAATTTTTCTAGAATACAAAAAATTACTTACGAAGAAAATAATAGCACATCAACTGATTTTTAATTTTGAAAACTTTTTTAGAACAGATAAATTCCGAACAGCAATATTCTCTAAAAACGACTCAATTCTTCTGGGGGTTCCAAAGAATTTGTTATCAATATGCAGTTCAAACTTTGCCAATGTTTTTCAAATGATCTGAAGCTTCGACAGCGTGTGCAGAAACAACTCAAAATTATATTTATTTTTCATTTTTCACTTATCATGACTTTTTCTGCCCTATGGCGCATGCTGTAAATACTGTTCGAGATCTGTGATTCTGGTTACGACGATTTTGGGGTGAATGTTTTGAATTCATTAACGCGAAAATGGATTTTCCATAATCGCAGAGGTAGTTTCGTGGTAAGAAAAAATAACACCGGAGAATAGAGAACACCAGAGGGTGATCAAAGTGCAAGACGACTCAAGCCCCAGCCCGAACCGTCCCTTTTGAAGTTGTTTTCACATTCGACGCAAGTTGCTGGTGAACACAGCTGCAAATCGCTTTTTCAAACATACCGTGTGGGGCACAAAAGACGTTCTGAATATTCAACGGCCCGCGACCACGAAAAGGTTCCCACCCCTGTGTTGCACACAGTTACCAGCGCTCTGCCACGTCAGGGTCACGGTCTTGCGTCGACCTCCCAGTTAGTAACTTGAAACGCTTCTCTCGCAGCCAAAAGCTGAGATTGGCAAACACTCGTAAACGCCAACGTTGCAAACACGATCAAGAAATCATTCCTAAAAAAATTCTTTCCTGTCAGGGCGAGAGGGCAAGCCGGTGCTGGAAAGCGCTCCGTGATAAAAGAAGAAACTTAACGAGCGCGCAGTGGGAGCGCGCTCGCGCGGAGAGCATAAACACGCGACCAGACTTGCTGGCGTCTGCGCGCACCTGGGCCTGGTGGATCGCACGTGCGTTTTGGCCGAACCAGATTTTTGTTGGGCTTTCGGTAAATACGCACTCCCCGGCGGATGTCGTCACTTGGTATTGTAAGTTTTCGGCGCCCGATCGCAAAGAAAATTGATGAATCGCTCACTTGAGGAACTGGAAAACGAAATTTGCCAAAAACGCTTTCACGACTGGCCGTGCTGGAGAGAGCTTGCGGCCGTGGACACGAGAGCGGACCCCTTGGGCTTCAAGCTTTCAGCATGCGCTCGGCAAAAATAGTGTCGTCCGAGAGCTGTGTGTTACTTGCTCGAGTGCTTCATCAGCTCTTCCTGCGCCAATCCGAAACTGTCAAGGTTCCGGCCGGGTTGTTCGCGTATTAAAAACATGTGCCGGACATGGTTCGGAGGGCGTACACCTGTTGCGCGATGGGATAGTCTTGTTGCTTTTCATTTCAATTTTACTGTGAAATTCCACTTAACTTGTCAAGTTTTGAAAAGCGCTCGCCACAACAGACGTGTAGAGATTAATTTGATTTGTCTTGTACTTTTATCGCAATCGAAGCACCACAATACAACTTCTTTGACAAGTTGAGAAGCTCAGTAGGTTGCTGCATTCAGTTGCTGCTTTCGATTTAGTTCTTAGTGGCTTGAAAGAAAGATTTTCTGGCAAGGCTTGATTTTTTGTCAAGCAAGTGCTTCATCATCCAAAGGGTTGCCGACGTTTATGGACTATGCCTTGTTTGCACTGATCTAAAAAAAGTTTTTTTCAACACACAAGGATCTGATAAGAACTTTCAGATCACATAAGATCCATATGAATTAAGCAAACATCCGACTGCACATCAGCTATTTAACCAGATATGCTCTACTCAAACCTTAATCAAATGAAATTTTCCTCGTTTTTGTTTGATCTTGACAAAGCGCTGTCACTGTTTCGCCGCTGAACTTTTTGCTTGTTCGTAAAGTGGGTTTGGTGATTGGGCCACTTGTGCGAGAAAACGTCTTTCGGCATGTTCTGCAAGCATTTATGTGCATGACCCGAGGACAAAACTTCTTCCCTTTACCGATCATTATGGCAGAACCTCGCTAAGGGTTATTAGTGCATTCATTGATCAAGATTCGTATTTTAGATTTACAAAAAGCCTCTTTACGTTTTGCGCTCAACAATGCTTCACCAGTCGGTTGTTGACGACGGGATGCGACTAGATTTGTTTATAGCTTCCTTTCCAGATATGGACGGCAGAACAAAGGGGATTGGGGTCAAAGATAAAGGGACACCCCACTATTCTCTTGCATTTTTACTTCTTCGTTATTAGATACAGCAACTTCAAAATTTTGCTTAGTGCATGATCTCGTGGATAAGACAAGCTTATCCTGATACAAACACCTCTGCAACAAATGTACCGGTGTGGAAGGTTGTCTGTCGCCAGACCTCTGGCAAGGGTGGTGATTTCGTCAGCTGGTTTTTGTGAATGGGTGCCATATGATTTGGAACATATCATTTCTTTCCAAGTTTCCATGTCAATCTGCGTTGGTCCTCCAGACTCCGATGAGCTTTTTGCACTTGATGCAATTTGATCTTGAGTCATGTTTTCAAAGATGACATTCTCTGTTTTTGTTGCGGGGGTATCGATTATGGCAGATTATTTTATTTCCTCTGCATTTGGATGCTTCATCTTAAAGCTTCTTTATAATATCTCTAGTAGTGTCATGTTTTCCATCAATATCATTGGCACTATCCACTAATTTAAGGGCCTCTTTCAGTTGTCCTTGTAGCATTAGTCTACAGAAAGCTTTCCGGTTGAACAGCCTGTGTGCAGCGAGGAAGCTCGGAATGGTCGTGTGCGCAGTAAAACTTTAAAATTTTGCATACTTGAAGACGTTACACAGTACATATACACATGCTCTCTCCACTTCCAAATGCAGATTACTTGCATAAGGAATGGAAGTCCAGAGTCTGAGGATATAAATTCTTATAAAATAATATGGTAATTAATAATATAAATTCTTATAAAAAAAAATTTGTTTTTGGAATGTTTTTTGCCTTGTAAAACCGACAGTACTTGAGAATTTGTACTAATTTTCTTTACACAAATTAGGATTTTCTACCACGGGTCTGCTTGAAAAAGGACCATGTACTTGTTGGAGCTACCGTTGACGTCACACAATCAACGTTGATGAAGGCAGTACTCCTAGATCGGACCCGATGCCCCCACTGTAAAAATTGTTCCGCTGCCCTTATCCCTAGAACATTCTCTATGCACCCCCCTACTAACGAAAAAGCCCCAATATTGCCGATGGCATTAATTTCAAGAGAGTTTAATTTAATCCGCGAGAAAGTAGCAGCCAAATGTCAAACAAATCAGAAAACGCTGCAGGAAAAACCATTGACGGGCTGTCAATCGTCATGAGGTGAAAAGGTGTGTTTGAAAGTCCCAGACCAGTGGTTCTTAACCTGGGGGTAAATCTACCCCCGGAGGTAAATTTCATTTTGCAAAGGGATAAATTTACTGAACCATAAATTACAGCCAATGTAAATTTTTATAAACCATTCTAAACTGTAAGAATTTGTCAATTTCGTATTTTCAATAAATGAGCACCACTGAGTGTTTTGGGGGTTAATCTGACAGTCTTGTTTGATAAAAGCGTAAGATATGTAAAAAAGGTTAAGACTACTGTCTCAGACCTTGTTCGTTGCATTGCATTTTATCAAGCTCGCAGCAAGGTTTTAAGTTTTGGGGAGGTAAAATACACTTTTAAAGGGGAGAGATTTTTGTTTTTATTATGTTTAAAAGCAATTTGTCTGTGAACAAAACAACTTTGGGGGCGCAAAATATTTGGGGGAATGACCCCCGAATTGGCTACGGGTCTGCTTTGTACAGTTTATTTTATACAAAACGGCTTTGGGTAATACAGTGTTTGAAAACTATTAGTGAGCAGACTTTCAATGACAAACAAAATGGATTTGTGGGAAAGGTGGTCGTGGATTGCAATGTAAAACCGATTTTTCCGGGATTGCTTTTGCATAGTTGTACCGTACAGGATGAACGGACCAGAGCATGGTAATTGCCAGCAACAGATTATTTTCATTTTATGTTGATGATATGAAAACGTAGAAACAAACACGTACCCATAATCAATGATGCATGCCAATAGATCAGTCGGAAACGGCGGCGTTATGGGCACTGGGGAGCTGAGAAAACCTGTGTATGTGTTTTAAATCTGGTCATTGATCTCAAGTCAGACCTTTTTCATGTTTTTGCTATGTACTATTCCACAGGAATTTAAAGCCTTTTGATGACCTACATGTTTGATCGGGAAGAGTTTACGCGACGGATACAAAAGTCAAAAACAAACGAAAACTTGCCAGGTGCGTCATGAAAAGCGTCAACGCAGAGGGTACTCAGGTTTGTACATTTCAAACTGTGCTGGCAGCTTCGTAGAAGGAGAATTGTTTTCACACTTTCTGGCTATGTTTTGTACCAGGCCAACAGTGTGATCAACGGAAAGACGTCATGCTGGATAGTATATCTTATTAAACCCGATGACAGAACTTCCTTGACGTAGCCTACGTTAAAGGCCTGGTGAAATATAAACATACACAATTTCAGGAAGGTTCGTGATGGCAAGAGTTACAAATGCGTCGAATTACCGAAAATGTTTACAAAAAGTGTGATCATTTCCCAAGACCAGGTATCTGCGCCAGAATTGTGGGATGCGTGATCTTCCGTCTTGTCTTGACGAAGACCATCACCCCTGAATGATGATTGCGGCGAAGTGCTCGAGGAAGCCACCTGGGCTACGATTGATCTTAGCTGGAGTGCCCTTCTTCAACCAGTCGACTGTTACGAGAAGGCTCTCAGCTACCGTTACATCACTGGTCTAACAAGAGAAAACCCCGGTGCAGCTGGATTGATGCCGACGTATGAGTAATCTTACGCAAGTCACGTGACATCGCCGCTTTTCGCTGAACCAAATTAACGGCCCAGGTGTCGGCGACTTCAACGAGATGCTTAATTGCCGACAAATCGATACCCACAGCGCAGCTGAGGGCGCACGTGATAGCGTTGCAATAAATCCGAGAATACCACCTGATGAGAAACCCAAACTTTTTCTGGAAATTCCGAAGAAATGTGAAGGCAACGAACTCTGGCAGCGGACCACGACTTCGAATCGCCGCTGTTCCATTTTAACGCAAAACCGAGCCGCACGGTCTGTAAATATTAAAATAAGCTGCCTAAAGAAAACCTGTAAGCTCATTGTTGAACCCCGTCTGGGGTCTACCCTCAAAGGCATCACGCCCGGTAAAAGAGACATGTTATTGGTGGCTGGTTTTCGTTTCGTTTGTCAATTGTACAAACGCGGAAATCGTGAGAACTACCGTGCGAAAAGAAACGGAGATAAATCTTCAGTAAAGTTGAGTGATGTCATGCATCTTCATTTGTCCCTGGTTCACAGAAGTAAATCTAAGTCAGCCCGTGGATGTTAATCTCATTCTACGCAAAATCACCGAAATGCTTGAAAATGCATACGTTCAAGAACGAATGAGTTTAGGGTTAGTGGGATTTCTTTATGAATTGGAATATTAATAATTGTGACCGTGAGATCTGTTTTTGGTGATTGCTTTAAAACGAAGAGATATATTATGGGCATTTGTTTCACTTTCGCAATAGCCTTACTGAGTGTTTGTGTTATCCAAGTTACCACTCCCCAATTTGAAATTCTGTTTCATTAGATAAGAACTTGACGGAGAACACAAAATGCGAATCTTTCACCGTTGTATTTTGTCCTTTTTTTCACAATGGCTATCATTCGATAACCTACAACTTCTGTAATGCAGAATTTTCAACAAGACGTAGTTTTCAGTTGCTCAAATTCTTAAAAAAACGTCTGCTTTTTGTTCAGTATCTTTCACGTTAAGCATCTCACGCGCTTCAAGTTGAAAACCTATTGGAACGAGAAACACGTTTTCACGGAGTACTGACGCCTTAGTTAGAATTAAATGTCGGAAAACAAACAATTCTTGCGGCTAAGTGATCGCAGCGAGCACAATCTGCCAAGACCGTGATCAGAATGGCGTTGTGTGAATTTTGTGACGAAAAAAACAGTTTGTATTTTTTTGTTTGGTTGGGTTTCGGCGAAAGAGGAAGACTTTCTTAATTGTTTTATGGGGGGTGCTATTGGTGATCTTACCATTACAAGCGGTTGCTTAGCAACTGCTGGTGTACGTGGAGCGACAGCAATTATTCTCGGCATTCGAAGTCTGACAACCCACAGGCCAAGCAGTCAATGGAAGATTCATCAGCGAGTAAATGCCGGTTGCTCCGGTTCGAAAGTGAATCAGCGCTAAGTTGGCCTCTCAAAATGCGCTAATCAACGTCCAGCAAGGACTTCACCGCAGACGCAACGACGCCACTGGCCACCGGCTGAAAGGGAGAGGCTTGAGGTTGGTGATAAAAGAGAGAGACAGGCGGAGGGCGTGAAAAAAAACGCTTCCTCTCTGCGTCATCGAACGCAGGTCGGCCGAGCCAATCACGAGAGGGTGCAGGACAATCAAAAGTCTTCTTGACGCTGATTGATGGCGTTGGTCGTTGTGTAATCATTCCGAGAGAATGACCGAACGCCGAACCGGTCTTAATCGTCCAATGGAAACGTTTCCTGTGACACTTCGGTATATTTAGACCGGATTTTTCGCCCAAGTTGCGGATTTTCGTCGATGCGACCGCGTCGTCGTTACAGAAAATGCAGAAGCCGAGTGAAGGATCGCTATTCTCCGTACACTTTTTTTAACAGCATTAATCATTGAGAGAAACACGCCGACATTTGCGTCAAACGAGAAATGCTTTAAAAAGATTGACTGGGTAGAAAACACAAAATTACAGTGTCAGTTCTTTAAAAAGAGCGAGGCTCTGCCAAAATATGGCCAAGTGAATGTCGTGAAGCCGGAACGTCTCGTTGGCATTGTGCCGTCTTCACTTTCTATAAAACAACCCGATTTGCTAAAGTAGTTTTGGTCATTAAAAGAAACATTTCCAGCGAGTTCAGTTTGTTTGAAAACAAACTCCAATAAAAATATATTTTTAGACGTTCCAAAAACATTTTATGGACCGCGCAATTCACACAAAACATTAAACGGTTTCAGGAGAAATGCTTAACTTGCTTGGGGTTCATGTTTCGTGTTGACATTCCTTCGAGACATTGAGGTATCTGGAAAAGCAACAAAACGCCCTACTGAGGACTTCAGCTAGCTGGTTTGGTATTTTGGGTTCCTCGCGAACATTTGATTATATCAGAATCAATCTGCCGGCAATCTTCTCGAGAAAAAAAGCCAGATTTTAATATAAACTGAAATGCTCCAGGACCACTTCGACTAGGTGCAGAACGTGATTTAGGCACGTACAGCATGTCATTATACGATTGGATGAATGTTGCTGCTTCTTCCCTGAATTGCAAAAAATGAAGGTTGTGCAATTATTGTTACAGGGTTTTTGTGCAATCAACAATCGAGTTCGACAAACGTTCAGTCAAAGTAAAAATCCTCTTTCACTTCAGCGCCCGACGGTTGTCATGCGGTTTTACGCATATGCGTCGCCACGAGTGGTGTTGACAGGAGTTAGCACTTCTGAATGTGAGCCCATTGACAAACCAATACACAAAATTGAATAATCTCATAAATATCAACCGCGAAGTTAAGAAGACTGTAACGTCTCAAACTTCTATTCTAAGGTTACACATCCATTTTTAAGCGTCAAACGATACGAGCACGAGCAGGAAATCGTATCAAACAACGACAAACTCTACTTAACCTATCCTTGGCTCCCACCACCCACTTGGAAACCCCTTGAAGAAACGTAGGCTTCCGACAAGTCTGTTTTCACGTGTCTTTGACTTCCGGATAACGGGGAACTTGCACACCGGATGTTGCGAACAAACAATTAAACAGAAAAACTAAAACAGGCATTTTCTTCAACAGTTTGTTTCAATAAAGACTCTATCGCTTCCTGTTATTTTCACATGGCGAAGCGGTTCCTCGAGGCTAATCATTTTTGTCTGCACTCTCAGATCTAAAAAAAGTCACGTTTAGACACTCCATAAAAATTACGGCCAACTCGTGTGACCAGAGTGGCAAGATCATCTGTGAATACATTAGTCACAGAATAATATATAACGGGAGAAAATCTCCAAACAAATCGAAGCTCTTGGTCAGCGCTGCGAATCACATTGAATTTCAAATACTTTTAATAAACCGGTTTCATATAAACCGTTCGCCTGGTTTTTTTTTCAGTCTACGTGGGAGCCGTCTTGCTTTCGTGTACAGCACGCAGAACCAACAACTTTTCCATCCTGAAATAAACAGTCACCCGTCAAGAACTGCTGTCTTGCGGCTGGGAACGCAAAACCACAGCACTTTCGCCGTCAACTGATGCCCGGTTTATTAAAAGGAGAGTTTTTGCAACGCATGCCCGCGCGCTGGGGCGACAGATGGCAACCGTGTGGGAAACTACGGTTCTCTGGAATGTAGCGCTGTAACTACGCGAACCCCACGCTCGATTATTGCCAAACAGAGGGAGATAATGAGCCGAGGAGCCGAAGTGAGACTTTCGCCCACTTCTCCTCCGGACAATTCAAGTGCTCGGGCAAAAGGCCGGCCGTCCGGGATGACAATTTCGCCACCTCCGTCCAGTCGTCTCGCAGTGACTATACAGCGCATGCTCCCGTCAAGTCATTCGCAAACAAGTCATAATAATTTGATAATACGATTATGACGCATTGCCCTAATGCTGTAATGGTAGCTTATTTAAGCGCATTACCAACCATGCGATAAGACAACCTCGTCTTCGTGTCGTCAACGGTATTTCACAAATTGCCGCGTTTACGCGCAGCATTAATAAACGGAAATCCTTAAATGGCATGAAGCAGTCGAATTCAGGAACAAAAACAAACCGTATGCCGACAGGCAAACTTTTTAAAGCAAACCCGAAATATTTTTCTGTCGCATAATTTTTGTCAAACAATATGTGAAACAAACTGTGAAGGGAAGGGGCTTTATAAGACCACATGCGCTGCGGAAGGTGCAATTAACAGCGAGCTACCGATGCCCGGTAAGTCAGCCATTACTATAGTACAAAATTTTTAGGGCAAGAACTTTAGCAATAAAATTCTTTGCTATGTTTTATATTGTTCTTTATATTCCTTGAGCAAAGTTACATTTGATATTAACCTTCATTTTAGTCGTTTGTTTGTCTCCTAATGTTTTTCTTCAGAGAGAGAGAGGATTTTTATTATGCCGAAGAAGGGTACGTTTGCTTGAAAAGGGCGACTAAATAGTAAACAGCAAGCGTGCTGTCTAATTGTCCTGTGGGCATTTTGAAAAGCAAACAAACAGAAAAGATAACCGAGCAAAGTCCCAAGAAGGTCTTTTCAAAACATGCCACACGCTTTAAGCAGACACAATATGGTTTTATGGCGGGTCGAGGAAGCAAACACTACAGTCGCATTTGCAATCAACAATTCAAAATGGTATTTGATTGTCAAACTGTTGGTAAAGTATTTACCAAAGTGATCTTCGGTTGTTACACTCTTGTTTACCAGAAAGGATGTCGTTCAATAGCAAGATGCTCACGAACACAAACCAGGGAGCTGGTTTGAGCCAACAGAAATTTTAAAAAAGTATTGAAATCTAGTCCGCCATGCCCCCACGTTCTTTGCTCTGAGGCGACCTGAGGAGAGCTTTATTAACAAAAGTATAAGTATATTTTGCATTGCGATCCCATTGTAAGCAAGCAAAGAAGTCCACGGGTTATAGCAGCTGTCGTTGTGAGTCGCACGGCTTCGTTTGGATTTGCCAAAACGTTGTGCAAAGCAATAATTTTTTACCAGACAGGCAAAACTCGTGTCTATCGTCTTTCAACAACGCCAAAGTTTAGTGGCCAACGTGTGTTCGCTTGGAATCACCGAGAAACGATAGATCAGAACAAAAACAGATCCGCTCTTGTTGCTCCATACTAGTTTGGAAGTCAGCAAGATACTCCCCACTGTGGAATGTGCTTGTAAAGACGATCGGCTGTTGGCTGGTTTTGGAAACAAGCAAATCGTAGCAAAATGAATTTCTATTGCTCCCACAGCAGAGTTGCAACCTGGCTTTCTTATCGTTTCAGTCAGCTCCAAATGTTGCGGGAATGTTCTGATCGAACAGGACGGTACCCTTTCTCGGAAACGGGAGTCTGCCTCACTCTTAAGCAGGCAGTTGTTACAACGTGGTGTTGTCAAGAAATTTCATCCAGTCCGTGGTAAAACTGCCATCTGTGAAAAAACGGCAACTACTTAAACACTTCTGAAGTCTCTCAAGGAACCTTGACAGAAACAGCAGTGTTGTTGTTGATACATTTTGCAATTACAGTATTTGCAAATATTGAAATATGCATTTCGCCTCCCAGCCCTTCCAAACGAATTCATGCAAAATCCTTTCAAAACATTCAGAATCTACACCAAACACTAGTCACTTGCAATTATTACCGCATTCTGCGTGATAATTCATTTTTTTGTTCTTGAATTGACAAGTTCGTGAATTAAGTACGTGATCGTGGCTGTCAATACATAAGACGCAATATTAAATGTGGTGATCCTGTTTGACATTCATTCTGTTTTGTCTTTTTATCTGAAAGGACGCAGACTGGCTTTATGGCAGCACAAACATTGCACAGGTGCTGTTGGACCACGTTGTGTCACCACTTTCCCACAGTCACTGCGGTCTTCAGGTAATGTAACAAATCATATAACAGTTTTCCCTCCAATCGCACTTCAGCTTTCACTGAAGCGTGACCAAACAAGCCTCGATTATTTAAAACAAAATGAGCAATGGTTTTCAACTGTGCAGGATAATTATGAAAATCGTCTTTTCACAAAGACGAAAACTCTCGTTACAGCCAGGCCATTGCAGGGCGTCAGTCGAGAGCGTAAATGGCACTTGATGTGCGTTTCTTCAGTCGATGTCTCTCACGTTGGTTTCAAGTAAGCATTTATGAACAGTTTGGCGATGTGTGTATGCTTTGCATAATTTGAGGGCAGTTTAGTTAGTGGTTGGTGTCATTCGTTTATCCTGGAACACGACAGTGGTGTGCTGCCTTGACCCACAACAACCTGTCATACCGTCATCAAAGTAGATCGCAAAACGTGGAGACACTTTGCCACTTGCGAGGCGCCCTGACTTGGTTTTACAACGTGATTTTAGTTTCGCAAAAAGCGGAAGTCTGATTTTATTCAACAATTCCCAGTAAATCACGTCGCCAGGGGGACTTAGCCCCCCAAACAAAGCTCTAAGCCCCCCAAATTGAAATATGAAACACTATAAATAAATAGAGTTTTTGCATTCAAGCCCCTCTGCACAAACGTAAAGCCCCCCTATTGAAGACTCTCTGGCGACGGTTCTGATTTCCAGTAAATCCAGTCAAAAATCAGCCGTAGCACTGGACAAAATCGAGTGGTATTTTGTTGGGGTACAGAGCGTTGTTCGTCGCGGCAGAAACGTCGCGCTTCAGGAATAATTTCGTTGGACGGGCTTCGCGTTGGAGTTCCACCCGAAGTGCGAGGATCACTGTAGCGACGACGAAAGGTCGACTGCGGACAGCGAAGGCGGCCTATTAAAAATTCGCCAGCACAGCAAGTCATCATGTGCCAACTTGCACTTTGAAGATAGCGGTGTCAAAGGTGCTGCTCCGACGGTCCCCGGGGGCCGCTTGCCGGCGCGTGGGAAGGGACTTTCGCGCGCGTATCGCCTCAATAAACACTTGGACAGGTGGTTTGCTCGTGGGAAAGATCGTTGCAGACAGTGTTCGAATCGCGCCGTTTCATGACCATGTACTGTGCATTATATTCCGGTTATGACAATATGTTATAACTGCAATCTCTGGTCTTGACCTTTGCCTCGACGGTTGTCAGTCTGCAAAGCTAACCGAAGTGTATAGGGACGTCTGCGTTGGTTTCTTTCAATACCAACAATTGATGCGTTTTTGATAAAATTATTCTTGATATTGTTAAAATAGCACGTTTGAAACAAATTTACTTCTACGGAAACAATGGTCTTGGTCTCCAACACATGCTAAAATGTGGATTCCTGGTATCAATGATCACAGCGTCCACAGAACGTGGCCTTATTTTATACATTTGCCTTCAACAGTAGCAGTTGACAACCAATTCGTGCATTCGCCCATTTCCCGGTGTCATCTGCCAATCTCACAAGTACTTGTTGAGTGGCTTTCTGCTTTAGTGTCAACGTTCTTTTCGGTACTTGCAAAATTGCCTCACATTTTTTTCTTGTTGATTGTAAGTGCGAGCGCTGGTGACGATTCAGGTCAGTTTTAGGCTTTTGCCCCTCAAAGCTGATGCTTTATCTGCTATCAAACAACAGTAGACGATTAACGCTAGCCGACTAAATAGAGCGTTTGACCGTTTCCTGAACCATAAAATGTCTTAGGAAAAAAACGTTGAAAACACGTTCATATAGACAGAATTTTCTCCAGGCGAGAAAGACAAGTTTCTTAGTGAAACTCAGCAAGCAACAATGCCCAAGCCACTCCGTCCCAAAGACTTTCGCTCATTTTATGACGTAATGTACCTGTGAGCTCTTTTTAATTTTATTTTTCAAAAACTGTTACCAAATAACACTTTGTTGTCGGTGTTTTTCTGTGTGGAAAAGATTATTATTAAAAACGTTTTACTGGGCATCTTGCAGAAAGAAAAGTACGCGCTGATTCTAAAGCTCCTACATCGTTCAGCTAACTGACGCATAATTTCTGCATACACAAACGCACTTCTGAATGGGGCTGATCAGTAGCAAAACAATTTAAAAGGTCACTGGGGGTAATCTTCACAGACTCTGTAATAGGACGAATAACGGGTTTTGATCACTGATTGATTTGTTTTTGCCGCAAACGTCCCTTGGTTTGGCAATTGGTCTCTAACGATAATCGTTGAGCTGACATTTTTTCACACCATTTTTCATTTTTCAGCAGTTCTCCTGTAATCTCCCACAACATAGTTCAGACGCTTTCCTCCAGAGCGTCATGCTGGATTGTGGAATGGGCAAAATGCTAATGCGCAGTGGACAGGATTTATGACAGCTTTCATTGCAGCCACTTGGTGATAATAACAATTAGAAGCTGATCGGCAATGGCGCAACAAAATCGGCGACGAAAATACCTGCCGCTCATGTATTTCAATCATCTGCCCTGCGATCGAATTAGAGCGTGTCTTACCGCGCGAAGGTCAGTCAGCTCGCGAACAGCGTGTGGAGTCCAGACGGCCAGGTTCTTGCCGCGCGCGTGCTGCAGCAGAAAACGATTTACGCGCGGTAAAAAACGGTAATGCTTGCCAATCCAAGCTCGCTAACCGGAGTGCCACGCCCTTTTAGTGAGGCAGAAGGCGCAAACCGACGTACTAGGCAAAATCAAATCGATTTTCGAGAGCACCTTTAGACGTGCGACCGTGGGAACATGTATGGGGCAGTTAAGGCGGCAGCTGTTCGCCGAATGGGAACTGAGTTGAGCGCGTTTCAACGCGTGACAACAGCGGGAATCTGTTTGTTATCATCGCCATCCTTGCGATTACGGCCGTCGGTTAGGAACGCCGGCACGCGCTCGCATCATATTTTCCCATCCCTTTACCAGCCTGTCTATCTTGTTATGACGAATATGGCTGAGAGAAGGCCCTGATTTGAAGTTTATCTCAGGTTGCTCCGCAAACGGTGATGTTTGCAGGCTGTTTTTGAGTGTATCACTCTGCGAAAACTACGGTTTAGTGAAATGATGCAGCAAATTTAATACGTGATAAATGTTTTTTTCGTTATATTTGCGTTCTAAAAAAACACCAAACTTTCCCAGAACTGGATCAAGTCTTTGAAAGACTTCCTTCGAGAGCCTGGTTAAGACAAAAACAGAAAAAGCTGCTAAAAGTGTTTTCTACTCCAAAAAGAAGGACCACAGCATCTGCTTTGTTCTTAATCGTGTCAATCAAGTTTCCCAGAAGCATGTTTTTCGCGTCTTAACTTACGGCTATAAATTGAAAAACGTCTGTAAACCCGAATGTGAAAAGTACGACAAGCGATCCACACCTAAAGCTCTGATTTTCAAAACTGTAATCATCTCTTGTGATCGAAGTAAGAATACAGTTACTTGTTGCTGGGTCAGACTCGTGCATTTTGTACGTCGGCTTCCGTAACGTCCATCACTTTATCCTGTTGGATTTTGAGTCAAAGCTGGTAAATATTTTTTAAAGCCCCCAAAACCATTTTTGATCATTCTAATGATTTTGATACTAGTTTTTTGGTGTTGTGTTTTCTCACGATGCCAAGATCAATCAATACATAGGACCGAGAGGTTTGCTGTGTCCGTCCTTACTTGGTTCAGTTCGGATCTGCACTCAACAATCCGCATGATGTACATCATTTTGGAGAAATATGGTGAAGATCGAACAAGAAAATATTTTCTTATCTGCTAAAATTGCAGCGCACGTTAGATTTATCAATAGAATGGTGAGCAGCAACTTCAAGGAAGAGGAAATTATGGGATTAGTTGGCATGTCTTGCACTTCATCGTCATTTTAGGTGATGAAACACGACCTTGCTTGCTTCATTAAATCGTTGATTTTTAGAACATGACTAACAGCCACATTTTTCGCAATTCAAGTAAAACACTAGCTCTTGCTTTGTGCAGGTGTCTAGAAAAAACTTACTGAAACTACCAACAAACTTGTTCAATTTCAATTTTTTTAATTTTCTTTTCTTGCCGATCATACTTTCACTGACATTGCTTGATTTTTAATGGTAGCAAATTTAAGCGATTATAAATTGCGTTTTAACTAACATCAGACTAGCATAAAAGACTTCTGGTAAAACCTTTTACATTTATCTGAAAAATAAACTCCTACAAAAACATTTCATTCTGGGCTCGTAAACACAAAAGTTATACTTTCGACCCAGATGCGGCAAAAAATCTGGCCCATTAAATGATTTTCCTTGAGCAAAATTCGGAAACTGTTATCTACCATTTACCACAAAAACAACTGACCTTTGCCCCGCGGCAAAGGCGACGGTTAGCATCAGGACATGGACAATTAGAAAATGAAATGGGCTCGTAGACACCGGCGAAAAAAATCTTGAAAGTAGGTTTTATTTTCCCAAACTAATGTGCATTTCACAACTTGTCTTCTTTGAAGATTATTTGGATTGATCAAGTTCACGACACGTGTTTTTAGTCAACCGATCATCATCCCCCCAACTCGCTCCACCCCTGTGCATTGAATAAGTGGTCAGTGAAACCGTCACGCGGTGCAACCGCTGAGGTCGCTTGCAAATCGCTCGTTCGTTGTTTTGCGCGGGAAGCGTCTCGCAAATGTTGGAGACGACCTCGGGTCACGGGAATTCCCCTCAGGAAGAGAATCTGTCACGTGACAAACGGTACAAACTTCTGGCGTCGCGCAAATCGATTCGGCCATCAAAGAAAAACGATTAGAGCGGGCGCACGATAAATCGTCGCCCTTTCGCGAAGGCCTTCGACTTTCTCACGCGCGCGCCATCTGCCGCTGCAGCGTACGTCACGATTCACTTTGTCATACCGCACGCGGCGCATACGCTTCTACGTCCAGGCGAAGCGTTTTGTCGTGCCCCTGGGACCACAGCGCCAAACGTGTAACTGTTTAACGACAGGTGCCCGGTTGGGTTTCCCACGCGAAAGTAAACGGGCCCGGTTATCTTTTGTAAATAACGACAAAAACAATACCTCGGACCGCGCCCCCTCGAGCGTTATTGCTGGGTCATCATAGCTGAGTATTTGTTTCTTTTCAAACTCACGTCGGTTGCCTGGCGCCCGCGAGGTATCAACCAAGAGTTGAGCTGCGTTCCAGAAAATTAATGCCAAAATATTTCCGAGATGAAACGCAATTGTTCAAGCTCGGAAGGTAATCCAAAGCAATCTTTGCTGTTTGTACCTGCTTGCTTAGCCGTAAAACAAACGAAATACGTGGAAAATCCACCGTGAAGCACTTTAATTGTTTATAACTACTATTTGCTATAACTACTATGTCGTTATTCATAAATAATATTTGTTTGGGGTAAAATTAGTCGGGAAATGCGTGGAGAATTTCCTACGAAGATACGGCATTTGGTTCTTGGCTTATTTTTCCAATTCCAACAGGCGACATGACAGCCATGATCCGATTGATACCTTCCCGTTTACAACTAACATAAATATCAGTTAAGCTCATCAAAAGACCGCATAATAGAAAATTAACGCGCCGAAAGTTGCACTTTGCTTTGAAATGAGTCAGTTGGAAGATGCTTTCAGGGCGTTGGTCTGCTCAATTCTGATATGTGTAAACAAACCTGGTGATTCTCAATCTTTTCAGGCAGCGCACTAGCTTCGCTCTTCCCTACCGGCAAGGTTTTTTGCAGACTCGAGTTATTTATTAACATAATGAACGAAAACATTGATGACTGGCAAAACTCCAGAAACCAGGGCTGCGTAGCCAAAAAAAAATTTCAGGAACCGGCTGTGGTTCCGGATCCAGACACCTAAAACGTTTTCGCTCCAGCTCCGGCTCTGACCTTCAAAAGCTGTTGGCTCCGGATCCGACTCCAACCATCCAACATTGCTTGGGCTCCGGCTTCGGACTTTGGCTCCACAGTTCTGTTTTAAAAACAAGCTTCGATTACCTTTAAATACGGCGCATTGTACTCTGTGTTCTTCAGATCCACAACGTAATTAAATCGTCTAAATGTGCTGAACATGTTACAGAATTACGCACGACATTCATTTGACAAAAATGAAATAGTAAAATGGTTTCGGCTCCGCCAAGTTTTTGGCTCCAGTTCCATTCATCTAAAATAGATTGGGCTCGGTCACCGACTCCAGGCTCTGGCTCCACAGCCCTGCCAGTACCTCAGTTTTGGGTTTGAAATATGTTCAGTTGCTTTCTTGAGCTAGGAGTCCGTCGAATAACTAAAATGTCTTCGTGGTGGAAGGGGGAAAACCCGTCTCCAGGTTTTAAGGATTGGGGGAGCAAAATAGATTTTTAGAGAGGCAAGACTTTTGTTTTATTATTAGTTTCATGAAAATTTTTTCTGGGCACGACAAAATTTTGGGGACACAAAAAGAATTTGGGATAACTGCCCCCGAGTGCCCCCCCCCCCGTGGCTACGGGCCTGGAAGGGGTTGAGAATTGCGGAATTTATATTAAAAACGTTTGAGTTGTCCACTGCAGTGGACGAAAACCTTATTCTGTCAGTAATGACCTCTGCCGTCTTTCTCAAGGAAGTTCTCGCGTGGGGATTTGTGCCCAAACCCGGCACTTGGAATTTCCAAGGCTCTCTGCGTGCTGCGGTTGTGATGCGAAAGGGTTTGCGCACACCTCCCGAGAATAACGTTCCCAGCCACCCGGTCGTAAAATGATGTCACCACAGCTAAAAGCGTGCAGATGTCAGGCTTGTGGGAAATTGTAACTAGCATCTGTACAAAGTGCCCGCCGCCCGCCTGGATGTGCTTGTTTTGTTCGGACAAGGCGTTCGTCGACAGAAGACTTATACTGTTAATTTAATTTGCCATTGATCTTTCACGCACCTCTGGTGTGTACGCCATCACTTGAACCTTGCAAATATCAATGCGTATTGAGGAGGGACTGCGGCATTCTTTGGCATGTCTGGCCTAGTCTTCAACTGGAAACGCGCTTTTTGCTGATCTAAACCTGTGGAAGCGGTGCGCAATCAACCGGTAATTGCGCGCGTGTGTTAAGCTGCTTTAACAGCAAGCCTTTTCGATATGTCAGGCAGTCTGCTTACACGCCAGCACTTTGTTTCTCTTGCCTTGTTTGGATTTTCAGCCCAGTTTAAACTGAAACGGTATTTACAGGAAAACTTCGTGGACGTTATTGGCCGCAATCATAAAGCAACCGATTTTAGACGAAATGGACGATTTTAAATTCTCAAACCCTCAAGAAATTTACAATCGATTAAATTTTAACGTACTGAGCTACAGTAAATTGTGTGCCGTGTTAGATTTGAGTATTGACGAACCACTGGGGCCTTTTTTGGCATTAGCTAGATTTAACGCTTTGCGTATTGGGGCTTCACATGTCACGGGACATCACAATTCCTTCCAGAAAACGTTTTTTAGTTTTCGGGAGCGTCTTAAAAGCTTCAGGCATTTTTCTACCGGATCTTTCAGTTGATTGCGGATTCACGCACATCGACAGCAATTTAAGATATCGGACACAAACCACAAACGAGTTAGCCCAGGACAAGAGCAAAGAAGAGTTGAAGAGCTTGTTCAACCAATCCGACTCCTCTAAGAATAAAATCATCGCTGCATGTTCCGCGAACAATATTTGTCAAAGTTATTGGAATCACTTAAACACAACGCAAAGTCATTTGCGTGAGACAGAAAAGTACCAAGGCCGAACAATTATATGCTAAAAACAAATGCAGAACCTTGCAAATCCGTTTATGCTGCGTTTTCGCAAAGGTTTTATTTGGGCAGGCGCTTCCTGTAACAGCCGGCGCTATTCCATGGGCTGATAAAAGAAAGAACAATGGCTAGCTAATTGGTTTGTTGCCTTGGAAACCACGATGGTAGGTAGTGAAAACCACAGCACGGATAGATTAACGAATTTCGTTAAATGTTGTTTTCGTGGTGTGCCCATGCAGTACCCAGCGTGTACGTTTGGGTGTCTCAGTTTGCGTGCAATTTGCGTGCAACAGTCGTGCCGTGCTGTTGTGTGGGTGCACATTGACTTTCAAATGTCTTTGCATCTCGGCAATTGTTCCTTCAAGGTTTCGCGTTTGCCATCCAGTACGTCTTTCTCTTCGGTCATTGAATTTTGCCGACGATAAAAGCAGTTTTTAAAAATGGCATTACCATTTCATCAGAATCTGTGATTTTTCGTCGTTTTTTTACTTCTTCAGGTTGAGATCCACGCGAGCATGGATCAGCAAGAAATGTTCTATGGTGGGAATCGTTTATGATTGAGCTATTGCCAATTTTGGACGCGTTTGAAGGTTTTTACGAGAAATTATGTCAAGTGTTTTCAGCATTTCTTACCATATTTTTGTGATATATTTGGGGTCACTAGAAATATACTTGACACCTACAGTATATGGCAGAAATCCTTTAGTCCCATGCGGAAAGCATCTAAAATAGGTTCAAACCGAAATGTGCAATACCAACAACACAAAAAAGAAAAATTCTTGTCTTCTCAATCACCAAAACAGTGATTCCAAAGGGTGGTCGAAAATTTCTGCAAAAGTGGGTTCTACATCCGAACTATAAGTTGCGCCGTTGTGGTAAAAAATTCGGTGTACTTTTTATGCATTATACTAAGGGTGGGGAACTTTCGGCATGCGGGTCAAATGCGGCCCGAGTTGTCATTTCAAGTGGCCTGCATCAGAAAATGTATTACCTAAGTTAAGTTACAACACAAGATCGCATTAAAATGAAACTCCCATTAATAAACAGATATTTAGACAGTTAGTCAAGAGAAGTCTCTCTCGCTCCTCTTAGTTTTCTATCTTTAGTTTTCTTTGGAAGTTAAAGTCACAATTGTAGCATAAAATTAATTATTTTTGCGGTCCACCAGCGACATCGCACAATTCATGCGGCCCGTGATGGTGTAGTGTTTCCGGTCTGTTCCCGGTCTGGGAACGCTACATTGGTTCCGCTACATTGGTTCCGCTACATTGGTTCCCAGACCGGGAATCGAACCCGGGTCGCGTGGGTCATGCATTGTACGAACAAGCAACGGACAAGAGTGCACGCTAAAAACCAGGGTTTGTTTGAATTTGCCCGGTCTGCCCTCACGCGATTGCCCAAAAACCTTACATCTTCACTGCAGTAAGAGAAAAAGATCGGCGGCTGTTTGCCGGTCGACTGTCGTCAGTCCCAAAAATTTCTCCACAGAGCGACTTAAGCAGAGTGCGGATGAGTGTTCGAATGGCGGCAGTCCAACCACCGGTAGCAAAACCACTGCTTTCGCAACCCGAAAACTGTCAGTCGTGCGTGGTCCTCTTCTGGCAATTGTACGCCTGCCGCTGTGTCGGTGGGAAGGAATTGCAAACGTTTGCGAACGATTTTGTGGCAGTGCAGAAATGTTTGCCAACCAAGCGTACGTTTTTTTTTCATAACCACTGAGATGCCGCTTTTATCTCTACCGCTGTTCTTGCCTATTTTGGGTACTGAGGATCGGATGCAGTTGGAAAGTTGGAAACGCTCGTTTGCATTTCGTAGCCATTCCTCGTTAAGTATTTAGTAGTCCGCTGGTTTTGCAGTCATGAGTGAACCGTTCAGCATGTTTTCTAACTGCAAAACAAGGTTTCTTGTGTGATGTCCAGTTTTATGAAGATGCAAAGGACTTCTTGAAACGCCGTCATTCCCTCAAAGCTCCCGCTCGGCATTATTGAAGTACTGCTTTTCAAATAAAGTGGAAGTACTGTTTCTGACTCGATTCCAGCCCAGGACAATGAACCTGGGCCGGTACAAGGTGGTTGATCTGCTATACCAGGCAAGGTACCAGGACTTGGCTTTATTTTTTCCCTTGTAAAATTACCATATGTGCTTTGTTCGTCAGAAAAGAAACGTGAAACAGACCCCAACATACTGCGGCACATTACGCACTAAGAAGCGATTGCTAATCTGCACGTTGTTCATGACACCACTTCACAGAATTAGAATAGGGTTGAAAACAAGGGAAATTCAAGATTGTTTCGCCACAATACCAAAAGCAATTACCCCGTAAATCGAGTTTCGAAAAATACGTCAGTTTCGCTTCAGTGAAATTGATTCGTGATGGTTTTTCCAAATTAGATTCCGCGATAACCAGTTTTAGTATTGTGACGAAACAATCCTGAATTTCCCTTGTTTTCAATTCCATTCTAATTCTGTGAAATGATGTCATAAACAACGTACAGATTAGGGACTGTTTGTTACTCCGCAGTGCGCCATAGTATGTTGAGGTCTGTATCACATTTCTTTTCTGACGAACAAACCGCTTATGTTAATTTTACAAGGAAAAAAGTAAATCTAGCGCTCGTACTGGCCAGTGTCCCATCCGTAGCAACTCAACCACCTTGTACCGGCGCCAGGCGTATTGTTCTGGGCTGAGCGCAAGTCAAAAGTCTAAATGTCAACGATAAGAAAACGTTTTAAATGTTTCCTTTTATCACGGCGTGTTTTCTTCGCCCCTGCCTGAGGATATTTGATTTCTGCTTTGTTTGGGGCGGAACGTCGTTTTTTATCGTTGTCGCTGCGGCGATCAACCACTACTTTCGCCATGGCAACCTGAAGTAAGTTTTTTGCTCGCGATGTTATTGTGCAATCCATAAAAGGTTCGTCAGAGCCATGATTAATCCGGTGTTCCGGGCTTTAATGTTGTTCGATGCTCTGCTGACGTAACCGCGAAGATCGAAACGGCACCGCCAGGAGTGAGTCGCATTCGTGCGTGCGTAGTCTCGCACATGTGTACGTTTTACAGGCTATAAAATGTGTCATATATCAAGCGAACGGCGGACGCAAACACTGTAGAAGAGATCGCAGTACTATACTAAAGCGCACGGAATAAAATTACAAGCGCTGGAAAATACAACAAAAGTTGTTGACCTCGAATGTCGATAAAGAAATTGAGCGCCACTTTGTCTTATTGCTTGAGCTATTTGCATGGCGTCACTGCAGTGCAGTTAGAGTGAAACCGGGCGCAAATAATGTAAGCCAATGGACTTTCTCGGTTTTACGACCGGAAAGTGCACGTACGCGCTGTACGAACGCTGTTCCCACAATGTTTTACGCAACGAAGCAGATCAACATCGGTCCGGGTCTTCTACGAAAAATTCACGCCAATTAAAAGTTTCCGTCCGAACAAGCTCTCCTTCGCACGGCCACAAGCCACTTGGGAGCGGCTTGCGCGGTTTGTTCGGCCCTCTTGCTGTTTTGGACCTATCTGACCTATCCATGTCTCGCCGACCTCTCATGGCCTAAGCAGTAAATCCTACTAACAATAACTGCTGTCAGTCAGCAGGCGGAACTCGAAAGAGAACTTGCAACTTCGCTGATCCGTTATGGCAACTTTGTTGATCCGTTATGCTTTGCATACGTTGGAGGATGCCCGTGTATGATCGCTTTCCTTTTGTCGTCTCGCAACGGTTCAGGAGGTAATTCTCGGTAAAGAGAGCAAATCGTTGTGCCAAAAAATACAGCGCTTGCGATTGTTTTTATGGAGATTATATGCCACAAAGCTAAAATGAAGGAGAATGATGTTTCTTCTAGTACAAATACAAAATAATTCGGCTTAATGCTGCAGGTTAAGACTATGTTTCGAAAGGGTTTTCTTGCGTGTCCTCGATAGAATCTAAATAAAAACCGTGTGGCTACCCAGCTATCCTGTTAGCACCGGCTTTGTGGTAGTTACGCAGCGAGCACATATTTTGCGAAGCAGATTTTTATTCCGAAATTGAAGATATCATCATTTGATTGACTGTTATTCTGTTTGATGGTATAAATACTTCAAGTAGTGCAGCTGCGTGGCCGATTTGGACACCACAGCATGGTCCTCTGATTGGAAAATGAGTTGCCGGGTCAGGTTTCCACGTAATAAGTGTTCCAAATTAGTTTACTTTTTGCGATGAATTTTCTTCCTACTTTATAATATATTTCACACTGTCTTGAAGTGGGTTTTGCTCAATCAAAATTGCCTTGAGAGTGATTATGACGAAATATTCGACTGCTTCATTGCGAAAAAAAGGCATTATATTGAAAAACAATACTAAAGATAACCGCTTTCGTTTGTTTTTCCGCATGCTCTCTTCTTTAAATCGAGCGCTTTGCAAATGTGGAATGCTCTTGGGAACCGTACACCGCCACTCTTGACTTGTTGGCTTAACGCTTTTTCGCCTTGTTTACGACGGAACTGTGGTATCTCGAAGTACGTGCAGTAGCTCTTTGTGCAAGTCTCATTTTTAGCTGGAAAGTTTCCGAGCATGCAGTGAACAGTTTGAAACGTGTTACGTAAAACAAAATGACTGGGTTCATTTCTTTTCACAAAACACTTTCATGTGTTTGAAAAATTCCTACGTGTAATAAATTCCACACCTGCTGTCTCACATGCCAAATGCGGACCCAAGTCAGCATCAGAGTGACGTCGCAAGGCTGCGGGTTCGCCCATGCGGTTGGTTCTTACAAGTCAACTACTGATTCACAGCCAGGATTAGGCCGCCTCTCAAAACGCAGGTGCTGCTGGTTGTAAACGTGCTGGACACGAAAAGCATCAGCACCTGCAGCGACATATCATCCCATTTCGAGCTGCAGTTGCACAACACTCAGAATCTGCCTGATTATCAGCATTGATGCCGAAGTCACTGCGCACGTGGAACATCGCATTTTCCTGTTATGAATTGTTATGTGATGATGTACAGCCAAGAATCTGCTTACGTCGGAACAGCCAGTGGTGGGACGAATGGGGAAGACTGTGCACTTGCAACCCTGGAATTTGCAAAAAGTCAAAAATTTGCGCAAAGTTTACTTGATCTTTTGCAAGTTTGCGGATAATTGCGATAATTAATTTTGCTTGTAACCCGAGATGACTTCGCCAGACCAGATTTTTCCGCTAGTGGCGGCCACGTCGCTACAATGAGTGGGGGGTTGCGGTTAATGTTGGATCGATCGGCGCATAACAGGCAATAATATGCAATCACTGCAAAAGCGTATGACATGAAAATTAACCTAGCGCCAGGTAAAACTCAAAATAAAGGTGTTATGTCTTGAGTAACAACCAGCTTTAAAACTATAATGAGGCCTTGTGTCAGGGGATTACCATGTTGTGCTGTGACACCGAAATGGACGTGTCTTCCACGTTTTGTGACGAAAACGAGATTCATTAAGCGTTTGGTCAGATATGCACGATTGCATTATAGAGAACACGGCTGCTTGATGCGTGGTATGATAGAAAGACTTAGACTGGATGAGATTTTGTCTGTCCTCTCCACATTTCATCACCTGCAGAAAACGCAGCGTCGCGATAATTCCTGGCCAAACTTTTGTCAAGTTGACAAAACGATCGCTATTACAATTGGGCGGCGTTTTTATTGTTTGCGTGTTTGTTTCATTCATCGGTTTCGGTCAAACCGCTACCGCTATATACGATCGATCAAGTATGGTAGCGATACAACAGGCTATCTGGAAAAACGTGACCGCCTACACCAGGCAAACCAAACATTAAAACCTATCAATAAGGCGCTTTTCTCAATTTGCGAAAAATGTTTGGAGAATCAGGTAGACAGAGGTGGCCTTCAGGTAAAATTCTAGTGATCTAGTCTTAACGACGTTGAGTTTTTAAAATATCAGATGGTCTTGAAACCAAATTGACTTAAGCAGCATCACTGACTCGAATTAAGCTTTTCGGAATAGTTAATAGTAGTGTATGTACAATTTTCACCTACATCATTCATCATACTTAGCTTTCCACGACGACGTGGTTTGGTTGTTTTCTCAGCCCTTGCCACAAACTGTAGTACCTCTGAGATAGCATTAGACAAGCCCGTGGCCACGGGGTGACATTCGGGGTCAGAGCCACCCAATTTTTTTGTGGACCCCAAAATTTTGTCATGCCCTGAAAAATTTGTTTCAAACATATAACAAAAATAAAAATCTTTCCCCTTAAAGTGTATTTTGCCCCTCCGAACCTTAAAACCTGGCTACGGGCCTGGCATTAGGTTGCTCCCTTTTGCTGAGTGCAAAAACTGACCTTGATATGAACAAAAAATAAAATTTTGCGGCCAAGAACGCTGACGTTACGGATGCGCCGGGTCTATTGTGACGACATAGTTTATCACGCTCCTGCCAGGTTGAGTCCAGTAAAGCCCTCGGGGGCGGTATGAGCAAAGTTTATGGCGGGGAGAACAGGAAGCTTTGGTGAAAAAGAATGCTTCGAAATTTTCACTCCGTGTTCTGTTTAAACATCATGTAGGGAGCTATTAAGGTCGACACAAAAAAACTTAAGCAGTCACGACCGGTCAAAAGTGCGCTACACACGTTTTTAAGACCGAAAAAATGCACATTTTTGCATTTATGGCTGTTACTTATAGGGTTAAATTATTGTCACGACTGTAGCTTCTGTTACTGTAGCTTGGTAGCTTCTGCTACTGTAGCTGTCACGACTGTAGCTTCTGCTATTGTCACGACTGTAGCTTGGCTGTTACTTATAGGGTTAAATTATTTGTCACGGCTGTAGTAAATTATTGTCACGACTGTAGCATGGGCCAACCCGCAGCCTAGGTTAAATTATTGTCACAACTGTAGCGGCATTCGTCATAATCACTTTTAGGCAAACATAAATTATTGAAATTATTGTCACGACTGTAGCTTATTTGTGTCTTGTTCATCTTAGCTTTAAATCACAAAAAACTTTTGATCGTGTTTTTATGGTTGTTGCAAATGATTCCAAATCGTTGTATATTTTCATAGAATTTCCAATCTATTGTAGTTGCACTAAAACTACTGTAACTGCATTAGAAGATTTTCATGGCTGACAACAAGACAGCTTAACTGTTTTGGTCTTTGAGTAGAGCGTGGTTTCACTGAAGCAACAGAAAATTGTTTTTTATATTTTCTTGCAATCTGTGGTGGCCAAGGTGTCGATAAATAACTGATACAAATGTGAAACTTTTGAAAATTAGTGTTTCATAATTATCAAACGACTTCTAAACCCATATGAAATTTGTCTTCGTTTCACTTCATCGCGACACCACATTCAACCACGATCCAGCCATCAGCTTTAATTTGGGAAGAAAATTAATTAATGGTAGACATTTGCTCGACCGGCAACCTGGTTCACAGGTTTTCAGTTTCCTCTTTCTGCAGTGCAACTCGAGCAAAAGCATTGATTGCTTGCGCCAGCAAACTCAAGATGATAAAGTTTGCTTGCAAAAACAGAGCATAGGTCTTCGTGTAAAGATTGTCGGCAACTTTAATGCTAGTAAGTCGCTTGCGGGGAAGAAGTCATGTGCAGTTTGTTTGCCTAACAAAAATCGACAATATTTTCGTAATGCAGCTTCCTTTCACATTTTCTTACCTCAGCGTGGCTTACAGTCACATCGACCTCGTACGGCAGTCCTTAATTGTCTCGTTCTCGTCTATTATGTTACTCATAAGGAAAAACGAATTACTTAATTTTACTGCTGGGCAGCTGTTACGTAGCATTCAAAGGCATCCCATATATCTGAGGAACACAGATCCAGTTAAAAAAACGCTGTAGAAAAACTTCAAAGTACCCACTAAACATGGGAAAAAGAACGATTTTATAAAGGTCGCGTAGTTGCAGCCCAACATTAAAGCAAACCGTGGACATCTTCACTTATCACCAAAGAGATAAGCATTTGTGCGGAAAAAATGCAAACTAAGACCAAGAATCGAATTGTTGCTCTAAGTCTAAGCAGAAGTCACATCGTAGATTGGCAGGGAAACAGTGAAACACATTTCTTAAACCCATTGTGTTCTCACTTGGATGATTTTCTCAGCTGCTTTCTCCCTTATCACAAAGAAGGTCTTCATCGTTTCAAAGCTTCAAATGGGTTGATGGCATCCGAAAAATTTAGCATTTTGATTACAAATGATTTTTTCTCAATTACGAAAGCTGTCCTCAAGATAACGAATCCGGTCTTTTTTGACGTCTCTGAAGCGCTTTCTCGTCAGCATAATAAACATGTTTGTTGACATCTTGTACAGTGACAGTATGTCCCGTTTAATTCTGGACCATCTCGGTGTTCTGGTCAGTGATTGCTTGTGATTGCTTGCTTGTGAACACCAAGGCTAACTGCAGGCAGTGGAAAAGTCAGGTTTCCGCAGTGAAAAATCGAAGACTCTTTTTCATGTTGTCACACGCGCTTTGAAAAAAGCTTTTAGGGAAACATTTCGTTTTCTGCCAGACAAATGATGATCTTCCCTCAAAAGCTTTCTTTTCTTCAGAACACCACGTAACTGGAACTTCTTTTGAAGGAGTTTGTTTTTTTCAGCATTTTCTTTTGTAACACCGACCAGATTCATACAAGATAACTTTTTGACTTACAAGGCATTAAAAGCAGAAACGTTTTGAAAATTGCAGATGTCAAGCAGAGTAACACGATTAAAATTCTGACAGCCATTTGTAATTGAAATGTGCTATCTGCTAAGCCACTTTGTAATTTTGGCTGGAGGTGTGTTTCACGGCTTAGTTTTCGACATAACTGATGGGCCGGCAGTGTTGTTGACTTTGTTTTTGCAAGACAAAGCAATGACCCTTGACCGAATGACAAACCAGTCACGCGTGACCGCAGCAGCAATGTTCGAAATTGAAAGCTGTGTGCAACGGCTCAAGCAACCTGCTTTCTGCAAGCACGGCGCCTCAAAAACGCTTGGTTTTGACCAGTGGTTCCCAAACTTTTTTCTTTCAAGGCGCATTTTGGAAAAAACAGAAATTATTTGGCGCACTTCGAACATTTGAATAAAAAATTTATTTGTAAAAATTTATTTATGTAACTTTTTCATATCCTAACGTAAAATCAAGACAATATTGCTTAAGTTCCCAGGAAATTTAGTGTACTTGCGTCTTTATTATAAGAGTGCAACAAATCTCTCAGTGAAATAAATGTGCTTGATGTTTTTTGGCTACGGTTTCAATGTTAGGACGTATTTCAGAGAGACAAATCCTCATTTCTTCTTCAATACAACATAGCCGCCAGGACTGGCCTCAAGCCAATGCAACCGATGCAGCTGCATTGGGCCCCGCGCCTCTGGGGCCCCGCGCCATGGTGTTTGGGTAGATTGTTCATTTTTGCCAGATACACCGTGCGCTTGAGAATTCAGTAGAAACGCCATATCAATTTCATTGTTAACAAAGAACGCTCTCGTCAGAACTAGCAAATTTCCTCTCGAACGTCAGCAAACGTGCTCAATTCTCGTGTTAGTGCTGCACTGTATATCTGCGATCTACCACGATCGTAACACGGTTGACTGAGCACGATGACGTCATAAAATCACTGCTCAGAGGGGCCCCGCGCTAAGGTCTTGCGTTGGGCCCCGCATCTGCTAGGGCCGGCCCTGATGGCCGCTCTCGTTTTTTGAACTTTATATTGTGGAGTGTTGAAAATCCACGTTCACATAGATATGATGTTGAAAACTGCATCAAAATGGTCAAAGCCTTCTTAGCTAATGAAGGGTATTCTTCTTTGACAGCAATCCAAAATGTATCTATAGGTACCTCAACATTTTTGATTTTAAGTCCACGGTCACTAGAAATACATGACAACTCCTCTTCTTCACATAATAGAAGACCAGTGGTAGATGAACTTTCTATGAAAGGATTTCGAGCCCAGTCATACTCATCAGTCCTCAATGATGGGAAATAAAAGTTGAATTTTTCTT
>Ga0210059_1000491_pt1 | contig 50575 bp, 30 predicted proteins | sample Ectturendosymbi2_FD_188042 | JGI IMG/M metagenome (GOLD analysis project Ga0210059, IMG submission 188042) | Ecteinascidia turbinata endosymbiont from Florida, USA - Sample 2 (SPAdes) (version 2) | ecosystem: Host-associated > Tunicates > Ascidians > Unclassified | place: Key West, Florida...
GTACTGTACTTTGTAATGTTCTGTATATGATCTAATTTCATAATATTGCATGTTGTTCGATTATCCGAACAATTCACTTATCCGAACCACCCCTGGTTTTAATTAGTTCGGATAATCGGAGTTCTACTGTAAAAGTAATTGAGACTTTGAGGTGTGAGATGAAATTGTGGAAGCTTCAAAGTTAAATGAAGCTACTTATACGTAGGATGGGTTAACAACACTACAAACGAAACTCAAGATCTTCTCTTCAAACGTTTATGGTTCGTTCTTGTAATTTGAGCGATGAAACCTTTTGCAGTGTCGCATAACCTACAGTACTTATAGGGCAGGGCTACTCAAATGAATTACCGCGGTCCGAATCCGGACCTTTGGATGACAACCCGGACCTCGTCAGCCTCTCAAAGGTGTATTCTTTACGCAGAAGTTTTTATCCCAAAATTTTGCGCTTTTAGCCGTACTTCTAAAGCACTTACTCCTCGCCAGCTGTGTGATTGTCGATCAAGCTGTTGTTCAGCTAAATTGCAGTGCACACCTGAGTTGGGCAAGTTACGATTTTTTGGTTCAAAGTAATTGTTTCGTCATAATTTTTAAAGAATAGCTCGTCACTACAATGTCTATCCTGGTGAAAATAGTGGATTCAAGGCTAGAATATAGCAATGAAACCTTTTCTTTCCGAAAACAATGCAATTATACAAATTTTTGTGCACAGTTGTGAAAGATGCTTGAGTAAGGGAAGAGTTTTGCAGAGATTTTTTCCTTTAGAAAATAATCTTTATTATTTTTGCGGGAAGTCAACAAAATGTGAAGAAAAGCTTTCAGCTTTTTAGAAAATGGTAAACTAAAGAAAGGGAAACTCTTGAAGTTTTGACTGACATAGTATAACACCTCAACGACTTGAACGTAAAATTTCAACGAGAAAAACAAAGCCTGCTGCTCTTGATTTGATCACTACTACTTGCCCTTTAAGGAAAACGTTTTCTTCGAACAAGTCATTCAAAATGAACATAGTCATTTTCCGAGGCATTTGGGGAAAATAAAAGCAAGAAGATTCCAGATATATTCAACATATTGATAAGTGGATTATCAACATTGTCGAACAGTTTGGCGACTTTCTTTTCGAAAACAGTTGCTGCTCTTTCCTCAAAACCCTTTTTAGTGACAGGCATTACTGAATTCTCAACTGAAGCAAAAAAACACATGCACATGTGTGCGCCGAAGATGAAGTGGAAATTTTTATAGGTACCGGAGCTCTGCTGGGCATCTTCGCTTATATTTGTAGGCAACGACCCATCATTCGCTGCATTCACTGATGAAGGTGTCGGATCGGTGCTCCGGCAGCTTGACACCACCGGTGTGGACGCAGCCAAAACTCAACTGGAATTACTTGAACTCCAATATGTAGCAGTGAAAGAAATATTTTTTGATGTCCACCTGAGAACGTCTTGTCAAAGGAAGGTATCTCCAAAATTGTTTCCACTCCTCGCAAATAGTCAGTAGAAATTCTTGCAGTGTTTCGGTCTACCTGCTGCTGCTGCTGGAGGGGCGAATTGTCCCCTCCTGACAGTTACAGTAAATGTAAAACTCGGGCCTCCGCTTGACTCATACTTCCGTTTTAGTATTCTTTTGGTTTTCAGTAGTTTTTGTGCGTTTTTCGCAGTATTTGGTGGTGATTCAGGGTTTTAGTATAGCCATCCACATCCGGATTCACCGTCATTTCTCAGGGTTTTTCTGATTGTTGCTAGCAACCCCCCTACAGTGGGCAGTGGACCTTTTTCAGCTACGTTTTCCCTCCTGGCCTAAACACCTAGTTACGCCACTGACTGCGGACAATTTGCACTGTCAAAAAAGAAGCTCATAAAGAACAAGTTTCGTATCTGTATCACGAATAAAACCTTGACCATTACATTGTATTCATTGTCACTACCTTGGAACGAAAATTGCGGTAACTGCCAAGAAGCACAAAATGCCATTGCTCTCACCAGCAGAACAATAAATAACGCTGACAGCGTTTGTTAATATCTGCATCCATTTACAAGATTTTGCATATCTATATACACTATAATCGTATTAAATTCTCATATTACATTTTTTATTAGAAAAATCCAAGACATGTCATATTTTCATGTTTTTATGGGAGTGACCGGACCTCGAAAAGTTTTGACATTTGTAACAGGACCTTTCTTAAAATAATTGAGTAACCCTGTTAGCCCTGTTAAAGGATTTTGCATGGTTTCAGACGAGGTGGATGAAATGAAAAAGCAATCTCCAGCATTGGCTCGGAGACACCGCCTTTCCACAAAACCACATATCTGACACTCGGAGACGATTCTAACCCAAAAGTCCCGTAGCCAGGTTTCAAGGTTTGGGGGACGAAATGCATTCTTAAGTGAGCAAGATTTTTGTTTTTATTATACATGTGCTAAGAAAAATTATTCTGGGCACAACAAAATTTGGTGGTCACTAAAAAATTGGGGAGTCACTGCTTCCGAATTCTCCACGGCTATAGGCCTAGACTATTGACACTCACCCACCCAACTGAGAATATTTCAAATTCTACACTATTACGAATTATGACGCTTACAGTGTACATTAGAAGTTGACACCTTATCTTCATCAATGGAAATTAGGTAGCCAATTTTCCATTTAGCAGTGTTTGAATTACAGTATGTAAACGTACCTAGTGAAAATATTGGAGATATTTTGTGCAGAGGTGACAAAACTCTTTTCCGAGAATGTCTGAAACAATCTTTGGGTTATCCAAAATTCAACTTGGTTCAGCGAAAAGTTTCAAATTTTTTCCAAAATATGTTGCGTTTCACAAACTGAATGTCACGCGCATAGCTCGCGGCGCCCCAAATCAACATTCAGAACAATGTCAACGATCATTCAGTGGAAACCTACACTCATCAGTCAAACCTCAAGACAGCCCAGGAAAACACGTTAAATGTTAAATTAGGCATTGATGAAAGCAATGACGTAGACCTTTGAAACTGAAAGCAATTTGTGAGAGGCAAAAATGTGACAATATGCTACCAAGATAAATTATTAAGTTTGTTAGCCGTTTCAAAAGATTTTGACACAAATACTTTTGGTTTCTTTCGTACTTGCTACCCATTCACAGTGGAGCACCAGTACTTACTGATTCTTTATTAACCACAATTGTCCACTGGCATTTAAACGATCCTCCCTTGTACAAGCTGGGAACATTGCTAAAGCTTCCAAACGATGCGTTGTAAGTGATACCTCCGGCACAACTTTTGAAAGAAGAGTCTTTGGAAACAAAAGCATTCAATTGAAAACGTTCCTGGAAATAATAGTTCGGTATTTACGATTCAAATAAAATTGTTACTGCATTAGTTCTTCATCTAAGCATGCAGACAATGACTTCTTTCCAGAAGATATCCACGTCAAGTATCAGATCAAACTTCATATCATTCAACAATTGCAAAATAAGCTGCATATCCCAAAATGGATGAGAACACTTAGTTAAACGAGGGAGCGAACATTGTAAGGATGTGACAAAACGTTCCGAACATACAGGAGGTCAGAAGGGAAGATGCATTGTATTCATCTTGAAATAAATCCACGTTTGTTCTGATCAACAACTATGGTTATAAATCTTGGGTAGTCACTGATATTGAATTATCCAACTACATGCGGTAGGGTTAGGATTTTTGCGAAGAGTTCACGGTGTGATACTTTGAAACAAAGTTCGCAGCTGCGAAATTAGTAAAGTCCGCCATGTTGTAGCACTTCTCCGAATCAAGAGATCCCAGCTACGTTGGTTAGACCATATGTCCAGAATGCCCCACAAAAGATTGGCCCGGCACGTTCTGCTGGCTACACCCAAGGGAAAGCGATCTAGGTGTCTACAAATGCCAAAGTGTCGTGGTTCCACCTCCGATCTCCTTTGGTCCCGTCTTGGTTTGGAGCCAGCAGAACTATCAGAGACTGTTGTTGATCGTGAGATATTTTGAGTCCTCCTATGGCTGCTGCCCCATAGAGGATAAGCGAGTATGAAAATTAAATGATGATAGGTAATGGGTTGAACTCGTCTTACTTTAAGGATTATTCTATTTGAATATTTGAATAAGAGCTGTTGAGGCCTGGGTAGGCTAAACATATATCTTAGTGTCTGCGTTTTGGTGGGAAGGGATTCCTTTCGATCGACAGTGTACTTTATGAAAGTATTTCAAAATATTTTAGTTTTTACCAATGCCACCGTAACAGCCAAACAAAAGTTTCGTGTTGTTCATGCAAAGCGATTATGATCTAAACCAGATCCGTTCAGGAAGAGACGTCAGCAAGAAGAAACTAAGCATCTTACGTGGCATTGCCTCTGCGGTTCAATATGCCAAACATAATTAGTCAAATACTTGATTTTTATTATTGACTGATTCACATCGAGTCAGCTTACCATGTTTTTGGTAATAAATTTTGAATCCGTTCTCATTCCAATCTTCGTCTGAATGAAAATGAATCTTCGTCGGACCCATACTCCAAAACGTTCGTCCGTCATTGTTGTTACACAATGTTTTACTTTCCTTCAGACGAAATGTATTTTCCAACAATGATTTGTATTTAGCCCCGAGAAAAGTGGAACCATGTCAAACACAAAACAACACTTTTTCTCCAAACCGGCAAAAGATAGTCACCTTTTCAGAGGAAATGGTCAAGCTATCCCACCTACAATATTGTTCGGAGCTCATGTGCCGCTCAAAGGTAAACTTCACCAAAGTTATGGATATGTACTGAAAAAAAGGTTGACCGAATTTGATGCTACAGTAAGGGCAAAGTGCATCAAATTTTTCAATCGAATCTCACTTCTTCTGCCAACGCCGATATTTGCCACAAACAATCCAAGTTGTTTTCGTACTCTTCTGGATATCCAGGAGAATAAATGTATCCACTAGTGTTGGTCAGTGTTTCACCACAATTGAACTCTGCATGCAAATTGTCAAGACTAAATTTAGCAAATAGCTCGTAGTGTTGAGTGTCCTTGCATATTAACCACATGCATTTTAAACACAAGTACTTCATTCATAAGCAGTCCTGTTACTGTAGGGAAATTATCGCTCATTGCCATACGTGTTCCTTTTGTTTTGTTACGCCTACTCAACAAAAATGCTAGCAGAGTGCTACACAAGCTACGGTTGCCTTGATGAAAAAAAAGCTCAACATTGCGTTGTCGTCAGAAAATTTAAATTTTCAGGCAAGATGGAGCAACAAGAGTTTGCCTAATATGGGTATGAAATTTTCACAACAAATAGATTAGTTTCACATTATCTCAGTTGAAAGTTCTTGTTGCAACTTTTGATGAACCAGTCGACAAAGCTTGTTTGTTTCACTTTGGAATTATTCAAACTTGCACATATCTATATTCGAGCAACTAGTTACTTTTCATTATCTCTGCAGCAATTAAGCCAGGGATTGAATGTTACAGGCTTGTTCATCTTCACATCAAGCAATTGAAGCGAATAGTACGAATGAAGCATGGATTTGATTGGACTAGCATAAACAATTGTCATTACCTTCTTTAGTTCCACATATTCGCTCAGAAATTTTAATAAGTGAATGTTTGAGCAAAACAAAATTAAAGGTCATGCAGCTCCACTTTTATCATAGCAGAAAGGCACAAAATTAGCTAGATTTTGCAAAAGCAGAATCAGGATTCTAATGGCAAATTTTCTGCAAGAAATTTTCTAGTATTCACCAAGGTATCTACAAAACAATTTAATGAATATTCGTCTTCATCCAATTTAGTTTCATTGACACCACTAAACTACATTACAAAATCACAAAATTAGTTTTATGGAGATGCAATGCAAAAGCTATCCATTTACAAAGTGGGTAAAACTAAATTTTACCTGCAATCGTGTTGTTCCGACGTTCTGCAAAAAAGGAATGATACACAAATCAAAGCATTGGCTATGACGATTTTGCACATCGTCAACAAGAATACACTTTTTCAAGCTGTTTTTAATCAAAGACAACCCCCTCTAAAATGTCCTGGATATTTTGGTTCGTTGTAATTTTGGCTTGCTTTTTGTGCTTTTCAAATAATAAACGTAGTTCAACCAACTCGGTTGTAGTAATCAGTAATGCGCATTTCTTGACTACAATTTGAAAACAAAGTGACTTGCAGGCTAAATTGTGAAACAGCTTAACTTCCATCTGTTTTGTCAGGGCGCTCACTTCAGTTTCGGAAAGTATTTTTTGCACCCTAGTTTATATTTGAAAATAAATTCAGCCATCTGACCGAGAACACAAAGTTTACTTAAAATTTCAACTTTTCCAGAGAAATATATCGAAAGTGGTGAAATATTTGTTTTTCACCCCCAGATTAACACGTTATCGCATGAAACCATGTTTCGACTTAAGTTTTAAAAATAGGACAAGATACGCACAGTTTTCTCTTGCAATTGAAAGGTTCTGGCGTGAACCTTCTTGTATAAATGAATCCGTTTGAATGAGACACCAACTTATCTCTGATTTGGGGGGTAGCCAAAAAATTCAGAGTCCCTGATTTGAGAACTAAGACAGATGAAAATCATCTTGTTACCTTTTTTCACAGCTGCACCCCACCAAGTTGCATCTCCCTTGTTACAAAACGTTCCCTGCTTTATTGGTTAAACGGAAATAATGCCAGCTATCAAACAGTATACTTCTACAACAGCTGCAGAATATACCGACACACGTGTTTTTTGAAACCACTCGCAGATTTGAATCTTCAGATATATTCCGTGCGACCAAGGCCTGCTCCTGCACAATTCACATTCCTTTTATTGGAACCATGACACCCGAGCCTATTCTTCCTATTACTTTCGCCGAAGAAACAGTGGTATGAACAGAAATTTGGACACTTAAAAATGCTGAAAATTGTAGGTGAACGGTTGCTGGTTAGAAACATCATTCGCCTAGTTTGAATTTTTGGCTGATAATGGAGGAGAATAGTTGGCAGCTGAACACCATTTGCTTCAAGCAAAGCAACTTGTAGCTTACACTACGTTCCTAGGCATAATTTGAAAAAAACCCAGCAAAAATATTTGCGACGTCCTTTCGTTTTTGCGCAGTGATTATTGAAAGCAAATTACTGTTTTTTATTTTCGCAGGCATACGGCATAACGGATTATTTGTTGAGGTAGTTACCAGAATGAACAGGAATTATTTTGACATTTCTTATGCTAGGTTGCCAGAGCTGAATTCATCACATCATAGGATTCAATTTGAAAATGGACTGAAGATGTGTAACACACGAAACTAGTTCCCTTACGCAATAAATTGCGATCGATGCGCTTGGTGTGGGTCACTGCTGTGGCTTTACAATTATTGCTGAATGATAAGTACAAGCTTGAATCATTGCAAGAAGATGGGAGCAGAACCAGGTCGGAGATTCCTCAAACAGCCGGCTGCAAAGCTAGAGCCTGTAATTGTTGTTTTCGATAAAGAGAGGCTAATCCCAACCGCTGGTGCTTTCCTCTGAAGTTGACATCAATTAAAAAACATTGAGAGACAAGGAATGACTTACGAATTGTTGCTTGAAATTTTTAGCATGAAAAAACTGAATAGTTTATTGTACCGCAATTGTAGTGTAAACGTTTTTTAACGAATTACTCTTTGTCACATTACCGCCCGAACGAATTTGAGTTGGCATCCTAGACCTTTTCCGCTGCACGTTACGGTCTGTTGTAAACCACGTGATCGTCGAGACAGAAACCACGTGAAAACGCTGAGAGATTTTTTTGTCAATCAGTGTGCCGAATGGCCGTTACGATCTGGTTTGTTAAACAGTTTTGTAACTGTATTTAGTGGAGAGGTTGTAATTGTGCTCAATTTTTGTAATCTTGAGTTTTGATCCTAGCAGCAGTGCATAATTTTTTATTTTTGTTTCATATGTCGACTTTTGCGCAGGACTGAAGATGTGTAACACACACGAAACTACTTCCCTTACGCAATAAATTGCGATCGATTTGCTTGGTGTGGATCACTGCTGTGGCTTTACAATTATTGCTTCATCACAGTACGTCAGGTTATCATCCTTGGTTGACCCAATGCGCACAATAGTTTTTTCATTATCTTGAAAACCGGGTTGTGGACAAATAACTCAATGTTGGAACCCATGGAATTCAGCGGTACACGTCCTGGGTTCTGTAAGTTTAACTTTCATGAAATATTTGATAGACATGAAAACACAAATAGTACAAAATCAGCATCTCACCCAGCGCTCGCCATGCAAGTACAACTGTTCCAGTCTTTGGAAATCCTCTGATCATTATTTGCTTATAAAAAATTTGAACTTTGTTTGATTTACTCGTAAAATTTCTCGGCAATGTTTTCCATTTAATTGGAAAGCTGAGATCCGATACCTTTCTTCCAGAAAACCTAAACTGCAAATTATAAATTGGGTTTACGTTTTTGGCAAACAACGATTTTCAGACATGAATTTCAGAGAATGGAGAACATAAGAAAAACATTTCTGCAATTTTATGAAAAATTTCTAAGTTCGAAAACAATATTTCAAAATCGAATTTTAGTAAGTGCAATTAGGTTTAACACTTCTTTCCTTTACAGCTGGTTTATAAAACAAAATAAAAATATAAAAAGTAAGACAATCCTTTCGGAAAAGGAAGAGTGATTCTGTCTCAATAATTTGAAATTTCACAACAATATATAATAATTTTTTAAAAAATTTACAGCTGCATTGCATAACCACATTAATCAGGGTGTAAAATAAAAATCGTGCATAAGAAACGATCAATTGATAGCCTCTAAATGATTTTGAAAGTTGCGAAAAAGTTCCTTCGAAACTCAAATGAAAATATAAAACAGTTTGCGTTAAACCGTTGGTTTCACCCAAAAATATGAGCAGCTAACAAATCACCTCAAAAGTTAGCTACACTGAAGTCATGAAGTTGACAAAACGTTGATCGTGTAGTACTACAGAGTTGACTAATTTTGTTCAATAAAAATTTGAATTTCATGTTAAAAAAGGATGAAACTAGAGAGACACAACTCAGGCGCTTGATTTCGATACCGTTCCAACGTCATATTTACCGGATAAAGAAATATTTCAGAATGTTTCCCAGTTTTGACCAGTCAAAGCCTAATCTGTAATTTTACCTAGGAGATTGGCGTGGAAGGCACAGAGCTTTGCTTACGCGATTTACACATCAACCTTTGTGCTACTGGTACTGCGTTCTTCCAAGTACGATTTTCTTAGCTGTGGCTAGCTTTGATTGTCGTGGGTTTTGTTTAATTTCACATTATATTTTCTTGTATTTCGCAAAGCTGAAGAGGCCTCATCACTAGGCGAAATACATATCCTGCAATCATCATAGTGTGTGACTGTTTGCTGTGGAAAGAATTCCTTTCGATAAATACAGCTAAGAAAACAGACGACAGAATTTACATGAATAACATAGAAAACACTTTAAAGTCGATATGTGCTATACCAGTTTTTTTAAGGAATATGTTAGGTACCCGGCATGGATCTGTAGGGACCCGATTTCTCTGATTCTAGGGACCCGATTTTTTCTGATTTCAGGGATCCCATGACAATTTGCTTTGATTCTAGGGACCCGATTTGAAATTCTAGGGACCCGAATCGGGTCCCTAAATGGCCTTAAAAAAACCTGGGTTATACCATAACTCAAAATATGAGAAGCAATGCGTTGCATATTTGCGACAAGGAATTTAAACATTTTAGTGCCCGGTTAGTAAAATATTTCCCATTAAACCGACCTTAGTTACATTTTCTTGATAAACGCAGTGTTATTTTTCATAAAATGTCGAATTACCACTTCCTCTTCTCCATCGTACAAACGAAGCTCTTTTCTACAGCGACAGTTCTCAGTTGTAATGTTGAAGCTTAACCACCGGATTTCCAATACCTGCAAACACACTACAAAGGTAAGAAGAATAAAACTTCAGCTCCTCATAGTATCTTTTCTACACAGTCGTGGCCTCATCACCCCCGATGCTGAAGCAAACATCCAGAGAGTGTAGGCCTAAATAGTAGAATTTAGATAGAACGCTACAACTAATATGAAAGTTTTAATTGTTGAGGAGGTAGACATTGCAATTAAAAAACTAATTTCAGTGAGCAGAAGTCTACAACTTTGTGTTTTATGGCTGCCTCACGAAACAAATGCAAGGCAATTTAAAGAATAGCATTCAATGACAAGTTTTATCGTTGTGCACTAATTGCGTCTTCTCTTCTGGTTAAAATAAAACAGCAAACGGATCTTAATATCTTGAAGGTATTTCTTAAAACATCCTTGGGGAAAACCCACCTTGTTCACCGGCACTTCAATGAACCAACGGCAATTCACATCTGACCAGGACTTTAACAGGATTATGTCGGTGATGTTTAAAAATCCGTAAGGACTGCGGAAGGTTAGCCCGTGTTTCGAACAAACTGTTTATCAGTAAATAAAAATATTTTGTTAAAAACAGTGTTATGATAAAAATGACGGTTTTGTCAAAAGAAACCAATTAAACTTTTCCAAGCGTATGCCGAAATCAAATTTCGATGGTTTTGTTTAACTGACAGTGAGATTCTTGCAGGAGTAACCTAATAGTTCAATGCGAAACACAAAAAGGTAGATGCAGCAACGCATCCTAACCTGTTTGCGATTCTCCCTTTTGTATTTGGTTTCTTGGAAGGGCTGGAAAAACAAAAAGTAGAAACTTACGGAATTTACTTCATAATTTAATACTGATGTTTGGGTCTAATTCCCCAAAACTTATTGCGAGTTGACCGCAGCAAAGATAAACTTGTAGCAAAGATAAACAACCATAAATTGCATATTTGATTGGTGCGACAGTTCGTCGTGGGGGGAAAATCTTTACTCTTTCGAATTGAATTGTAGACATAAACTTCAAGAGCAAGTGCTTTAGGTTACTCAACAGCAAAGCAACCATAGAAAAAAAGTCAACGTATTATTTAATGTCACATAAAGTGTTTTGTATCATTCGCTTTTGATATCTGCATAACTGCTAAACTCGCATTCGCTCCTAACTCAGCAACAACTTCTGAGCACTGATCATGTTCCATGAAATTCAGTAGCAAAGCCATCCATAAAAATATATGCCAATTTCCTTTCTTGTGTTGGCTGAAAAAATGGGTTTTGTGCTCTACTGTAGGTTTTATTTGCTTATCACAGGATTATGGTTATATTAACTTTAATAAATAATGTAAATAGTTTTTGTTTCCTCACAGAAATAGGACATTTCCAAGGTTTTCTTTAAAAGTTTTAGAAAAGTGCAAAACAATTCGTTGTTTTGGCTGCAATAACGCCAAGATAATAATGTGTCAAAATTCAAATAAGCAAAAACGATTTGCCAATCAGTGCTGTTATTCCTAAAGCAGTGCTAAGTGGATGATATAATTTACAGCCACTGGTTTTGTTGAACTTACGAATCGCGTTCCAAGCTACTTGAACATGTCCTGGATCATAATAACCACCGGAGAAAATTGTCAAATAGTAGATTAACATCACTTTGTTGGTTTTGCTGATGAAATTTTCTGGTTGTTCTTTTCCTTTCAGAATGTAGGAGAAGCCGTACTGCAAAAACGTTAAAAAAACTTAGGCTTGTTGCTGTTCAAAGTAGGTTTTTAACTTTGTTCGCCGCGAAAAAATAAGCTTTATGCAATCCAAATCCAGCACCCTAAATTGCAAAGAGCAACATTTCAAAAAAATGATTTCATATTGCGCATTTTGGCCTCTCACAGTAAATGATGCAGGTTACATTTTATCGAAGTTTCCCCCAAAATTTCTTGAAATCGACTTGCTAGGGACTTTGCATAAAAGAAGACACGTCTCCAGAGTTGTACCAAAAATAGCAGTAAATTAATGAAAAAAGCCACATATGTTTCATTTATAACCGCTTTACAGTGAAAATTGAAGCAAATTTTAAGTGGTCCACACCCCATACCACATTGAAACTTACAACGTTGTTCCCGTTTTCATGAACTTGCATTTCTTTCAAGCATTTGCAAGGTATTGACGACGACAAATCAAAAACTATCCACGTTATGTTAATTACCTGAAAAAACAAGTGCATCACTAAAACGAGTATATTTTTTTGAGGTTAACTTTTCCTGAAACAAAAAGCAATAAAAAGAGCAGAAACGTGGCCAAGTCATAAAAATAACTTGAAAATATACGATGCATTGCGGGCATTAGTTTTGCTGTGGGCTTTCGAGAAACCTGCCTGCCACGCTCTCATTTAATCACTTTGCGATGGTTCGCACTTACACATGTCCACATTTCAGCAGTAAGTCTCCTCAAGAACGACGCAGTGGAATTAGTTCTCAGATTGTTGCAATTCTTAGGAAATATTTCAAATGTTTGTTGTAATTCAAATCCGAACTATAGCAGGGTCGTGAAAAATGAGCTTGGTGAAGTAGATAGCTGGATGAGGTCTAACAGATTATCAATGAACTAAACAACTTATATGATGTTAACAAATTACACTTTCTTCAAACTTTAAGTTTGAAATTAATATGAATGTGGTCAAAATACACCACAGTGACAGTATCGAGTCCTGCGGTGTTCATTGATTATAAACTTTCATGGAAATCGCAAATCAGTAGCCTCTGTGGGAAGCTTTCAAGCCTGTAGCGTCGTGTGTAAACGTGGACATTTTGCTGACAAGAAAATATTGCTTTTGATCTATTTTAGTCTCTGTCATTCGTATTTGCAGTAGTGATAATTGATTGGGGACGTGTCTTATGTAACTGCTATCCAACCAGTACAAGTGCTAAAAACGGAATTTTGAACTACGTGACTTTTGCCAATAGAAGATCAAGTGCATAAAGCATTTTTAATTTACTTAAACTTCTCATAGCTTCCGATTGGTACCAAGCTAATTTGGCAAGTGTGGGAACAAGTATAATGCCAATATCTTGCTTTCATCTTTTGATTATTTTTTTTTCAAAATAGAACAACATACATGATCATGGCACAAGATAACAAATTTCATAACGGTTTCATTAAAGGCGAGTCAGAACATTAGGGCAAAAAATGTTGCAGTAGGTAGTGCCTGTTCACCAGTACATATGCTTTCTTCTCAAGTTAAATCGCAACTTCTTGCTGGGTACAGACTCGTATATGAGACATAGATGTGGTTTCTAAAATACTTTTGAATCGCTTAACAGTACCACAAACTAAGCACATTTTCTTTGAACTCATGGTTTGTGTCTCACCTGTGCTCATGGATCTCGGAGGGGAGGGACAGGAGGGGGCAATAATTTTGAAACTGGATTTTGAAATGTGAAACTTTCTCACCAACTTTTAAGCAAAAAGGTTATTTTCGTAGTTTCGACAGGATAACTGAAATTTTGTCACTTTTGCCCCCCCCTGCAAAAATCTTTTTTGTCTATCCTTGAAAAATGCACTATTGGCTCCTCCCTGGAAAAAATCACTCCGAAGCCCATGCCTGTGCATGCCTGTGCTATTATGCCATGCCTGTGCATGCCTGTGCTATTACAAATTTGACAGTCATTCCAATATAGGCTACACTTGATCAAGTAACTGCTTTGGCCGTCTTTCGATCCACCTGTACTGTTCATTTAGGTGTTATTGTTTGAAATGTTATTTGTTGCCTACTTGAAGCGTAAAGATGACTTCACTTGCTGATGCAAGACCAAAACTAAAAGACTGATTGAGCAAGAAACACTGAAACATAAAACTGTCTGCGTGATATTCAATCCAGAAGCGGTCGCCAGCAGGTCGTTGCTGAGCAGGCGACAAAAATATTTGCTTAACACAGCGGTCCCCAAAGTCCGGCCCGCAGACCAGATCCGGCCCATGGGAGGTTCCAATCCGGCCTGAGAGCTTTCCTACGAATATTTAGCATTGTAAAACTTTCGTGTAAATAAATTAATGTGAGATGTTATTACACACAACGCAAAAATCATTTGCTGTAATTGAAAATTTTATTTCGATATCGGCTTTAGAAACGAAAATAAACTAACCTTTCCTCTTCAATCAAATACTCAACTAAAAAATGTTTGAAGTTTAGCCAACTTGCAATGTATGAAATGAAAGTGATTTACTTAGGACCTACACCATTCATTTGTAATGTTATACTGTACATTGCGAACAACACAGACAAGTAAACGTAAAAACAGACAACTGTTACGTCGTAGCTACTTTTTCCGTTGGAAGTTTGTGCGCACTAAAGTTCTGCGCGGGTTAAATATTTTTTCCCACTCTCGCCCCGCACAAGTTAAACCAGGCCCCCACCCGCAGGAATTTAAGAAATCGAGTAACTCTCCCCCAACCGCAAACTTCTAACCTGCACCCACAGACCCTCATCCCCTCCGCGCACCGTATCAACCCGCACCCATCCCACCCCCCTATTTTAGCCTCACACCAGCCACTGTGCGTCTAAAAACTATTAAAAACTCATGCAACGTTTTTCATCGCTAGTGGAAATTCATTAAGTGGTTTCTTTCAAAGCCACTAGACAGAGGTGGGCAAACTATGGCCCGCGGGCCGCATGCGGCCCGCAAGACCATTTCATGCGGCCAGCCGGAATTTGCAGATACCTCTACGTATGTAGAATTTTATGAAACGTTTACTATTTTCATAAAAAATCAGAATTTTATTAAAATATTTTGTTTCAGTTCTAACTATAACTGTATAAACAGCAGTAAACGCACCGAGTGTGAAGTACAAAAATTGTTTGTAATATGGATATGTAGTTATTTACACACTGAAAAAATTTTCCTACTTTGTAATGAGAGTGTGCAGCCCTCGACTAACATTTTTTTAGAAATGTGGCCCTCCATGCCAAAAGTTTGCCCACCCCTGCACTAGAAGCTTTAGCACTAATTAAAAATGTGAAACCTTTTTGTCAACCTTGAGCGTTTCGTTCTTAGCGTTAAAGCACCGTTGAAAAAGACTATGTTGTTCGCCGACGAACTCTTAAAAATTTCTTTTCTGCTATTCACGACATTCCCAGTCATACAAAATATTCGTTCACCAGCAGCGCTAATTTTTATCGTTCAGAACGCATTTCTTGCAAAATCACTGAGAGCTGGAAACTTTAATCTATGGTCTCGCCACCACTGGACAATGTTGCTGCACCGCAAGCTCTCTGTAGCTTATCTTGCTTCTGTAACTTTCACATGCAATGGGTCAACATTCAGGAATCCGCACAAAGTATTTCTTATCCCGCATCCGACCCGCCTCCACTCCAAGTTCAACCCGCACCCGTCCAGCAAATGCGGGTACCCGCAACCCGCACAGGTTAACTCAACCCGCAGATCTTCAGTGCGCACCGGCAGCCTAATATTGTGCATGCGCTTGTCGCCTAGCAGGCCCGAAACCAGCAGGTGACAACCGAGCAATTGCCCCCATTTTTTTTCCAAAACATGTCAAGTTGTTACATAATCAGTTTGCCCCTTTCCCCGAAAATATCAGCTGGTTGAGGCTCTTGCGCCCATAGATTGGTGTAAACTCTACATTAGCTTGCATAAGTGCTGCGGAATCTGCAAATTGTTGTAGGCGTTTGGTGTTTGAAGCGCGAGCGTTATCTGGCAGTTATGAAAAGAATTTCAGATTCACATTTGCACGTTACTTTTCGTATTGCAGCATCAAGTCTGGAACCAAATATTACAACTATTATGCAACAAAAGCAGCAGTGTCATAAGTCACATTGCAAATATGTTACCGAGTAAGGAAAATAAATAATATACACAAACGTGATAAATATTACGCCTGCTGTTTTTGTTTTTTCAATACACAAAATAGTCCGGCCCATGGCCGCTGATAAGATCGCGAATTTTGCCCAGCATCCAAAACGTTTGGAGGCCACTGGCTTGGGGACCAACGTTTAGAGACCACGTTTGGGGACCACATCCAAAACGTTTGGGGACCACAAATCGCCCCGTTGACTGTAGCTACCTGTTCCCTATTGGCGTCAGTTTTTCGGCTTTGGTGGGACCAGCCGCATGGCAACAGCTTTTGTTTGAAACTACAGTTCTGTAAGTCTTATTTTAGTTATTCGCCATTTCACCAATAAGCATTTCTTCGCAGTATTCAGGACTGAGGATGCGTACGTTACGTGAAATCGATTTACGGTTGATTTACTGTAAACCAGACGCCGAGAGAACGCAAAGCGAAGACCATGCCACCATTTTTCGCGCGGAGACCCCTTTAGATTCAACGCGAATATTACACAGAAGGCCTGTGTGTTAGTCGCGATGAAGCATCAATTAAAGTTAGCATGTTTTGTCTATGAGGAAGTTTTAATAGCGTTAAACCTTGTGAACTGTTGTTGTGACGGTGTATAGCTAGCAAAACATTCGGGAGAGTCGGGCATGCATGTTATATAGATAAATGTATGAATACATAACTGACATTCCCCTAGAGAGCAATGTACACTTTCTTACCCATGTCTGGATCATATGGCGACGCACTTGTTTGGACATATTCAAAAGCTAGACCACATACTGTACAACTATGAGCTCCCTTTAAGACTGGGGTGGGAAACCTACGTGCTATCACGGGTCGCATGAATGGTTGGATATGACTGGTGGGCAATAAAAACATTTTATTCTAAAATTCTATCTTTATTTAACTATGAGGAAGAGTGGCTTCTGTGGACGTACTATTTAACTACTTGCTTATTATGGAGATTCGCTTTAACGCGATGTTGCATTCTATTTAGGTTACGACAATTCTGATGTAGGCCATATCAAATGTTCACACGGGCCGCATATTCCCCACCCCTGCTTTAAGGAATAGAAAAGCAGGTATCTGATAAAGATTGAAATTGGCAGTGGCTCGTATCTGACGCCTCGACATCCGGAAAATTGGCCTTCACTGAAACAAACTTTTGATTTCCTTTTAACCCAGCCTACAACCAATTGAAAACATGCAAGTCATACAATGATTGCAGTCAACACAACTTAATCTGTGTTTCGGGAATTCTGCTGATACCACACCGCGAATTCCGAGTCAAACCTAAAGCGAAACCCACGCGTTGTGCAAAGCAGCAACGGTTGTGCGGCGCTTGTGGGGCACCGGCGAGCGAAGCAAGCGCGATGCATTGTCGTGGATCCCCCCATGATAATAAAAGAAAAGCAACGCTCGCGCTGCAATTTCGCGTGTTTCGTTCCGGCCTTTACTGCTAAAAAATTTGCGAATTGAGTGCTCTTCGTCGAACTTTTGGAGACTTACTGCAAAAATAAGGGAGTGATCTTTTTGTGCTTCTTTGTTTTTTAGTCCATATGTTGGTTTTCTTTGGCCTGGTACGCCACTACCATACGAATTTTTTATTTATTAATTTATCGTCAACCTCACTCACCATATTTTCTGGCACCTCGATTGTCCAGTTGCACTTAATGACATGAGACAATGCGACGTTTCCAGCTTCAAGGCTTTCGGGTACTCCCACAAGTCCGGAGAGACTATGTGCTACGGTTCCGTTTGACGAACAAGCTATAGCATAAAAACACTACGTTGAAGATGAATGCACGTTAGTCGGGACTGCATAAGGTTTAAAACGCTTGTGAACTGCTAAAAATATAACTGCTGAAGTGGAAGTTTTTCACAACAATAAAATGCATTCAAAATTGGTCAAAACAACTTTCATGGAAATTTGTATGCAAATTTGTATCTGCAAAGAAGTTTCGAAATATTATATACGCTATTCCACCATTAACACTTGGACAATCCAGTTAGGTTGCAATGATGCGTCGCTGTGGCTGTTGATCAAATGCAGAAATAATATGCATGACCGAATAGGGCAAGGAGTGCACAAATTGCAGGAATAAGACGCAAGCGACCTTCGATAACAATGTATGCGGCCGTGCACACTGCACATGCCATTTTAAATAGTTATGGTGGCCACGATTTAATGAAAACACTTATCAGTATGATTTTTTTGAGACGCTTAGCAGATAGACGGCTAAACAGACGCGTGTGGAAACAATACAAAAACATTTAAAAATTTTTGTACTCATTGGCCACCGTAATTGACAAAAACAAACGTAATGCGGCCGGTATTAGCAAAAATGCTGTGCAATCCTGGCATATATTATACAAGAATAACGGCAATGCCACGTGCACAAGTGTGCTTTGGCAGGCCCGTAGACACGGTGGGGGGCATTCGGGGGAATTGACCCCCAAATTTATTTTGTTTTACCTTAAAATACGTGTCACAACAGAACCTAGCGACGAAGGAAACCTTTCACTAGGCTTTATTCAACTAAGAACACATCAACATCTGCAGCGCAATACAACTAACGCCTGGTACGAAACTAGCAACCATCTGACATCGACGTGCGATACAAACGACTAAGCAAAGCAATGCAAGTCCACGCGGCACGTAATCAAGCAATGCAATTCTGCGCGGCACGTAATCAGACTAATCAGTGGAGGCATCGAAACGAAACCGTCACAATACGTTTCCCCCCAAACAATAAAACGCGGCTACGGGGCTGTGGCTAGGCAAAGATTTGTTCAAGATGGGGCAGCAGCTTCAGCCGCGACCGCGTGCACTTCACTCCTCCATGAAGTTGTTACGATTACAAGGCAAACCGAGACGACGGGGTTCACAGGAAGTTGCATCTCTCATGTGTGAATAGAATATGCCGCAGCTTTATTGCACCTATGTCAGGGGCGGGAGCTACCCTACTAATTTAAAAGGCATTGGCATGACTAGGACTACAGTAGAAATGAACTGCAGATCTGCCAGCATAAAATCAACACGCCAACAACTAAGTTACCGTGTGAGGTTGCCTTATCCTCGGTTTGTACTCCCTTTGTAGGAGTGTCACGAGTGGTCTGCAGCGTCCATCTTCGCTTACTCTGAACCTTGGACCCACCACCAAGGCCGCGCACGAGGGCGGACTGGTCACAAGTACCGGTTTTTCACGTCTCCAGTTTGAACACATTGGGGATCAAATCAAAACAACTAATTTCAGTGGCGAGCCCAGTTATCTGATATTCCAAATTACAACACCTTTTTCAAATCCATTCGCGTTCGATGTGTGACAATATTTAGTTCTTAACAATTAGAAAAAAATCTAAAATTTATTACTGCAATATTTGAATCAAGCAGTAGCTAGCTTCATTTAAACATTGCGTGAATACAAAAGACATTATAGCCTGTAAACGTCGCCAAGTATAACTACATCTTGATAAAAAATTTTACATTCAAACGTTTTTGTTTCTCATAGCGGTACAACTTTGCCTCCATCGAAAAATATACTTTTGATTTGGCGTTTACAAATCTTCGGAAATTTTGAATTTCGTTGCAGAAAATCAAGGAAAATACTTAATGCAAATCGGCCGAAGAAGTCAGTATTGGTTCTCTCAGATTATAAAATTTCAACCGTACAAATATAATTCACCTGGAAATATGATGTCTTTTTCCAATTTGATTTCCTTGTTGGCAATTACTAACCCAAAGCTGCTAAAAAGTATAATAATGAGAGACCGATATCTTTCCTTCATGGCCTTCTTCCAGGTTTTTAAAAGATTAATTGCAGATGTTTGATTTTTAATCTTCTTGTACGAAACCCCTATTCAATCGTCACGTATTTTCGCACATGATAGAATTAGAGTACCTTGTATTGCCAACCAATTCATAAGTTCGTCTATTTCCTGCAAAATAGTGGAATGTGTTGAAACATTTGTGGGGATGTTTCCGGGAAACTAAACGCATCATAGAAATGTGCTGGAAGCAAACACTTGAAGATAGAGGTTAAAGCATCGCAGCATGTATTTTTCGGAGCGTTAATTAGATGATACACTACAGTACGCACATCACCAACAAGGTTGGTCGATGATTCGATGGCCACACTAGCGGGCGATCCAGTCTGTAAGTTTAGGGGGGCGATTTCAGTAATAATTCGTAGTCAATCTCATTACAGGTAGTAGTAAGAGAGATGAAGTATCCTTTACAACACTGCTGTGACAAAGAAATGGACGGCTTAATGGCCGTATGTCGCGAATGCTGTTTTCCGAATTCTTCAAAATCATGGTGAAAAAAGTTACGTTCGAAGGTTTTAGGGAAGGCGATCGACCCCCCTGGATCCGTCCCTGGTCCACACTGCTGATGAACACATTTGCCAATCATTGCATACCAGCGGCAATCAACCATCCGTCCCTACCTGACGCTCGTTCAACCCTCCCCAGGCCTTTTCCCCACAGGTGCACTCCCTGCATATACCGCATTTATTCGTTCGTAGGCCCGCGGCCGATGTTTTTTTTATCATTTTGTGCTGCTTACAACTAAAGGGGGCTTACATATTCTTTTCTTAACATTATGGAAAGGTCTAGAATCTAGATGACGCTCAGTGTTATAATAAGGCTTATAATGAGGCTAAAAAAGAATGAGGCTTATAATGAAGAACGGCTAACAGTCGAATAAACACCGTACAACACAGGCTTCCCACTGTCAATTCAACAGCTACAGCAACTCACACGTTTTCGATTCATTCTATCAAAGCTTATCTTTCCTTTGACCATAAATTTGCCTTCTTAATTTGAAACCACCAACGTCCTTTTCGCTCACGATTATGACTGAGACCAGCGAGACAGATGTTTTATTTTGCAAAGTTCCCTGTCTCATGAACAGCTTGCCCACTGGTCTCACCTATTCGTTCAGGTTGGCCATTAACCCCAACCGTAATCCTCGGCAAGGGCAGCCTTGTTTCAACAATGCCACAAGGACGTTGCTCGCATCAACAACCTTCAAAGCGTAAACCGAAATGACGACAATGCTACGGCCCGGATCATGGACAGACCAATTGATGCGGAAGGACAAGACCGGTGCAGCAACGCCTCACTACGTCGCAACATCAGGTCTTTTTCAAAGACATGTTCAAAAGCTTGCATACTATTCCCGTAACGAGCAGTGAACTGACACGCGTGGCTCGTCTAGCTGATCAAATTCCCTCTGCTTTGGAATGCCTACAGTACACTTCACAAATATCTAAGTCTGATCCATGCTCCATTGGTTCGTACATATTTGCTACCGTTTCCCATCAGTTGTTTTGCCACTGTAAGCCATAGTGCGTTTTTATTCTCGAGTCCGGGTTATTTTTTCCACACCGTTTAGGCCAGTGCAATGTCGCACATCATCCCTGTATTCGTTTCTTCTCACACTCCCATACAGCTCCTGCAGTATACCCCGCTGTCCTTACGGTTCCATTGCATTTCACCTTCATTTTCTCCATCTTTTCACACGAGACAGGGGTTGCGATTCGCTACCTACGATTCTTCTTCCATTGTTCACGCCCGCTCGTCTGCTGTTATGACGTTGAACTTTTTTCAATGGAAACACTCGTGTGTTCTACGCAACACTTTGCATTACTGCATGCACCCGCGTCGCTCATCTACGTTTCCTGTCACGAAGGCGCGTAAGACCTCTCAGCGTGCGTCAAAAAACATGCTCACCCTCACGTTACAGCGAAAGATGATATGTCTGGGTTGTACGATGCATTCAGTTTGTGCAGCCGGAATGATTTTCGCGATATTTTGACTTAACAAAACAATGTAAACAAACACAGCAAAACTTCCACAAAGGCTTTGATATCCTTGACACATAACGATATAAAATACAGAGTCATCAGCGATGGAATCACAACGTTCGGTGTGAAATGCCTCCACGCAAGCAAGAAGTGAGTAGATCATTCCTTTTTCATTTAGTACGTAGATCATTGAGTAAGTGGATCATTCCTTTTAGAACAATACTTGTCCAGGAGTGCGTAACAAATCCAACACGCCATCTTTATCAGGGGTGTAGTGGGGTGGGAACGCGTGAGAACGGCGTTCCCATACTTTTGTTAGGTGTGGAAACGCGTTCCCACACCTTGTGGGATCCAAACGATTGCGTTAAAACATGGCTGCGGTCTCACAGATGTGCTAGTGACACGCAGATTCCCACTGCTAGTAAAGTCTATAACAGGAAGAACTAGTGTGGAAATTCTTGTGGGCGAATGCTCACTTTATTTGAACTGTTTGGTGAAGTCTTCCTTTTTATTTGATGTGGGAACGCCGTTCCGCACCTGTTTTTTTAGCACTGCACCCCTGATCTTTATACACCCCAAAAATCTCTCTCTCTCCTGCAAATATTTTTTCTTCACCACATGACTCGCATCATTTCACAACGTAGCGCCTAATCACGGCTGTCAAGCACATTTGAAACCAGGATACACTCCTGTAAGGTTGAACAGCAGCGTTGGCAACAAGCGGCGTGGTTAATGAGACAGCACGTCGCGTTTTACGAAGTCTAGAAGGCACATCGCAACGTGGTAAACGTCGATAAAAAAATTTATTGGCTTGGCGAGATTCATATTAAATTTCCACCCTGGTTTAAGCACAAATCAAACACTCCTGCAAAGTCCAACAGTTACAGATTAGTCGCGTATAATGAAACGTTTATTCGATTTTCCATTCTTTTGCCGACCACAGCTTAGTCTGTGGCACAGTCCGTGAGTTCTTTCCTGTTTGCATTGTAGTTTAACAGCTTAGAAACTATCAACATTTGTAGAAAGCAGTAGCAGTAATCGCTAGTGCTCCCCTGGAAAAAGCATTACGAAATCCATACATATGTCTAGCAAGCATACTGAATTGCGCAAACAGGAAAACCTTGTCGTATTTAGCAACTGGTGGACATTATTAGCTGCATATCTTTTACACTAAAACCGAATATATGTGATCCAATGTACTGGTGAATAAATGCCAAATTACATTAGATGTACCTAAAAAAGTAAGTCAATCTGCACAAAGAAAGTAGGTCCATGGGGTGAAGCATATGAAAAATAATGCCATTCAAAGAATATATTCAAAGCAATATTTGAAAAGTGCTGCAATTTGTCTTCATTACCTGAGTGGTCTTATATATCACAACCAGGCATATGACTATAAAATATTTTAATTTGCTATTCACCACAATAATCTAATCTAAAAGTATTAATTGAAAAAGATGTGGTTAATTTCTCATGGCAAATGTAGCAAATTGCTGACCTTGCGGACGGAAAAAAATTCAATATACAAAATAATTAATAAAATTTATCATAAAAGACCCCAGGACCCTGTTGCTATGGCCAACTGTTGTTGAGAGGCTACTGGGGAAAGCTCAAAAATATCAAACCAAAAACTTAGTGATTGAGTTTCTAAGCGATTTGTAGAAATTTTTATACTTTTAATTGAGGCCTTCTCCATGTTTTCAAATAAAGCTCAGGCCCAGTCCCGCTGCACCCCTCTCCCCAACTTTCAATCACATCCGAAAATGCTTTTAAACGCTGTTTCAGTCGAACATACGTCACAAAGCGCGAACTGCTTAAAATTGACGGTTGAGTGCTTCAAAAGTGAAACTTATTCATTAAGCAGTGCATCTTCTTACGCGCAACGCCATAGATGGCACTTTAATCGCTTCAGTGAACTTTGCTCTTATGCATGACTGAGATTAAATAACACATAAACATAAAAATAACACGCGTCCACCTTGTGCAAAACCACATACTTTGCTGCGCATATTATGAACGCATTTCCGCTGCTGACAATGAGATGTTAGATAAGGTGCCGACAATGTTGTTTCATCATAGAATAGCTCATCTCTCCCTTATTGTTAGTCAGGTTTGAAAGTATGATTTAACATACTTGCGGATTGTGCAACATGGCTAATACTGTGTTAAAAGAACCAATTTCCGAAGCAAACAACAGTTTATCGAACTGGAAATTACAGTAAATCAATGCTTTTTGCACTATGTCTTGAATATACAACCTGCTATCACAAACACTGCTGTGATGATCTTTAGCAAAACTTTATGATATGTTCAAGAAAAAGCATTGTTCGTCACGACAATGATGCGTTGTATGTCGTGAAAAAGCTTTTCTTTCACCAGGGGTGCTCAACCTGCGGACACACATTTGTGCGGCAGTGCACATTTAGTTTGCAATATATGTTGTGGTTATGGCGGACCTCCAACTCTTTGTTTGCTGTGCATTGGGATATTTAGTACAGTACAAAGAGGGGCAAACAGACATGTTGAACTATGGAAATAGGCTAGGCTCAATGTGTGGAAGCAGGACAGAAGCCATGCAAAAGAATAAAAACATTATTAAATTCACTGGCGCCCGTAATTCAAACGCAATGCGCCCAGCAATAGCGAAATTGTTGTGCTCGCTGTCGGATTTGCTACAGCTGCAGAATGGAAAGCAATGGAATTTCTTTTTGGAAATTCACACAAATTCACATGTTTTTTATTATATCCCAGTCATATCATTGTTTGATGATCCAGCTAAGAAAAGCAGTTCGCCAACGCCTTTGCTGCGCACTGGATAATGTGACAACCATACTCTACGATGAGACAAGACCGCGTGTAAAGCGTAGAGTATCGGTGTCAATCAGTGTGCTGTACAGACGTTTACGATCGGAGTCGGCAGTTTTGTAATCGGTCTAATGAGTTAAGGAGTCGTTCTTTGGCATTATTAATTAAATTTAGCTTTTGTTCTTAGCAGCAGTACGTAGTTTGTCTAATTTTGTTTCATTGTCAACTTTCGAATAGGACTGAAGATGTGTCGAACACGCAACTAGTTTCCTTGTGCAAACAAATTGCGACTGATTCGCTTGATGTGTAGTCACTGCTGTGGTTTTGCTATTATTTGTGCCAGATTGTTATTACAAGTAAAGACCGTGACAGCAGGCCAACCTGCTCGCAACTTTTCTTACCTGCTTCTCCAGGCAAAGCAGCTGGCACGAGTGAACTGCAAGTTCATCACTGCCTGCCACCAAAAGAGATAACTTGGCGTATTTGGAGTGTGAGTGTAATACCTGAAAATAAACTGACACTGCAAGATTCATGTCAATTAATCGGAATTAAGCGACCGATTCATGTTTTCTGGAAACGTTTGCTTCATAGTCTCAAGTTTTAAGGAAACCAATGCCCCTTTTGCCACCACCGGCATCCCAAGGCCTAAAGTGGTCTAAGAAGGTAACAGTGCTATCCCTTTAATTGCAATTTAACTGGTAGGTAAGCATGCTTTCAGAACCTTTGGGTTGCCATCGTTTTCACTTAAAGGCCGGTGAGTTTTTTGAAGAAATCTTTGATCCATCGCATCACACGGGACTAACATAAGTTTGAGCTTTTCCTGCGCAATTATGCGATCAAAATAACTTTCAGGGGATTTTCTTGGACAACCATAAGACTAAATGAATTTTATTGACATTTTCGTGCACAATAATGAATCTAAGATGACCTTTCGTGGCATATTCTTGCATAATCATTGCATTAACCCTAATCTTTCTGGCATATTCCTGCACAATTTTGAATCAAACATGAACTTTCAGGGCATTTTGTTGCAAAATTATGAGACTAACCGGAACGTCCCGGGCATTGCCCTGCATAGTTATCATTAGGAGAGAACTTGCTGAAGAAAACAATGAATGGCAAACAAGGCCGAATGAGAAACAAGAACGAACAAGCACACAAGTACAAATAGAACCATGTTGGACAAATCAACATAATCAGAAATCGACGAGCTTAAGGTAAGATGTTGACAATTGGAACTGAAGTAAGTTGCAACGAACATGAAATTCCGTCAGCTTCAAGTCATCTGAGGTTTGTTATATTGCACTTCATTCACTAACAGGTCTCGGAAGTTGAAAACACTGTTATCAAAACGTGCAATATCATTTCAGCTACATATATCCTGTTTCTATCACCAATGTGTTTGCAATAGCACGACTTGCTTCCTTCCAACGCTTAGCTTGCCCTCAGAAAACAACTTCAGGTTTAACAATATTGTAGTAGAAGCTCGTGTGGCTGCAATTGCCTAAGCTCTGAACTAAACAAAGGTACACCAGATCCAAGCAATTGTTCTCAAATCAAGCGAATCTTTTTCAATACCGACAGGGCAGCGAAGCGAGACATTCACTGGCAAGGCAAAGATAAAGGTTGTTTCAAGGCAATATCTATAGAGCAGTGGTTACCAACCTTTTTGTTCTCGCTGCCGCATTCGAAAGTATCACATAAGCGCTCGGCCGCAGCAGTTACCTGCAATTCAAGATGTTCAAATATCAACGGACATGATAAATCGCCATTATTTTCACATTTTAAGTTTAGTATATTTACATTCTTGTGCAAAAAAATGTGCACATACTCTATGTTAATCAATGGGACGACGGTGATTGGATCTGTGCAGCTAGTCTCGAAATTCCTGGTGACGTGTTTGTGAGAGCTAATCGCATGTAATCCACAATGTCCGATCTATTCCTTGACTTTGTTTTAATCGGAAGAAGGATTGAAAATCCAGCCTCACACACATAGGTGCAAAACAGGCATTTTTGAAGGGTGCAAAGGATATTTTGACCGAATTTATCCAAATTTACCTGAAAAAACGTATATGCGACAAATGTTCTCCTTTCAAATTGTTTGTAGCTGTTGCAGGGACGAAACGAAGGGGGGTGGCAATTTCCCTGGCGCCGTATCACTATGGGGGCAACGAATCACTATGGGGGGCGTCAAAAAATCCCAACGATGTCACAAGCGCTTTCTGCAATAAAGGACATTTGCTTGCGAAACGGTTCAGATTCGAACATGAGGGTGCCAACTTGTGTCTTTCCCAGAACGCCATCTAACCTGGTTATGCCCCTGAGCTTTTTGTACATTCTATTTTCCTCTGTCAAGTTGCCATACACTTGAAAATAGAAAAGTTGGCACACAAGTTTCGTTAGTAATAACACCATTGAAAAAAATAAGCTTGTCTGTGCAAAACCATTTTCCTAAGCCAGCTGACTAAGAATTTCTGATCATCTGCCTCTGTGCCACACAGTTCTGACGTTTTCCATTCGCATTCCAGTTGTTGCTATCAGCAAGGAATCTCAGACCTAGTTGAGGTATAGGTCTGAATCTGCTTCCCTCTCGGAAGAAATGTTGCATGTATCATATTATTTATTATATGACTATGCTGTGTGTCTCACAACATTGTCTGTTCAACTGCACACTGTGAGCAATTTGCCCCGCTTGAGCAGTGATTCATGATTGATGGCGCGGCGCTGATTAGTGCTGATTAGAAGTTGACGTGTTACCGTTTTGTTCTGTGATTCTCAATCGTGGTGCGCATCAGCCCGTGGTCTAGTGGTAGGTGCGTCCGCTTCGGCGCTGGTAGGTCGAGAGTCTGCTTCCCTCTCGGAAGAAATGTTGCATGTATCATATTATTTATCATATGACTATGCTGTGTGTCTCACAACATTGTCTGTTCAACTGCACACTGTGAGCAATTTGCCCCGCTTGAGCGGTGATTCATGATTGATGGCGCGGCGCTGATTAGTGCTAATTAGAAGTTGACGTGTTACCGTTTTGTTCTGTGATTCTCAGTCGTGGTGTGCACCAGCCCGTGGTCTAGTGGTAGGTGCGTCCGCTTCGGCGCTGGTAGGTCGAGAGTTCGACCTCGGTCGAAGAGAACTCATACAGTACATAAAAACAAGCCGAGTACAATTGAAACCAGAAATTGTACAAACTCAGTCGTGGTGCTACAAGACCATAGTAGTATTAAACCGCCAACAGCCAACCACCGTATCAAGGAGTGGAAATTGAACATTTGCAGCGGCTACGCTGCACACCTTTCGGTCGGATCGGCGAAAACATCCGGTAACAAAAGTAGCGGAGCGATGCATCTTTAAGTCCAGACCTTGAATCACATCAGCCCAAAGGCTGTCCACCACGCCTAATTCAAGGCTGTACGATCCTTTAAAGGCAGAAATATTACAGTCACAATTCCACGTACGTTCGCAGAAGAAGTTGTTGACACCAAGGCGATGCATGAGCTTTGGCCTTTGTATTCTAAGACAAGTTTTTTGCTTGCAACATCAGAGTCAACATAACTGTCTGATGCCCCAGTGTCCAGCAAAGCACAGTCTGGAAGTCCCTGGATTTTAATGTCAACAACAGCAGATTGTCAGCAAGCCGGGGCTCCGACCACGGAAGCGATGTAGTGCTCAGGCAAAAGTGCAGCCCAGATATTCGGGTTCTTCCGAGAGACAAATTTTAGCGAAAAGTCCAGTTTTTCCGCGTTCATTACACTCAGCATTCCGAGCAGGACAACGGCGTCGGAGGTGATAAGGGCCTTCACGGAAAAAGCATTTCTTTTTCTGAACGGCAGCAACAGCAGACTCATCTTTGATCAATGCATCTTCAGACGTAGGTACAGCAGTATGTTGTTCAAATGCATCTCTGTCTTGCGGAGGTTTAGCAACAGACGCAGTTATCGGCTGCGAATAAATGGAGGATTGCTGCTGCGCGCGTTCGTGAGAATAAGCCTGTTCATACGCTGCTTCGAGTGAGAGGTCGTCTTTTTCTAAAAGTCTCTGGCGGATGCTCTGGGAGTTGTTCTTAAGTAGTGGAGAAGGCGGAAGCAGAAGGTCTCTGAGCGTTCTAGGACCGTGAATGTTGGTCCGTTAGTTGAAAAGAAAAGTCTTTGATTCCTTCAGCACAAGCCTGCCACAGCACAAGGTTGTTTCGTAAGACATAAGATTTTTGAAGATTGGAGCACAAGGATGCCACAGCATAAGTCTGCTTCTGATACAGGATATAAGGTCCTCACAGCACAAGGCTGGTTGTATAATTTTCGTTTATCACGTTTTTTTGGCAACGTTTGGTGGATATCGTTCTGTGGGTTCATTAAAGTTGGTAACGTGCATTAACGAATTTTGTGGTTGTTCTCTTGATGTGGACCTAATTGACAGTCAGGAAGCTACAGGCACTGTAATATTGGCAAAAGTACATCAACCTTCAATAAATCATACTTAAAAATGTATGTCAAAAGATCAAGTCTGGAAAATTATTTTCTTTTTCCGTAGCTAACTGACAAAAAAAATTTTTTTCCAGACTTTTCACGACTGCGTAGAAAGCCTGGGAATTGCACTTCCAAAAGCGTTTCCACAAAGAATCGCAGGTGCCAGAAAAGTGTTGTGGTTGAATACACGCATAGCCCCAGACAGTCATGAGGTGTTGAACAAGTCAACTTACAACTTGCAACACGTCTAATACGTCAACGAACGCTAGAATTCAACTCACTGCCTCCTGCGTGTCCCACGTTGCCGTAGCCCTGTTGTTGCTACTGGTTCTGCTGTTAGCCATCCACGTTTCCTGCTATGAACAACGTGAATTAATCATGACTAGGAGGTCCAAAGTGTCACTGGTATGAACAAATGGAGAAGAATGATTCTGGATGAGCTTTCATGCATACCTTGACCTCCACGCATGGGGCCAGGCCCGCCTTGAACACCACGCCCTGAAGGAGGTCCTTCGGGTCCACTTGGACCTCCGGGCCCGCTCTGGCTTGGGCCCATGTTATTTGACATCCCTCCCATCATGCCAGGGTTGCCGTAGCCCTGCATGTTACCACCGGACAAGTTGCCATGTTGGGCTCCATTGACTGATTTGGACCCCCGAAGTTGCCTGGGTAGCCGTAACCTGCGAAACATACCGGGCGCTTGAAACTCTGTGTCAGATTTACGGAACAGTGACCAACTGACCGCACACGTTAATGCAGGGTTCCTACAAAGTTTTCAGTAAGTTTCGAGACTTTTTCCAAGGCGACGTGAAACTAAAGAGCGTGACAATGGTCCAAACCCGAGTGTGTGCTCGCTAGGCCCTTCAGCTGGCGAAAGGGATACGTCATACGTTCAACGAAAAATCTAAGGCCATTCTTTCTACAATTAGAAATGAAAGACAGCCTGGCAGAGTAGGCTGCTCAACCGTGTTCTTGAATGTAGTTCCCGTAGTTGTGAGTTGTGGTGATCCTGGTAGTTGCCACTCTTTTGGCGAAAGAAAATTAATGGACGCTCTGAGATCACCTAAAAGCGTGACTATTCACACCATGGCACTCCCGCGCACCTTGGATGGTGAAGCTGTTTCAGTGTTGGTCGAGCCACTCGAAAGCGGTGTCGAGCATAGCGGAGTGGTCGTGGTTGACGAAATTCCTCTAAACCGAATATCATGCCGTAACCTCGTGACTTGGATGTTTTTAAAATAAAAGATATATAAGAATTAGAGCTATCTAAATTAATGTATAAATTTCATAACAATACATTACCACATTCATATAACAGCTTTTTTCAAAAACCTGCAGAAACTCATTGTCGTTTCACTAGATCAACTGCCAACAAATTTGCTTCGTCCCCATAGTTTGCTCTTCTCTGGGAAAAAGAAATCTAACATATCAAGAAGCAGTGACATGGTCCAGCATACCACAAGAGTTTAAAAATTTCTCATATGGTAGATTCTCCAAAAATTATAAAATATTTCTTATTGCACTCAAGCTTGACTATTTGTAATAAACCGCATTTTGTGTTTGACCAGGACAATTTAATTTACTTTCACATCGTTGTCAGTTACATGATACTTGTTTATTTCAAATGAACTACTCATTATTTGTCTGTCATGTTTTTCTGCTGATATTGGTGCCTAAATATTACCTGTACTACAATGTCTCTGGTCTGTACTGTCTTCATGTCGGCTAATTGAATTGTATATTAGACTGAATTTGCAGTTTATTGTTATTTGCAATTTATTGTTATTTGGTATATTGAATTTTCTTTTGTTTTCAACATTTGTTTGTAGACAATAGCCACACGCTACTGCTCATAGTATTTTAGACAATTTTTAGGGACACCTTGACAATATAACCTTCGGATTTTTCGGAGTCCATGCCCAACGTTAATTCTTTTGTTGATATACCTGTGTATTTATAATGTTTTATACTGTCAGCTAAAGCTGAATACAACACAATACAATACTTGCGAAAACAAAATTATTTGCGTGGCGTAGATCTGCCACATGTTGACGTAACAACATTGACGTTGCTAGTCGGTGCCAACTTTCCTGAAGCCTTGCAAGATGAAGTTGTGCGCAATGGGACCGATGGTTTCCCGGATTCAGTGCGAACCCCTCTAGGTTGGTCGTTGTTGGGGCCAGTATTTAAAGCAGTTGCACCTCCGGACAATGGAACGAGCTGTTTTGTGGTGCATGTAAGTGCTACAGTGCCGCAATCTTCCATCGAGCAGTTTCTAATGAGCTAATGAGCAGTACGGCATGAAAGTTGAACAGAAGGCCTACGACTGAGTGTTTTGTGTCGTGTTGTCAGTAGGCCTGCGTATTACGAGTAGTAATTGTAAAAATGAAGACAGTTCAAAATCGGACGTTTTTTGTGATTTCTACGCTTTTTGAAAATGAGGGGGTGCGAATGTCATTTTATTTTTGTGAAAGGGGTGCCAGTTCCAAACAAGGTTGCGGAAATATGGTCTACGACGTACAATACAGATCTGACCGCACATACTGTTGTTTGAAGAAAAAAGGTATTTTAAAAAGACAAATGTACAAATTAAATGTCCATGAACAGCTGGATTTTGGAGAGTGCAAAGTGGGAACCTGCCCAAGGGAAAAAGTGAGGTCCTCCACAGTCATGCGCTTGGGCCCACTGGTTGAGACTGATTTAACACATTAATGTGAATAATTATCAAAATAGTTCATATCAACACTATTAGGAAAGAAAGGAAAGTCTATATTTATCGAAACTATTGCCATTTTTCCGTTTTCAATGATGGAAAACTGCAACCAAAAGATGAAAGCATATTAGCAGCTAAAGTATTTCCTTGAACTTAAATAATATTTCCTTGAGGCACTGAGGGCATCCGCACCAAGACTGTCCTGGGACAGCGACATGTCTAAATCGGGCCCAGTTCGTGAGAGCCTTAATTGCCAGCAATGAGCTCGTTGTTGTTGACATGGAAAACACACCGAATTCATGGTCCATGCTGTTTCGCATGTGCAGGCAAAAATAGAAATTTCCCATGAAGCAAAACCTGACATGTGAAAGCTATTGTACTTCTGCGGCGACTCTCGTGACATGCAAACAACAGTACAGTATTTTCGCCAAACTGTAACAAATTTTCCTAGAGATGGACGTCGCATCGAGGTGCTTGGAACAAACCAGTTACGATTGATAACAGCGTTAAACAACCAATGTTCCATTATTTTTACGCAGGACTTTAGCTCTTACGCACCTGCGACCCACAAAAGAAAATGTTTCACCGCCCAATACAAAGTGCTTTAATGGCCCACTTGCAACAAACCAGTTACGATTGATAACAGCGAACAAATGCTCTTATCCCGACACTATGCCCTGTATGTAGCATTCCAAATAAACCGCCTAATTTTTGCGCTTATACCGTTGCTTTCATGAAACAACCCAGTTATGACCTCTGCATACCTGTGAAAATGAATGGTTTAACAAACTCAACCAACAAATTATTATTCCGAACATGAATCTGCCCAGTGTGAGATAATTGTTGTTCCCACGTTTTCTGTTCATTCGAATGTTATATATATGTTTCGTCATTTCATGATATCCATTATTTGATCCTCCTTCTTTCCACCCATTTAGCTTTTGGTTCCGGACTTTCCGTTTCCTTTTTCAATGTTTACCACAAGCCCTCCCTACAGTGCTTCAGCCAAACGTATGACCACAAGGGCGCCTTCCTGCTTGTGCATTCCACTGCCTCCCGCCTGCTTTGGTTGGGTAAGTTGGCGTGACGAGCAATGCAAACACGTAGGAATTGAAAGAATGTCTTTTTTTTCAATCTTTTTCAAGTTCTCGCAAGAGTTACATGTCGGTAATTTCCAAACGAAATTGTTCAGTGAGTTGTTGTTCATACCAGGTTCTTAATTCGCATTAAAAGTGTAGTCAAAAGTTTTGGGGTTTGCTTTATTTATTGGCTGATGAAATAACTGAAGATAGTATTTTACTTGCTACTACTACGCCGATACCTAAACTGGTCAGGGACAGATAAAGTTCGAATGGGTTGTTGTAAGACACGCCCTCGAACGAATAAACATTGCAATGTACCAGCACTCATTCATAAAGTAAAATGCGATTGTAGTGTTCAAAGTATAAGGACGAATATAAACAATCTGACCACATCAAAGCACGCAATCATTTGTTGTTAGATATTTTGAATGTTTTGAGAAAAATGTACAGTACAAATTCTTTTCGTAATGCCTCAAATGTAGGAATGTTACATTGAACGTGACGACTACTAACACTCCCTCTCCAGGGAAGTTTGTACAGGGCTCTGCATCCAAAATTATAGGCCACACGCAATTTCTGCATAAATGACTTCCTGAAATTACACCATACGTTTGATGCATACATGGGCGTACAAAAGGAACAAAAACGCACATTTTGAACGGCATTTGAACATCAGGAAAAAGAGACTCGCAGCTTGTTTGCCATTTGTATTTGTTATAAGAAAAAACATGGTCGAAAAATGTGATGTTGTTCGACATTTCCGAGCAAGATGTCATTAGAACATTGAAAATACTTCATAAATTTTGAAAGAGTTCGATAACGTGAAAAGACATTTCATTAGGAATAGAAATGCAGATATATGAACAAGGCTCTTGAATGAGCATAGCACACAAGTATGTATCTAGTGAAGGAACCGGTATTTGCAATTAAAACTTGAAGAGCAAGCCTGCTTGATGCAGGTTGTGTATGAAATTAACATCAGGCCAATAAATTGCAGCATAGTAATAAGCAGTCTATCTCCTTGTATGCAGTGTTTGCACATGTTATTGCTTTCAAATGAATTTTGTTTTGAAACATATTTAAGGCCCGAGTATCAGCAATCTCCGCTGTGATAAAGTCAAAAATACCATCTTGGGAAATTTCAGATGCTAATTGCATTCCAACAATCGGTAAGTTAACATGTTGGGCAACTTACAAGCATGATTTCTTTCAATTCGCAATAAATATTTTAGGTTTTTGATAACCTTTGATAAAAATTTCAATGTCCTGAAATTTTTATCGCAAGTACTTTACTGTTCTGCCATAATTTCTAGGTGTCCAAAAGTCTCAAGTCCTGCTTTGCGTTTTTAGATGCCTTTGAGGAAATTTGCAAAACTTTTCTCTCCTGTTGATAAGATGATCCAACAAACTGTTGCAGAAAATTTACCCCATTCACAAAAACAAAACGATAATTTGGGAAATCAAGAAATGGTAAGATTCCGCTACGATTGCCATTGCGTAAAAACACTTCGTTCATGCAAGGGTTTTTCAACACCTTGCGTGCGGAGAAAACAGGTTTTAGGGATCAACGTGCTTGGTGAGATTGTAAAGCAAAGCGAATCAGGTGGTCAGGTAACCACTAAAGTCATAGGTCATTCAGTAGAGTTTCCCAAACCTTTGCATCCAATCAGAGGAACATATGTTGATACCACAAGCATATCCGAGACAATCTTTGGTTATTCTTCCTCCTGTGGAAGCACTTGTTTCTCAGGTTAAGTTCCGTTTGTGTTTTGTGTGAATTTTTCCGATATTTTTGTGGTGTTTCTTGGGATTTATCCTCCCGTGTATTCTCAAAGAGGGAAAATATTTTTAGAGACAAAACATACATTTTCTATATACTCCAAGTCCCCATTTCTCGCTGGAGACATGAAATCATACGGATATATATTTACAAAACACCTATGGAATGTTTTGAATGTGCAATGGAACCCGTTCCACTCATCTGTGTACATAAGCATGCGCTTTCACCTGCACAGTTTCTTCACCATGTTCTGTGTTTATTTCTTTTCCTAATTGTCGTCATTTCATTTCGAAGTGTTGATTTTCAACACGTGGCAAAAACTGAAAACCAAGGTTGGTTGACTAGATGATCGCTGTGGTCCCTCACCAATCCTATATGACGCAGCACCCCTCTTTGTTTACACTGATCAACTCTTGCGCCATTGCGTTTTCATTTGCTCTAATGTTCACTATTGGTTGGTTTTCTTAGTCTACGTGCAATGCAATGGCTTCTTGTAGAGCTTCTACTAGTTGGCTGAGTTATATGAACAATAAACCATTGTCCATTGCCCATTGAACTGAACAAAGGCTTACTCTTTGTCGAAACAATTGTTCTCAAATCAAGCACATCTGTTACCATGCCCACCGTGCAGCGAAGCGAGACATTGAGCTCTGAAAAAATTCATTCTTTGTCGAAGCAATTCTTCTCAAAAAAGGCGAACCTTTTGCGGAGCGGCATATTCACTGGCAAGGCAGTGATGAAGATTCTTTTAGGCCAGGATACTGTACACTAGTCTATATGATTTTCAAGCAGTGATTTTCGAATCAAAAGTGATGACTTGATAGATTATGCCATAAATACATGAGATAACGCTTGAGAAGGCTGTTCGGCTGCTCTGAGAAAAAGCAGGTGGTAAAATTTTGAAATTAATGTTAAGGATTCATTTCATGGCCTTGAGAGCGCCTTTGTGGCTGCTATGCGAGAATGGTGGAAATCTTGTGATATTCATGCAATAACCTGCAGTTTTAATCAACCGAAAAACCAATGCGAGTAAAACTCGAAAAATTATCCTATTTTCACATTCGATAATTCATTGCATAACTGGACCTGCAAAACGTTGCATCAAGTGCAGAAAACCACATAGAGTTCTTGATTTTCTAAGATGCTTCTTTGAAAATGATTGTTTTTGTATTGTTGGACCGACAAACTGAATAACTTCAAACCATGCATGGTGCGAAGACGAAGCTACAGTGTTATGATAACTGATACATTTTCATCACGACACATTTATACAAATTTGTCACTAGGCTTCACAATTCGTTTTGCGCACTGCCTTTTTAATTCGACGAAAGTCCTCAGTGGCAAGGGAATCGTCATCTGTTTGAGCCACAAGAATTATTAGCTAAGACCTATCTACGAGAATTAAACCAAATTTTGCAGGATAATTTTTTGATTATGTTTATTCTGAAATGATATATTATGTTTCAATGTGTAAGATCAACACTTTAGAAATATACCTATGCATGGTCCTAGTCAAGTCAAATTTTTATCGAGGCGAATATGTTAATTACGCCCCAGGTTAGGTATATTTGTGGTTGATGGAGACCTAACATTCTGTCCTTATTTAATCTACGCTGGTGGTTGCAAAACAGTGCAAGTGCATTGCAGCTCCTTTAAAAACAGCCACACAATGAAGTATGATTTGATTTAGGGCTGCAACAAATGGTTTCTGGCAACATTACAGGAAGTTCACCGACGCACGTGTTTCGTTTGCCTCAATGTAGCTACATTCTAGCCTATGTGTTACAAACTGTTCTTCAGTTCAGGAGTGGTTCAGCATAAAGTTTTCTCGCACATTCCGTCTCGTCAGACACCGGTGTGCAAAGCATAGCTGCCCGGAGGGAAGGGGCAAAATGGGAATTCCCCCCCCCCCTTGGAAATTGGGGCTAAGAAGCAAAAATTTCTAGAAAACGTAAAAGCAGCAGTTCAATTCTGATTAGTTGACTTACGTCTTGCAATGACAATTTGGTTGTTGATATGACACTCACATCACACAAGACTCAGGTTCACTGTTCTGGTAACATGCGGTGATGAGCGTGCAGTTCACTTGATCCTCTTCCTTGCATGCAAAGGCAGGCTGCGAATTTCGGGAGTGAATTGTTCTACTATTGGCCTTTGTTGCGTAACAACAACATGGCAATAAAACTTCGAAGATTCACTTGAAGTTACGGTGGTAGGAATGGGCGTCCACAGGGGCCAAAACGGGCATTTTCCTCTTCCTGGAAATTAGGACCTAGAACCAAAGTTTCTAGTAAAGTTAGGAGCTTATTCCGATTATCTGATTTGGTTATTACAACGATAGTTTATTTGCCGCTGATACTTACACTTCACAAGAGTCATGTCTAGTGTCATGCAGTGATGAGCTGATCTCTGCTCGTTTCCCTTCAAAGGCAGGTTGCGATTCTTGCGAGCAGATTGTTCTGCTGTTGTTCTTTCTAGCGTAACAATAACAAATCTTCAAAGGTTCACTTCACGTTGCGGTAGTAGGCATTTTGCCACATGTGACGTTGAACGCAGACATCTTGGCAGGTAATGCAGGGATACATGACTGATAATGGCAAGGAACGTAGTTTTATACTGTGTGAAAAGAAGCATAAGTGAATCTGTAGCAGTTCATCCGCGACTTTGAAAAAATCATTGCTAATGTGAGCAATGTGCCTGAGTGAATAGCTTAATGCAACGATCGGCAAACGTCTCTTGTGATGGCTCAAACCACTTTTTCAGTTGTAATTCAAAGTCTCGTACTTATTGTTGAAGGCAGGAGTCTCAAATTCAATTTTCTTTGAAGACCAAGTGAAGACTTGTGAATAACCTTAGGCCGCATTGTGACTACCCAGGGTCGCAGCATCACGCTGACGAAACAATGGCGTTACCTGAACCTTACTAGAAACAGCTTTTACTATACCTCTTATTTCCTGCGAAAGGTATCATGGGTATGGGCAAATCATTCCTAGCCGTCACTACGTTCGCTCAAAAGGAACTTTTTCACTCACTAGCCGAATTTATTTGAACCCTGGTGGTGAATAAACTAAACAACTGTTAATTGTTTGAAAATTCCCGAAAGGTATCGCGGGCCGCACAAAATGCCCGTACAGGGCGCATGTTTGAGACCTTGCTACAAGGCCTAATTTCAGACTTGTGTGGAACGACAAAAAATGCTTTCAGCGTCAAACAATCCATGTTCCATTATTGTTACGCAGGACTTTAGCTCTTATGCACCTGCGACCCACAGAACAAAATGTTTAACCACCCAAAACAAAGTGCTTTAATGGCCCACAATTGGGCCGAGGCCCGCAATGTGCTGACCACTTGCTTAATCAAACTGCGAATGTGCAGGCTTCTTTTCACATAGTTTTAAACTGCGAGGTTTCTTGGAATATGTCTATGCAGACCTACGGGACAAAGTCTCGAACTTTAAGCCGGCGTGGTCCAAATACAGGCCCGCTGGATACATGTGACCCACGAGTTATCGCAGTATTGATTTAATGTTGTGTATATGTTGCAGTAAGCAATTTCTATTAGAACAAGCAGAACACTTTTTCATAATTGTAGAGAGCTTCAAGAAATTAGTCAGCAAAAACACATTTCCCGACTGAAAGATTTCTGCACACGATGTTTGGAAGTTTGCAAACATAAACTTGTAGGCTTCATTTTCTACTATGAAGAAATTCCACTCGAAAAAAACATTAATTGAATGACAAACGAAACACTGTACAATTGTCACCGTCTTGCTACTACTAACATTGGTATTGATATAGGAACGATAGTGTCGGAAAAGCCACGGCCACTGTCATTCCCACTGACAGAGATTTGTAATACTGTAATTGCTATTTGGGATTGTTTAATTATACTGTATTAATTACCCACCCTTATCTTCTTTTTCTCAGTTCTTGTCATATACATGATTTTGTTGGAAGTGACCCCCAGGGGTCACGTTTTTGCAAAACTGTCCTTAGGTCAAAAGTAGTTGAACCACGCTGCTCTAAGATTTCGTTTTGGCATCTGAGTGGATAATGAGCGCAAAGGTGTTTTTGCTGTGGCGTGTTTTCAGAGTTCATCTGCTCAATTGTTGAAGCCTGCGTGGTGTTTCAACTTAAATTTCCGTCATGTTCCTGGCTACTGCTGCCAACGAACGCAGTTTTGTGACTGTTGCTGTAACATAGTGTACTTTCTTTCAGGTGTAGAGAGTGTAAAGCGTTTTGTGAAGGTAGATTTGAGTTGCATCGTCAAAAACCTGAAAAGGATGAGCAAAATGTCGACGTCCCCCCCCCCTTGGAAAAATTTCCGCGGATGCCCGTGATGCAAAGCATAAATGTAATTTAAGAAAAACTTTTCCTCAATTGCTGATTATTAAAAAAGACCCCGACGTTCCAATTCACTCGAAAGCGACCTCACCAAACCAAATTACGAGTAAAGAGAAAAAATTCCTGAACGTATAGGCAGAGACGGAAAATGCTGAGAAATTACAGCGTAAAATGCGATGCAAGATTATGGGAAGGACAACACCCAATGCAGACGTTGCGCGAAAAATCTAGTAGATCAACCATGGCGAACGCAACGGACCAGGAATCCCAAACATGCACCGAAGTGAAAAATGCTAGATTATCCACTAAGTTATAAAAATATTTGTGACAAACATTGCTTTGCAGACACTTAGAAAAAAGTCCACAAATTTCCATTAGGCGCATTAGGAAGAGTGTTAACAAAAATGAATCAGTAAAGCGGGTTTTTTGTAAGTTACTCTCAAAAGCAGAATTTCTCATTCTATAGAACGCTTCGCTGCAACAAGAAAACCACAGCTGACTTTGTCAAGGTTTGTTATCTTTCAAGACTTTTTTGCACATTGGCAAAATGGACAGATGTCATTGTATTCGCTTAGACCAGCAGTGGGTGAGCGAAGTAGCAACCCATTGAAGCCAGTTCTTGCGTCGGGATTCTCAAGTAACTTGGGCGCATATCAGCTTGTGTTGCTCAATATTTCTTTGCTCACAAAGTACCGCTGATCTGAAGCGAGGATGCTTCAGTGAGTACTCGGTAATTTAAAACCTTGCCAAGCAACGGTTGGCTGCGTGTTTGTAGCGCAACATGAGTCGGAGAGGCTCAGTGGTGCATGGTACGTGTAAGATTTTTCTAGTACATTTGGAACAATAGCCTGCGCTGTTTCGTGAGAACGCACAAGTGAACCTGATTCTCATTGGTTAAAAAGCAGGAAGTGTTGCTCCTTACTGTTGCGCAATACTCAGTGCGACAAGTCAAGTGGCCGTCACAGATAACGTGGTCGGCCTCGTGGGGAAAGTGCAGTTGCTTGAGCTGTGGTTTTAAGTTTTTGCTGTGTACGTCACCTGACAGAAGTCACATCGTTTCGAAACTTCGCGTTAGTTTGTTCGACTGCGTTCTCAGTAATAAATAGAGCTTCTTTCGATGCAAGGACGTTTGTGATCGACGACACAGCCCTTTGCGAACTGCAATTCGGCCGTGTCATGAGTCCTAATGGTCAGTGGTTACTTGTTTCGTGTGTCTCAGCCAACAAGCAGAAGCATTACAAAAAGCCATTGCACTGAGCAAACCAACCATTCACGAACATTAGAGCAGTTAAAAATACAATGGCACAATAGCTAATCAGTGTAAACAAAGAGGGGTGCTGTGTCATACAGGATTGTTAAAGAACCGTGGCGGTCATCTAGTCAACCAACTCTGTTTTACCGGTTTTTGGAAGTGTTGAAAAGTGACACTTGGAAATAAAATAAGCATTGTTAGGAAAAGAAACAAACGTAGAACATGGTGAAGAAAATGTACAAGCGCAGGCCGGCGTACACAGATGAGTGGATCAAATTTTATTGAAGGAATTTGGTGTGGTTAATAATATGTTCAAACAAAATATGAAATTAAATAAAGTAAAAAAGTGACAAAAACTAATTAATGAGATGCAAAAGAAAAACAAAGCAAAACAGAAAAAAACTATGGAGTGTGCTTTTATGCCGAAAGTAATGGGATGTTTCTTCAGTTTTCATTTAAAGGTTAACATGGTTGAAGACTTAATATTGTTTGGTATTGAAGACCACACTATTGAGCCAACAAATGTAAGGGAACATTTTGTTGGGGAGGAGTTGACTCTAGGTAATAACAGGTTGTTAGAGGTTGCTAGTCTTGTGGTGTGAGAATGAATTGAGTTGATTGGAATATTCATCAAAATGATTTGGAAGCGGTTTTTTGTGATAAGAGTGCATGAATTTGCCTACTGATAAAGGATAAAGTTTGGGAAAGGATAAGATCTATACGTGCTGGAAAAGTTCTTCTAGAGATTCCGTGTTGGTTGATTTTACAATTTTATAGCTTTATTTTGGAGCTTAATGAGAGGCTGAATGATTGCAGTTCAGTTCAGTTTATTTATGCATCCCGACCAAGCACAAAATACTTCATCAGGAATACAGGGACAGGAAGCGACGGCCGTAGCTGTCATTTACGTCACTGCCCCCACAAGTTCACGCAAAACAACAAAATACAAATGAAACACCATATCGAAAATACAACAAAAAACATGGATAGTAAAGACAGTTATTTGGCTGTCAATAGTCCTCACATAAACACATTTTGGAAACACTTCCACTGCCAAAAGTCAATTCCAAATTGTGTTTGGAAACACTGCTTCCACACAGGCAAGCTTTGCAAGGGCTTGACAACATGAGATGACACAGTTTCGGCCAACCCATTTCAGTAACCCAAAGTCAACAATCAAATAAACAAATAAACAACTGAAAAATGAGACACATGTCCAATCAGCTTCAAGTGTACATAAAACCTAGACTGGACGTTTTCATTCAGACATAAATAAAACAAAATGTAAATGTCAAAGGCAATGCAATCAGACATAAATTATTATTATTATTTAATTGCCTGCTTCAAAACCTATCCAGCACATATACACAGTATTTGTTTTCAATCAGTTTCCTAAGCCAATGTCATTGCATGTGTGAGAATAAAACTAAGTATAATTTTCTAATAAGTAATCATAGTAAAGCTTTTGAAATTGGATAAATGTTTTGTTTTCAATAGTTATTGGTATGGAGTTCCAAACTTTAGGCCCTAAGTACATGAAACTATGATTGTATTTGAAGCACGTCCACAATTGAGGACTGAGTTGTTAAGGCAGGGCAGCGCCGGATGTAGATAGTGGCGGCCCGGGTCGTAGCCGTGTTGGGAGACACCATGTGCGAAAAGGATATAGAATCTTTACGTAGCGGATGACCGATGAAGTCACTTGCATTGCAAAAACAACAAACACAACTTTGTGAAGGACGAAAACAAAGCCAGCTTCTTTCAATGACATCGGCGTTGTTGCTCTAGCACCGAATTTAGATTTGTGGTGCATTTCCGTGACGAGTTTGTGTCTTTTCTGTGTTGTGGAACATCACGTTTCAAAAATAGCTTTTCGTTTTTCAACCAATGTTCCCGCAATTTTTCCGGTATATTGGATGACCAGAGACCTATATCTTTGTCTCCAGTGATAGCGTCAGATAACTCATCTATGGCGTTTTTATATGGTACTTCTTGACGTTCGTCAGCTGCTGCGCCGTTGCTTAGACGAGGTCTATTGTCATCGTTACGTTGATCTAAGTCTGTACTAGTGAACGACCGGGGCACTGAATTTAGCCAGGGCCGGGGCCCCGGCCGGGGATTGAACTTTGCCTTTGAACTTTGGGGATTGAACTTTGCCCCGGCCGGGGCCGGGGTCCGGGGCAGTCAAACATATTTCTTGGTTTAGTTATTTGAAAAAAAACAAGAGTGCTGTAGACTGCACATACATCGTCATCGTGGATGTCATCTTGAAACTGTGTTCTTTCAGTTTCTCGCAATGCAAAGCAAATTTTTTTTTCAGAAATGTGACTTAGAAATCTTAATAAAACAGATGGCAAACCTGCAACTTGCTAGCGAAACGCATAGGTACAGAGCACGCATCACTAGTTAATATACACAGATGTTTTACTAGTATTGTTAATATTCCAAACGCAAAATCAACATCACTTGACAAAAACGCAGCAAAAGAGCCTTCCTTCACTTGACAATATTTACATAGCATCACAGAACAGTAGCAAGAAAACACACGTCTTTTTTGTCCAGGCCATATGGCTTTTGCAGACTATTTTGGTCCATAAAATCACTGATAAAGCATTTGAATGCCGAACTTTTCAAATTCTATGTAGGCCAGAATATTTGCTTTTTTTCCACTAAAAATCTTTCCAGCATCGGATATGTGCAGCTCCAGCGTGTTTCTTGATCTATAATCAAAGTATGCAGCGGCATTCCTTCTCTTTCTTCGGCTTTCATTAACACAGATTTGGCTTTGGTACTGTGACGAAACTTACGAACAATGCTTCGTATTTTTGTAAGCAACGTTTTCACTGATTTCTGCTTTTTTAGACTATTTGTCACAGCAAGATGCAAGCCATGTAGAAAACACCCAACGTGTTTCAAACCACCATCGTTCACGGCTTTAACTATATTAGCGGCATTGTCACGAACTACAGTACCAAGTGTAAACGTTCCCTAATCTTGTACTCTGAAAAAGCACTCTCTTAAGCAAGAAGCAGATTTTCTGCAGTGTGCGATTCTGCAAAGGGCAAACACTGTAGAACTGCAGATTTTCTTTGCCAAGTTGCTTTCTTTGTGAAGTGTATTGTCAAAGCCATGTATGCATCAACTGACTGAGAGCTCCACATGTCGGTTGTCACAGAACAGTATGACACATTTTGTTCATCATAAATAAGCTCTAATATTTTGTTCTCCACTTTGTTGTAAATATCCGGCATCAAGCACGTACGAAGGTACTTTGCGCTGGGAACTGCAAACCTGGGCCATGCAGTCTTTTGGAGCCTCGCGAATGCATCGTTTTCTACTGTATTGTAGGGAAGGAGGGCATCTACAATCCATTCTAGAACCAGGTGGCTGAGCTTACGCTGCATAGGGTGATTTGCACCAAACGGTTGCTGACGCTCCACGAGATCTGTTAGAGTTGGCTGTTTTTCTGTGCTGGAACCAGGTTTATCGTTTAATACGCGAATCGTGGAATTGCTTCTGGTTTCTACCTGCATGCTGGCTTTTTGTTTCACGTTTCACTTGAGCATATTCAGCGGAATGCGCTCGATGCAAATGATCCAGAAGATTTTTGGTGGAATAAGTTTTAGGTGTTCTTCCCAGTGTGTAAACTTCTCCGCATTTGCACTTTGCTTTGCATGGATCGTCGCATACAATAAAAAATTGCCATACCAGCGAATCAGAATTTTTAGATTTCGAAATAACTTCTTTTTCATACATGGCCTACGTCACAACTCTGTTTACGTGATAAAGTTGCAATGTAACTGCATGTACGTAAAGTTAGATATCTGACTTTTTATCCATACTACAGCATAACAACTGCACTTACAAACAGTCACCGCAACAATTTTTTGTTGCTTGCGCAAGTGGAAATTGAAAACTTCTGAAAATTGTAAAACCTCTTAACTCACGCATTTTACTTGCACAGTAGGCCACTAGGCCCTACTATTTTTCAAATTATAGAGATGCTATCCAAACCCAAAGTAAATGGAAGATTTGGAATTTACAGTATATAACACACTATTCCGCAGATACTCTAACAAGCTCTCAGCTTTATTAGACCTTTTTTGTCCACTTCATACCTTTCACTGGCACTGCAGGAACTTCCCGTACCACTCCACTACCTTCTCAATCGTTACCAACAGATATTACTGTTCAGTTTTCAGTCTCCCAAAATAATAGCACGACGTAGGAACGCGATTATCAGTTCACAGCCTTTCATTCTGTTACTAGTAGACTTTAATCCCATTGTGTACTGTAGCTGCATGCCGATTGCCGACCTGTGTAAATAACCAATTCTCTCATTGTGAATGATGACGTGAGACATTGTTAGCAGACACCAGAAGTCGGTTCAGCCATGAAGCAAACCACAGAAAAAAACAAGATGAAGAAAAACTTAGTTGAACCAGCTAAGCAGTGCTTGTTGTCAAAAGCAATGTTGTTTAGTTAGAAGGGTATAACTTGCTACAAAATCAGTTAAATGTTGGTGCCTGCCATTGACCAAGTGTTTTCAACTGTTCAAAACATCAAAAACCGTGCAAAAAATTAAAGTAATGTTGAAAAAGCAAACACGAAAGTAGCAATCTGTGGCCCCCGGCCCCGGCCAATTATTTTGATTGCCCCGGCCGGGGCAGGGACCGGGGAAAAATCCAATCCCCGGCCGGGGCCGGAACGAGGGCCGGGGCCCCGGTCGTTCCCTAGCCTGTACCAATTTCGATTTTCTGTCCTCTTATAGGTTCCGCAGAAATATCTCCGTTGGATTTCACTGCCACTGTCAAATAGTAACTTAAATGTTTCTTGTCTCAGCTGCAACTTCTTCCTCCCTCAGTTTTGCCTCTTACTTTTTGATATTTTGTTGAACCACTTGGATAAGTTCTGCACATGTAAATGGGACGATCCTCTGTTTTTCTCTCCATTTTTATTAATTAATGAGCTCAATTGGAGGACAATTTATGTCTGTCACTTACTTGAGTGCGTTGTCTACACCGAACAAGTCAAACAACAAATGGCTGTACGAGTTCTTGAAGCATTTAGTGGTATTGCAATTTGCAAAATATTTTGCCCATCTATCATGTTCCATTATTTTCACAACATACTGCATGTGGCTGATGCTCTTTTTGCAAGAACTCGGTTAAGTTTTGGTATTGTTCAAACAGTTAATTATCGGTCGGTCAAAGAGCAATATTTCAGATTTTTTGAGGAAACAACTATTGCATTTACTGATTTCCTAGAAAAATGTCATGCAATTCATGACATCAAAACGTGCAGCTGTGGCATAAGTGCTCAAAAAGTTTCTGGTCAATCTGAATTGAACTCCACTGAGTTTAGGCCTTGAGGTCCCAGTGTTTGGGCTCGCCGCAATATAATTTAGAGAACCAGGCACCTCCAACCAAGTGCTCCTGGACCACAAGATCACCAGGCATCCCTCGGTACAACCGGTACCTGGAATTCCGACCTTCTATGTTACCTTGGTATAACACGGTGTTTATACCCTTCATCTTGCAGTCATAAAAAGTCACAAATACGAGTGATGTTTGCTCAAATTTAAACTTGAGCTACAACACACATATATATAATATCAGCAAGAGCGCAACAAAACATTTTAGTAACTGTTACTATTTTCGTTAATTGTTATTGTCCCTTTTTACTTAAATCTAAACATTTTCGCGTTTATTACCTACTTTGTGGCACTGTGCGCCGAACCATTGTTTAGAATGGCATGTAAACTTTGTCAGCATTCAGAGCACTCGTGGTTCATCTTTTGTATAAAGTGTTTTGTTTTTCGTAGGCCGTTTTTTTAGAGGATTTATCGAACATCTTTGTTACTTTATTTGCTTAAGCGTCAGTTCCGGCTGCCTTTATGTCAGGGCGATGTTCCTTGATGGCTTGAAGTTTCAATGTTTACCCGTTTTAGTTAGTGCCAGTGAAAACTTTTCGTAATAATTTGTTTGCTTCTTTTACGGCCAGTTGTAGTTTGTAAAACATCTGTATATGTTACATCTTCGCACACATGTGTTTGTTTTAATATGACATCACTCAGTTGCTCGTGCCATGTAAGGTCAGACATTGCAGCGGCAGCACCCATTTCCGGTATCCATTCTTTTATTCTTTCGGTGAGCGAGGGCAATTCGTCACTGACTCGCTACAATGTGAAGAACTGACTGATTTCTTGGGCTCTTGCAACAGTGTTATTATCTTTGATGCTTAAATTGTCATATTGCACCGTAAGCTTCCACACGGGTGATAGTTGACTGTTGTTGGACGATAAATCATGCACGTACAAAAAGTACACGCACTTTCTCTATGTTTTTATTCCCGCATAGTGCATAATAGTTTGGGTCTCGCTGTGTAGTCGCAATTGAAGTATCGTCGGATTTCCTCGTCGCTTGATGATCCACCTTAAAACCAATCGTATTGCTGCTTCGTTAGTCATTACCGCTTATGGTCGATGCAGGCCTTCGGCGGTTGCGAATCCTATTTTTTTAAAGAAAGATTAAGCATTCTTGCCAGATCTCACATATTCTTGAAATTCTTCTATGCTTGTCATCTGCAATGCAGAAAGACATTACTAGAATTCATCATAATGGCATGTTTACATCTTTTTGATAAATCTCCATTTGGCAATGTATAAGTTTTATCTTTTCGTTTTTGCTTTAACTTGGACATTCCGTACTTCATAACATATAAATATTCCACTTTCAACTTCAAGTTCAGAATCATTCACAGCTGCTAGGTCTTGTAGCCACGTAATAACTTCGTTAAAGGCAAACGACGTTACTTCAGGCGTTTGATACTTTTCCATATCGCGAAATATGTTATAATGACACAAAAATGCATGATTCAAATCACACTGTGCTTCTGCTCATGATCAGTTCTGGAACACAAGACTCTCGCTGTTTTAAACGTAATTACATTTCTCTTCAATAAACGGTTCCGCTTGTTACGGTCATTATTCGTTTGCAGCTTTCCTGCCGGCGAAATTCCTTAATCAGCGTGATTTCTTTGTTTGTCGTTGCAATTATTTGTTTCACGTCGTTGCTCCCTTTTTCCTTCGTGATGACGAGTTTGGCGGTAGAAGGCAAGTTGAGTGGTCTTCTTGATAAGAACATGCTATGAGAAAGAGGGCCACAGTTCGTTTTGACGTTTTTTGGAGTTATTAGGCACAGGGCCGATAACTGATGTTGTTTTTGGTGGTCCTGTGATCCTTTGTTTATGTGCGTGCATTAAGTGCGGTAACAAGTGCGTTAGGTGTTTTCGAGTACTGTGTGTACTTCCAAGTGCTTTACAGTATACCCTTTACGTGCATGCATTAAGTGTGTGTTGCAAGTACTTTGTGCGCCACCAAGTGCGTTAGTGTTCCCACGGGCGTTACGTGCTTGATGTGCATTCCATGAGCACGTGCTATCCGAGTAAATGCAAGCGCCAATCGTTCGGTTTTAATCTGTCAATTGCTGATTGGAACGCACATCAGACAGGTCACAAGGCCCAATACTTTGAGAGTTTGTAACTCCGACAACGTGACACATTCTTGTTTTGGTTTAAGGCCACTTTCGAAACTAGTAGTCTGGTAACACGTTGCGTCATCTTCTACGCATGTGATACCCTCATTGCTATCGGTGTTGCGTGACGAAGTTCTCGCAACAGCCTCAAAACAAATAACCGAAATTACAGAAAACCGTTCTGAATTTTACGCCTGCGTGAATAGCTACAGTAAATTTGATTCTTGATTCAAGTCGACCTTGATAATTCATGAAATTACTTATGATACTGTTATGTAAGGGTACCTGTGCCCTCTTTTTCCAAGGTCAGGGAGGGAAGTACCCTCGCAACGCAGCCCCGTTCCGGCGTCCCTGGTTGTGTGCCAAGGCATAAGCGGATAATGTCAGATACTCAGCAAAAATCAAGTGATTTGTTTCTAATGAGAAATAAGGCATGAGAGTTAAAACAGTAGAACTACGACTGGGTATTTTCTGTCGTGTTGTCAGTAGGCCTGCGTATTACGAGTAGTAATTGTAAAAATGAAGACAGTGAAAAATCGGACGGTTTTTGTGATTTCTACGCTTTTTGAAAATGAGGGGGTGCGAACGCCATTTCATTTTTGTGAAAGGGGTGCCAGTTCCAAAAAAGGTTGCGAACATATGGACTACGACGTACATTGCAGATCTGACCGCACATACTGTTTGAATAAAAAAGTGATTTAATAAAAAAAATATACAAATTAAATATCCGTGAAGAGCTGGATTTTGGAGAGGGAAAATTGGAAACCTGCCGAAGGGAAAACTGAGGGCCTCCACAGTCATGCGCTATGGGTCCACTGGTTCAGGCTGATTTTAACACATTAATGTCAATAATCATCAAAATAGTTCATATAGTATTAGGAAAGAATAAAAAGTATATATTTATTGAAACTATTGTCGTTTTTACTGATGTAAAACTACAACCTATAGAATGAAAGCATATTTACAGCTAGAGTATTTCCTTGAAGTACTGAGGGCATCTACACCAAGACTGGCCTGGGTCATCGACATGTCTAAATCGGACCCAGTTCGTGAGAACCTTAATCGCCAGCAATGAGCTCGTTGTTGTTGACATTGGAAAACACACGGAATTCATGGTCCATGCTGTTTCGCATGTCCAGGCAAAAAATTGAAATTTCCCCTGAAGCAAAACCTGACATGTGAAAACTATAGTATTTACGCGGCGACTGTCGTGACATGCAAGCAACAGTGCAGTATTTTGTCCAAACAGCAACATATTTTCCTAGAGATGGACGTCGCATCGAGGTGCTTGGAACAAACCACTTAAGATTGATAACAGCGAACAAATGGTCTTATCCCGACACTTTGCCCTCCATGTAGCGTTCCAAATAAACAACCTAATTTTTGCTCTTCTGCCATTGCTTTCATGAAACAACCCAGTCATGACCTCTGCATACATGTGGAAATAAATGGTTTAACAAACTCAACCCACAAATTATTATTCCAAACATGAATTTCTATAGTGTGTGATAATTGTTGTTCCCACGGTTTCTGTTCATTCGAATGTTCAATATATGTTTTGTCATTTCGCTATGTTCTTTATTTGATCCACTTTATTTCCACCCATTTTGTTTTTTGTTACCGGACATTCCGTTTCTTTCTCTTTCAACGTTTACCACAAGCAATCCCCAAAGTACTTCAGCCAAACTTAAGAACTCAAGGGCGCCTTCCTGCTTGTGCATCCCACTGCCTCCCGCCCGCTTTGGTTGGGTAAGTTGGCGTGACGAGCAATGCAAACGCGTAGGAATTGAAAGAATGTCTCTTTTTTCATACTTGTTTCAAGTTCTCGCAAGAGTTACATGTCGGTAATTTCTAAATGGAATTGTTCGGGGAGTTGTTGTTCACACCTGGTTCTTAATTCGCATCAAAAAGTGTGGTCAGACGTTTTCGCACTTTGCTTTATTTATTGGCTAATGAGATAACTGAAGATAGTGTGTTACTAGTTTCAATTGTGTGAAGTCAAACCATTGTTTTCTTTTCAGGCGACGTAAAAGGTTTCAGGTCAGTCATAGCCATTTTTTCGCAGCAGCAATCACGACGATTGCACACCTGGTTTACAACAGGCTGCACCATATCGTCAAGATGATATATATGTGTTAGGAGCTTGTGCAACATGCCATTCGGAAGTGCATCATGAAAAAAAGTAAATATAATGATAAGTGCCCTTGTGAAACTGTCATCGTTCGTTTGCCCGCGTGTTTTGTTGGAGCAATCCCAACATTCGGTCAACGCATATGAAGTCATTGTGCCTTGAAGATTTTTGAATGTTCTTTTTGTTACCATGTTTGATTTCAAGTTTATGTTTGTCTTGTGTTGCAGTAGACTGTCTCTGAAAAGGTCCAAAGGAGAACAGTTCAGTTTACTGTCTTAAACCTCTGCAATAGAAGATGTTTGTATGTATTTCCCCTTTGCCTTGTTTTATTGCATGAGCGGAGAAAAGATGTCTCCCAGTTACGAAACAAATGCGACGGCGGTGATTACTGCCGGAAGTTGTATACGAATGTCTACAGTGCTTATTTTGACATGTTTCATGAACAACTTGTTGAAGTTTGAAAGCAGCGCAGTGCACTACAGCGTAATATTTGCACGTCTTTCTTTTGTGCTGTAAAAATTGATCAGGCGAATTCCCCTTTCAATGCTCAGGTGCGAATGCGAAGGCTTGTGGGTAGACTACACTAGTGTTCAGGTGAATGTGGGTTTTCTTATTTCAATTTTTTGTGCGTTCACAGAAATAGATGAAAAAAATAAGGTGTTTATGATTTTTCCTTTTTGTATTAACAAATCTTGACAATCTTTTCTCTTTGTAATTGCCGGACTGTATGTTCTTTGGCCATCTGCTTGCGCGGGCTAATCCACATCGTTGCGTAACCTCATGGACGTTTCGATCAACTTGTGCTATGTCGCCCTAGATTAATAAGAATTGTGGCCTTTTATGAAAGATAATTTTCAAAAACTTAACCCTTTAACGACCACCGGAGCCAATTAATTGGCTCGAGGTTTTTTTGTTATAACTCGCCAGCTGCAGCAGCTAGAGAGGTGTTCAAACCCTCTACGGATGCGGAAAG
>Ga0210059_1000492_pt1 | contig 50517 bp, 27 predicted proteins | sample Ectturendosymbi2_FD_188042 | JGI IMG/M metagenome (GOLD analysis project Ga0210059, IMG submission 188042) | Ecteinascidia turbinata endosymbiont from Florida, USA - Sample 2 (SPAdes) (version 2) | ecosystem: Host-associated > Tunicates > Ascidians > Unclassified | place: Key West, Florida...
GGTTAAGAACCCTTACCTTAAACCATCAAAGGCAGTAAACTTAAACTTGATAGAAGGCGCTAATTTGCGAAGCTGTAAAGAGACGAAATGGCAACGGCAAAGGCACGTAAATGGCAAGGCGCGGGCCAATACTGCTGGTTGCCGTGAGCTCGTCTTCAACTATTTGTTTGGAAGTCAAAGAACCAAGGTATAGCTCTGCTATCCCGTTTCCAGTTGCTAGAGTCTAACTTCATTTGCCGTCACAACCATTGCGACTGCTAAGTAACAAAAGAAGCCGATGCAGTGATTGTTTGTGACGTAACAAAAACATAATGCGTGTGGGTAAAACCGAACACTCGTCTTGTTTGTATATTTTCATTGCGCTGAGCGCAGAGGCGATGTAAAATGACACTTACCTTCTTGGGGTATTTGTCCCACTGTCGCCTAACTTCTCCTCCATCGCGTTGGACGCCTCGGTGGCCACAGCGTCTTGTTGCCATGGATACTTCTTGCCAATGATCTTCTGGTCGCTGTTCATGTGTGACCGCTCGTGGGCGCTCCTGCTCACAAACACGTTTCAGTCAGGAGACAAGCAAGATCGGCGGTTGCACGACCTCTGTACGGCTGTAAATGTTACAGGGTAAAAATGTTTTGTTTTCAAATAAGGCATGCGTGTTCGCAGCGCAGAGATTTTATGTATGTCCCTATGTCCTATGTACAATTCCATTAAAACTTATCTTAAAGCGCTGATCAAACGCCCTTGTGATGATTAAATTAACCGTCTTCGTCCATTCGGAGATTCTGTGCCTCGCTACGCCCTTATTATCATTTGCAAAACCATATTACCAATTTTTGATTTTGGTAGCATCGTCTGTGACAACTGTTCTGATGGTGACAAACAAATGCTTAAAATGGTACAACTTTTCACCAACAAAGGTTTATTAGGATGCTTTTCAACTGCGTCTTCTAAAGACGTGCCGACTGATTTCAATCATCTACGTTAATCCTAGCGAAGAGAAAAAAGCGTACGCTCCACCACTTTTACAAATTATTGCTCGACATGACACTTTCTCCCTTTCCCTCCAGCACCACCAGATTGTTCAAAGAGCTCACCTTGCGCGTTGCGCCACCACCCTAACCTTCAGCTTCGGCTATTAAAAAAATGTCCAGGTTTTTACTTTCTTTCCGCAAAACCTTGTGGAACTCTATCCAGCTTGAAATGAAATCATCAACTAGTCGCTCCATCTTCACGAATTGTTTAAAATCTTATTATTAATTAGCAAAACACAATACTTCTCTGATTGTAATGACTCACGGCTGACGTCTTAACGTTGTTTGCTGCACTTTGCTTACAACTTGGTGAATGTAACTTGGTGTAACTAAAACTCATTATCGTCTTTATGCCATGTGGTGACTTCGAAACCGAAAAACCCTCTCCTTTCATTGTAGCGTTCACAGTAGTGCTTTGTGCAGCATGTTCGTAATTTTTTTGCCAAATGCGAGCTTCGAACTGACAAACGCTTCGAACTTTTGGGCAAAGCCGATTTGCTGTGTTGATTTTTATTTGTTTTGCCAGAATTGGACGTTCAAACTTCTATTGTTATTTTTGGAGCCATGGGCGAGTTTTGGGTATTGCGGTAGATTTTGATTGCGCTTGTAATCTCGTTGTGACTCGACAAATTTGCACCAATCAGGCTAGAGCCTGTTGCAAAATGGTCGTAAAGTGAATAAATGAATAACAGACTCTCTTAATAACTTCTTTTTTAACTTACCGTCATTTTTTCTCTAATGAAAAAACACATGAATGAAAAAGAGCCACAAATAGAAAGAAAACTGATGACGCTGTTTCGTCTCAAGCAATTGTTCCCACTGCAGTGCCATGTTCAATTTATTGAACCACTGCGTCCGAAACGTTCAACAATTCATGTGAAACGCACCTTGGACCTAAATCAAGCGATGAGTCCGACGATGATGGCGATTCCGATGCAACTTTTTCGGCTTCTCCGCTTTGATCCAGCTCGTCTAATCAGAAAGAAGAAAAACTGTCAGAAGACTTTTTTTTGCAGACACTTGACACATAGTCGCAGTAAGTTTACATCAATCCAATCAAAACTGAAAATTTTATCTTGCTGTGCAATCGGTCGAAGAGAATACCTTTCGCTTTCGCCTCCCGTTCTTCCTTAGATAACGAACAAGCCCTCAGATAGAGCCTGGAACCTAGTTTGCAACCATTTTCCATGTGCACCACCAAATCTAGAAATACATGAACAGTTTGAACTTTAGCGACAACTCAGCTGTCTGAATTGACGTGTTTAGATTCAAAATCCAACTGGCACATTAATCAAAACTTGCATAACATGGTGTCGTGGAGTCGTAAGCACAAAACAAACGCGTTAAATTCTTCTGAGTTTATCCGGATTTTACAGTTCAGCAACATACTTTGGAATTATCATTCCCACCAAAAAACACCAGTAAATTTAAATAACGCATTTTCCCGTTTGATTTGGACTTGAAGCGGTTTGGGGAAGCATGTGCTCTTCCATATCTGCAAGGCTGTTGTTGCTTTTTCAAAGAATCGAAAAGGACCGCAATAGGTTTCGTAAACGAATACAAGCAAGTGTTTTACGCGCGATCAAAACGTTTGGCGAAAATCGTTTTGCAGATTGCAGACAATCACACGACATCTCGTTCTCATAAATCTGCACAAGAGAAAAACTTTACCACCTTGAGGATTTCGCATGGCGCAAAATGCTCGAATCATCGACACGTCGTTGGTGAGTTGCGTGAGCAAGTGACGTCTCTGGTGCTCGATTCTCGTCACGCGGGGGTCAATCCACGACTCCCCCGATGACGCGTACACCACCTGGTCTCGCTTGAGCGAACGAAGTGACGTCAGTTCTTTGCCATTTTCGTCAAACAGTCGCCTGCGGCAAATATTGAAATCCAGTAAGAGACGATACTCGTAAGAACTTGAAAGCACGAAGACACAGCGGTGTCTGGGAGTGTCAGTGAGTGGCCCAGCCGATGAATGAATGAAAAGGATGCAACTCCATGGGCGTAGGAAGGGGTGCGGGGGCTTGGATAATCTGGACTTTGAAATTCGATATTTTCTTATTAACGTTTTAGTAGAAAAATGGTTTTCACTGAGTTTCGAGTTGGTAAAATTAAAAATTTCATCACTCTTCCCCCATCGGAAAAATACTTTTGGCCACAACCTGAAAAAATTCACCATTTCCCCCCTCGAAAAAAATTCTTCCGATGCCCACGAACAACTCTTATTTAAACATATGATCCCCACTATTGGCCGGTGTTTACGACCGCTCTGTTGTTAGTTCTTCAGAAGCAGCGTGTTTATCAATGATTTTCCCCCAGATCGGCCAATCACAGCAATAAGACCAAAGAACGCATACCGTATCTTTTCGTACGATTGCTAGTAAGTTTAGGTACTGGACACAACTATCCTCCTTTCAAGGTTAGACTGTGGAAATACCGAAACAGCCAGGAAAGTCTTACGGGACGCAAATAAAACCAACATGGGTTATCACTGTTACAAAAAGCAGAGGTGCTAATGATGTTAAAAAACGGGCGCTTAGGCCATGACTATTAAAAACAGGGTCGCTACAGCCTACTACTGTTAAAAAGCAGGGGGGATACAGCTTATGACTATTAAAAACAGAGGGCGCTACAGCTTACGGCCAAACACAAACAAAACTGGTAAACGTTCGAAATCTTCAGACTCTCTGCTGCGGAGTTTAGGACCAACCCACGATATTAACTCGTGTGGTCATTCACAGCGAAGTTTCCACGATCGATTTGCTTTGTGCAGCAATGACAAAGAAGCAGCGAGTCCAAGTAACTTCAGGTGACACATTACAAGTCTTAACATGATCAAACGCCGCTAATTTGGAACAACTAATTACACCAGCCGGGTCAATAAAACAAACACATTCCGCTCAGACAATTACCCTCACTCCGAAAAGTAAACGAGTGTAACTTTGTTGCCGCAGCTTGGACCAACATATTGCAAGAAACTATGGTCGTTTTTGTCAGGAATTCCGCACAGAAGGGTCAGTGGGTTATCACGGACGATACAAAATAAAGTCAGCTTTCAAGGAGGCAAAGCCATGCTCTGCAAGCGAATCGTTTGAAACACTTTGCAACCGCGCTAAGCAGGAAGTGCAGCCAGAAACTCCAAAGCGAATAAACACGTTGTTGCTAGGTTTTTAGCAAAATGCCTTCACACTGTCAGAGTTAAACAGAAACAAGAAAAAGTTAAGTCGTCTTCAGACAGGACACATTAATCATGTTGAGACCCGTTTCAATAATAGCCGCGTAGATAGATTTTTATTTGGTGGTACTGAGTTCATTGCGCCAGATGTAATCTTCAAGACAACGAATGGCGGAGCACCGAAAAACAGAAGTTATCCAGTCAGGTGCCCCATGGACATTAAGCCAAAAGCAAAAAGTTACTTTCATGGGTGATCTACGCTATTTAATTCAAGCACTTCGCAAATGATAGTGTTCAAAACTTCCTACGATTAACAAAGTTGTGAGAGCAGGCAAATTGACTTTCATCGTGCTTCCGAGATTCCTCAAACACGGTCCCTGCACCTTCGATTCTGTCACAAAAAAAGAAATTTTCATTCTGCCACAACACTTCTTCAGGACAGCTAAGCGACTGTTACGCTTTGAGCAAAGCGCGAAAATGAAGTATATTTCCGATCGGTTGTTCATAAACGTTATATATTTTCACAACTCACGAACCTGCGCCATTTAAAAAGACCTTTTCAAAGCGGACCTTTGCCTGAAACGTCTTTACTATTTTACAACAGAAGGGGCTGTAATGCTGGACTGTCTGAAGGAACTGCACGATCCCGAAAATCTATTAGCACGCGTTAGAATGGCTTTGCTTAAAATGAGTAGAGACCATTTGTTGATAAAACGATTTCGTTCTAACCTCGCTGCAAACCCCATGTTCAACAGTGACGTAGCTCGTTCCAAGAACATCATCATTTCCACTTGTTCTGGCGTCATTTCCGTCTCGACGTCGTTTTTCTTGACGTCCTTGGAAGAAATAATTGTCGAAAGTTTTGTAAAGCGCAGAATGCATTTGACGATCAACCCAAAATACCTTCGTAAGCACACGTCTATTTGACAAAATTCGCCAAGAACGTAATTCAAAAGGAATTGCGTCAAAGACTTGCAACCAGGGCAAAGTAATCACCTGTTCCACCCCTGACAGTTTCGGATTTTTCAGACCGTACACTTCTTGTAGCGCGGATCTCCTCTTCTTTTTCCGTTCTTTAGCTTTGTTTTCTTTTTCCATATTGCTCAGATCCGGCGCTACCAGGTAAACGAACCTACATACACGTTCCATGATACAGGGGTGCTAAAATTAGACCAGCAACGTGATACTAAACGACTTATTTCGAGTCGGCATCTGTTAGTCTCTGAGCATTTTGTAATGGAGTTTCCAACTCCGTCAGCAACGCAGCTGAAGCAGTGCGCCAACCTGTTATTCACTTGGAATCAAATCGAATTGTTAAAATAGGTCGTCGTTTCTTGCGCATACGTCAGCACGGGAGAAAAGCCCGTACGTCAAACTGATGCGTCCCAAGCTCTTCTATCTATTTCAGGAGTTGCCAAAACTGTGCAACAAGGCAGGGCCTGCGCACTAATTTTGACCCTCAACATTCTGGCTGCGCACCAGCGTCGTCTTCGGCGATTAACGAAGCACTCGAAGGTCGTACGACAGCGCGCATTTAAAGACTTTGGCGGAAACTGGTTCGTTTTCAAGAAAACCTGTCCACCTGCCATTTCTAGACAAGATGTGTGCAGTGAAACATAGGAAGACAAGCAATGTTCGCATCGAAAGCTTATCATGGCAGACAATAAAATCAGTTAGCGATAGGAAAAAATAAGCAGGAAGTTTTCACGATGTTTTCTTTTTCTAACCTACATTGAGGCGAGAGGCTTGGAATAAATAAAGCAATAAATACGGTTGACAAAACTCCTGCACAAAAATCACACCTATTTTTAATTTTTTCCCCATTCCGATACACTCTGACTCTTTTAACTTCTTCGGTCGAAGCCTTGCGGCGGCCCTTGTCCGGGGGGGGGACGTTCGACAGAAAGGAACCTTCCATTGGCCAGTAATACTTCGTGTTCCAATTTCCGTCCGGGAGAACAGGCCACGAAAGGGCCTGCTTTTTCCACTCGGAATTGGCGACCTATGCAAAATAAGTTAATTATCAGGTGGGGATGAGGTATTGTCACACACTTAGCGAACGTGTATTGCGCAGCGGCGTGATGGATGTCCACTGCTGTCAAGTGAAGAAAAATAGTGTTAATAATATGCTGGTTTTTCAAAAACACAACAGTAACTTTAAAAAAAAGTTAATTGACGTCTGTAAACCACCATTTCAGACAAATACAACTTACCAAATAAATCTTTCGACACCAAAATTTTTACCAAACAAATATGCATGGCAATAACCATTCTTTAAAACATTCATGTAATAATCCTAAAAAACATAATTTTGAAAAAAGATCGCAGGACTGAAAAACTGAACTCATCGCAAATACTATTATGGCAGCAACAGCATCCCACCATCGCCAGTTCTTCTTCGCTAGCGCTTCTTTTGCAAAAAGTATACTAAGAAGGTAATCATGACAACAGGGCTTGTAGGAAGGGAAGCCAGGTTGGCCAGTTGGGTTTATTATACTAGAATATATTAGACACAGCAGGCTATTGGGCAACAACAGGCCAATATACTACAGTGCACAAACTTCACATCACTTCACGAAACTAATCTTGGTAGGGACTTTAAGGATTTATCACGTCTTTGCATACACCACTAACTGTCAAAACAAAGCTGGCTGCACAGCTCAAATTGCTAAATCAGGTCCCAGCAGCAAGAACAAACGCGTTGGGGCTCGTGGCCTTCGCACAAACCTGGGTATGTTTCCACTGGCCGGGAATGACCAAGCTTTCCTGCTTGACTGCCCAGATCTGGGATCGGGCGTAGCTGCTCTGGGCAGGAAACTTCTCGCAAACGATCAACGTCACGGGCAGCTCTTCGTCGCTCTGAAGAGAGCAGAGTTCACTTGAGAGCGGCAAGCTCGTTTAAAGACTACACGCTTAGGATGCGCTATTCCGTCAAAAATCGAAAACTTTTCAAGTTGCAATGCAGCATTTTTTGCTGTAAGCTAAACAACTCTGTGTTGACACTGTCTGACTACGATGCTTTTTCGGCCAATAAAATAGAAAAACACAAAACCGTTCTTTTTGATGACCGGTCGCTGAAACTCACCGACGCATTCTCCGCTCCGTTCCCAGCGTTTGCCGGGCTGAGGTCCGCAACCGACGACGAGTCCGTAAAGTCTGCAACAATGCGAAGTACCGTAGCACTAGTTCAGTTGCTTTTGGTTCAGTTTGTTCTTGCTATGTAGGTGCTGCGACTGCGAGTATCTCAAGTTGGGTTAACTCCTCCGAATTGCGCGTGTTGCATGTTGGAGCGGTTGCTACACCAACCCACACAAATCTGTCGGAGGTCGAACTTAACAGCAGGATAGTGTCGAATTGAAGCGGAAGCAGGGCTGGAAGCATGGGCTTGAGAAATATTCTTTCCAGGGGGGGCAATAAGTTGATTTTTTCAAGTGGTGGCCAAAAGCATTTTTCCAGGGGGGGCAACAGTGATGAATTTTCATTTTACCACCTCACAGCTAAAAGAAAAACGCTTTTGTACTAAAAAACCCCATCAGTTTTCAAAATCTGGGGAGCCTTGACCCCCTGCTCCCTTCTGACGCTCATGACTGGAAGGGAGAACTATTTACGCGAATTAATAAAATCGGACCCACATAACATGGCGCATGTTCAGATTTCAGGTTCGACATCTCAGACCCAGCAAGCACGCTGATACCAATCAGTATCAGCAATTTGATGGTCACTGTGCAAAATATATTGGGGACCCTGTGCTCACGTGTGAAAAACCAAAAATTTATTTCATCACTTTCAGAAAAGGTGGTTGCAATGAATTCAAAACTTGTATTTAACAGTGATACCAGATGCTCAATTTCACACCAACTTATGTAGCTTTTTCTGTAATATGTGATGCTTCACATACATGCATCATAATCCATTGCACACATCACGCAATTGTACACAACCTATAGCGATAGTGAACATTCCACTGCTCTTGAAATGGGCAGGAAATAACTCAGAGCATCTCCAGCTTCATTCTTCAGTGTGCACATAAAACAGCAGTGAGCTTAACTTAGATTTGTGAAGGCACGAAAGAAAGCAGCAAGTTTGTCTTTTTATAAACTACACCCACTTCATCGTTTGACGCTTACCGGCTCCAAACGACTCCTCGACTTTCGAAACTTGATCTTGGTGCAGGCACGTCAGAACATGTTGAGCCGTCAAACCTTGCAAAGTGTGAATATTCCCACCGGCGGTGAATCCCCATTGTTGAGAGGAGACTGCTCTCACTCTGAATAAATTCATGCGACGTATTTCCAAAATTATCATCGCTAAAGGATTTATAGGACTGTTAAAAGCTTATGCACTATTACAATGCTAGCAAGCTCAAAGCAGGCTATTTTGGGTTAAAATCACATCTGGGTTAATGTACGTCAACGGTGTTACTGGAGATACAAGGAATGAGCAAGTAACCTACTTACTGATGTCGCGCAATACGCACCCTTCACGGCTTACGTTGCGAAGAGCAGACAAAACGACTTAAAAGAGAAATATGGCAAGAGTTCGTCTCGCTAGTGACCTCATAAAAACGTGCCACTCGCCTTTTCCGCAAAGACACGGCAAATCCGGTGCAAACTGATCCGTCGCGGAAGCGCGCGGTGATTGGCCGGTTGTTGTCCACGGCAAGGGCGAGGCCGGGAAACGCCCGGGAGTATATCTGGCCGCTCTGGTTGATCAACCAAATCTGCAAAGCGAACAATTGATTTGAGGCTTGTAGCTTTTCGCATTGGCCTTTTATCGTTTCTTGCACCCAAAAGTAGACGTCTAATCATTGTTCGGCAACCGATTGCAGACAATGAGGAGTTAACTGCCCTCGGGAAAATTATTTGCAACTTAACCTTTACTGCGATTGTCTGCGTATGTCCACGGTCTCAAGACGCACCATCTCCTCCCCAGACGCTGATCAAAGAACAAAGCACTTTTACCGCGCTTTGCAAAACGCGTGAGCGGCTTACCTGCGCCTCCCGTGGCCAAAACTTATGATCTTTCGGGAACTTGTTGTCGATCTGAGCAGTTGGGTAAATAACCAGCTTCTTGTCTTTCTTGTTCAGGACGTAGTGGTCTTCCGTTGAGTAAGAATTGCGGCTGAGGGCGACCTGTTGCAGTTTGTATAGTTTAAACTTGCGTAATGAACCAAACACCCGATTTATCGCAAAATATTGCGTTCGTGAAATCAGCGGGTCGTGCGATTTTACTGCGTCCGTGAAAATCATTGCAAGTCACTGATATTGTATCCGTGCAAAATAGTGCGCACATGAAATCACTGATCCAAGTGATGATTAAATCATTTGTAAAAAGATTAACAATGGGCTTCACAAGAGTTACCGAAATAAATATTCTAGCCCAAGCCTGAGCGTTAAGCGAGCGAGCAGTAAACAAAACACAGCACACAAGTTATGTATCGCAATGTGTCAGAGAGTGTCTTTGCAAAGCAAACCTCGACTTCGTATTTCCGAACGGGGTCAAGGGCTCGGAGGGGAAGAGCGTCGTAGAGGGTCGGAAAACAGTCGCACACTTCCCACTGGCCATGCCTTCGAACAAGGAGCATTTGAAAAACCAAACGGCAAACGACAGAACATCGCAAGTGAAATATAGTTCTTGTAGGGCCGAAGGAGTGTCACGACCAGGGCTGTGGAGTCGGTACCCCAAATTTCAGGCTCCGGCTCCAACATCTAAAAGTTTTTGGTTCCGGCTCCGGAATAATTTGGTCCAAAAAACTAAATAAACATTGTATTATTTGTATAACTTGCTTGCGCCACAAACTATGTCTGTGGAACCGGAACCCAAATTTCAGGCTCCAGCTGTCCAAAACTGCTTGGGCACCGGCTCTACAGCCCTGGTCACGACCGAAGCCAAGGAAACCAGCGACGACACTCACCTTTCAGCGTCCTTCGGCAAATCTTCGGACGGATCAAAAAGTTCTCGGTAGATTTTCGTCGTCGCGCCATCGTCGTCTGATGCAACCACAGCGGATACTTTCTCAACGCGCAGGGTGAGCAGCGGGGTGAAAAACGACTTAAAGTCATCACCGTAAGAAAGCCAGATCTGTGTGGGCAAAAAAAATGCAAAGACCGGTTGTGGGGGGAGTCGCTTGTGTTTCGAAACTGCATGTCATACAGCCGGACCCGTTATGCTGTCCAGCACCGCAAGTGGAAATCAAAGATGCACGACATGTTCGCTGAAAGCTTCACCAAGCATTGTCAAACTTTCAAACGGAATCACCGAGCATTGTCAAAAATGTGGCATCTACCCATTGTCAAACGGAATCACCGAGCATTGTCAAAAATGTGGCATCTACCCATTGTCAAACGGAATCACCGAGCATTGTCAAAAATGTGGCATCTACCCATTGTCAAACGGAATCACCAAGCATTGTCAAACCCACAGGATCTTCGCCTGGTGCGCCTTGGGTCTATGACTGTGGTTGTTATTGCTCAAATAGGCAGAACGCCACTGAACATTACTCACAGCTCCACGGGCCGGCGATTTCGCTCTCTTGCTTTTAAAATCTTACTGACGACATAACTTTATAAGTTCTGGCAGTGAGCAACAAAAAACGCAAAATTTTTGTCCACAAGCGTTTGCTATTCACGAAGAAATCTTGGAGGCGATCTCTTTGTTGACCCATCTCCGTAACGACTTTTTCTATTTTCACGGGCAGCTGCTCAGCGGTAAGCTTCGCAGAGGATCACATCGATTCAATACCTTGTCATCGCCCTTAATCCTGCACACGTCATCGATTTCGTTCCCGTCTTCGCCGAATATTCTTTTGACCACAGAGCTTCGCGCAGGGCCTGTCGGGTCGAGCGGTTTGTGCCACGAGGTCAACACTTCCAGAAACTGCGACAACATGATCGTCTCAGTGGCATCTACAACTGCTATGTGGCATCTACAACTGCCACGTGGCATATACAACTGCCATGTGGCATCAACAACTGCTATGTGGCATCTACAAATGCCACGTGGCATATACAACTGCCATGTGGCATCTACAACTGCCACGTTTCATCTACAACTGCCACGTAACAACTTGCAGAAGGAAACAGGAAATGGAAAAGTTTTGAAAAGCGCAGCAGACAGCTTACATACGATTAAGATGGCGCGATTTGCTTTTACGAAGTCATGCTGAATGCTTTCCGCGGCACACAAGCCATGATGCAATTTATACGATCTTTTGAAAGCGCCTTACGAACGGAGCTGTTCGCTTAAACAACAATTGTGAGTTGACACCCTATGTTAACTTCACTTCAAAGTTCCCGGCTTGCTGCAAGCTTTCGATGAATCACCAGGAGTGAAATCGATTTTCTATTGAAAATATTTTGCTGATAGATTCAACTCAGTCGACTTTGCGGAGACTAGTTGCTTGAAATATATCTTAATTCCATCGGTTCTCCTACTATGAGGCCAAAATAAACCAGTTGGAAAAACGTTACAGTGGCCAGTAGAAACAATCTTACGCTGAGGGCAGGTACGTGAGGAGGGCATTGTCGCGCTGGAAAGTATAGCACCACTTCACATCCAGACGGACGTAATCTAATAGCACTTGACTGGCGCTGAGAGACAATTGAACAGCCACGGCTTGCTACCAAACAAAACACAAAAACAAAAGCAAACAGGATTGTTGGAAAATATACCGTGGCTTGAAACCGTTTCCAAACAGGCCCAGCGCGCACACTGTTACAATGAATGACTCGATTAGAAAAAAAAATCAGTCAAAGTAAACCCCAGTGAAATTATTAGCTAAATCTTCACCCTTCCACAGCTTGTGATATTAAAGAAGAAAATTAAAATCGCCAAGTAACCTCACAAAGAACCTGGCGACAAAATTTTGGTCACAATGCCTGTTGTGACGGGTGACGTCACTGACGTCAAACATCCTAGTTACAAGTAGTGTGACATTTCTCACCCTGGCTTTGATGAGAGGGGCATCTTTGGCAGGATCTGCACCCCGCTGAATGTCTCTCATGTTAACGAAAACCTTTTTCGGGTTTCGGTCGCTCCCGTTTTCGTAGATGGTCAGTTGCAAACCGTGAGTTCCCAGCAAGCGATCGTCGCTCTCTACGCAAAGTGCGATAGAAACAGCAGGAAAAGTTTGAAACGAGCAATAAAACTCAACTTCGTGTAGATTTGCTACGAAGAACAAAGAAGCAAAACTCAGGCATATCTCGAGAACATTTGGGCATCGTTTTTGGAGTTCCCTTTTCCGGAGCTGTAGGCATACCTGGCAAAATTGCCAACAGTTTGTCTTGTCAATCTAAAATACGAAATGCATACACCAAAAAACGTTGTGGCAGTTCAAATCACAAGCAGCAAACAAGTGTGTCTGCACCACCGCCCTGACTATACACTTTACAATACAATTCTAATTTTCACTTTGTACCTCTGATACCTGGCATTTCAAAAAAGCAGTTGAAGAAGAATAGCTTATAGGCAATCGAAAAAGAAAAACTTTTTAATTAATGAAACAATAACAAAAAATCAAAAAGTAAAACAAAATTTAAGAATCATTAGGGTCCGTAAATGGATGAAAATTGACCTCTTACCAACTTTCTTGATGTGCCTTAACACATATTCGTGTCCTTCGCACTCCTGCGTGTTCACTTCTTCCTTAACCTTCTTCAGCCTCGCCTTGTACTTGGCCAGTTTGTTTCTGAACATCTCAATATCTTCTTCAACCTGCAAGTGAAAAAACGCCAACAACGAATAAGAGAAGAAGACAACTCGCTGTCCAGTTCGTAGCATTGGTAGCAACAAAGCAACGCCCATAGCTTTTGTCCGAAGTGCACAATAACACGCATCCAAACAAACTTACGCAAGTGAACATACTAGTACACGTGGCAAAGCTGGAAACAGTGAACATCAGACTTGCACCATAGTCTTGGTTTGGGGAAAAAAGCAAATCAAGAGAACAGCTATGTTGTAATAGAAGCAAGACTTCACCTTTCCTCGCGTGGGAGAAATTGCGTCTTCGTCCAAAGCGAGGACTTCCTGATTCGAGACTTCACTGTATTTCTTCTGCTCCACCAAATCAAGGTCGGCCCTACAAACAAACAAGCGCGAAGTAGGCAAACGAGCGAAGCAATATTCTCGACATTATGTTTTTTTCCGCCGGATAAACAACACTGTTAAGCTGTTAACAAATTGCCAGTAGCATAATAAACTTAAAACCATGTACGTAGCAATCAATACATATGCTGTTTAAATCTGTGCAGAACTAGTTTGTGCTTTTTAGCAAACCGTCTAAAATCGCTCGTTGTTTTTATACCGAGGACACGAGCTGTTGCATTGTTGCAACAGTGAAGTGTAAAGTTGGTTATTTATCATCCACTCCCCTGCAACGACATGAAGAATTCAGAGGCAAACAATAATCTAGCATTTTTGTGCCACCAAACAAACAAACAAACTAATCAATTTACGTTTATACACAGAAGATTGTGCGCATCTCAGTGGGGAACAAACAGCTGTTACAAAAAGAAAACCAGAAAATATTGCAGAGTTTTCGAGTAACCCGCGAATAACGGCAGTACCTATGGCAGGAAGCATGAGCGAAGGCTAGCGCGTGAACAAACGCTCAGCTTAAATTTCACGCTGCATTTGTTCTTTGTCGGACGTAAACCTTAAAAAATCAACAAGCACCACCCCTCTTGCGCAGTATGTAGCGCGCAACAACGCACTTGCACAACTTAGCGCTGTCCAATTGCAGCTTGAGGTATGTGACGACGCTTTGCACGTAGTATAGAGATCCGGCTGGACTGAAACCTTCTCTCCTGGAAACCCAAAGAGGTCCGTATACGACGGAGGTCGCCTTGAAAATGTCGTGGTCGATCTTTTCCACTAAATGCAATGGGAAGAGGAAGATGAAGACGAAAGGTTTGCATGTGCTGGGGCTCAATAACCGAAAGTCACGACCGCCCTACAGTTTTCTATGGCTTGCTCTCCCAGCAAGCGCTTGAAACCGCGCGAAATGGTTGCTGTGTTTGTTAAGGTTGTATCGCAAAACTTTTTCCAGCGGTGTTTTTCCTGTGTAGCTATTCGTCTATACTTCACGCGTCAGAGCAGCAAAAGGAATGCTGCATGCGACCAGCACAGTATGAAAATCACCGACAATGTCGCAATTTAACGACAACTAAATGGCGACACGCACAGCAAGCACAGCCCGCGTACCTTTGCTTAAGTCTGTGACGAGTCGTCCACTCCAGTCGTACAAGAGGCGCGCGACTGACGCTAGACGTAAGCGCAGCGTGCAGTCGTCAAGAAACTGCGAAACATGTAACAAAATTAGAAAAATCAGTTGAAGGCACCGTGCGTTGGTTCTGCGTGAATCGGAGTGAGTTGTTTGGTATCATAACCCTGGAATACATGGGCGTCGGAAAGATTGTTTTCAGGTGAGGGCAACAGTGGATTTTCCAGTGGTAGCCGAAAAAATGTTTCCATGGGCTGCCAAAAGGGGATAATTTTCATTACACCTGCTAGGAAACTACGAAAACAACCGTTTTTGCTAAAAATTTGATGGGAAAATGTCAAATTTCAAAATCCCGGGAGAAGCCTTGCCCTCCTTCCGACGCCTATGCTACAATAAAGGATTCGAACAATGCAAAAGCGCATAAAACATCACTAAAATCACTAAAACTCCTTGACAGACAGAAGCTGGTTGAGGTAGTGCAATGTGCCGGGCCTTTCAATGCTCAATCTCAGGGTGACAACTTACCCTTGCTCTCTTGTTTTGCGGGTTCAGGACGACCTCGTGGCTTTCTCTGCCGTCGCCGTTGAGAAAAACGATCACACGCTTCGTGTGCTTTCCAACCAACTCTTTCAAGCGCTTCGAGTCGGGAGGCTTTACAACTCGCCCAAAGGTTTTCGCGGTGCGTTGTAGGTGGTGCGCGGATCCGGATCGAATGCTGAACCCGTCTGGGTAGAAAAAACAAGAAGCAACGAGTCAGATTAGAAGGACTTGTTATTACGATTGTTGCTTGGCTCATGATTACTTACTTGTCAGCCCTTGGTACGGGTTCTTGAATGGTTCTCCCCTGGAAACAAAAACGTCGGCATCTTTTGGCACATCTCGCGGACGAAATACTTCGCAGCCATCGGCGAGGAAAACTCTCCTCGCGGCGCCATTCAGACCGAGTTTCAAGGTAGCGTCTTCGAGCAGCTTCATATGCCAAAAAAACGCGCAATGGTTACCACACCATACATAATTACGCTGGAACCAGCCTATACAGTAGGACAGTTTATAGTAACTTCACATATGGCAGAAAACTACCACTTTATTATTCCTTAACAGTTGAAACAAAAAATGCGAGGAGTCACACCTGCTTCACAGACGGAGCAGCAAGTCTGACTGGCTCTTCTAAGCACCCGTTCTTGTAAGCGAAACACGTGATCGTGTAAGGTTGTCGTTTGTACAACGGCTTTGACAGATCGTGGCTGGGAGTCACAGGCAGATTTTCCTGGTGCCTGAAAGGAGCAAGCAGCCAATCGCATTCGAAAAGAAAAAAGTGCAAACATCAACACATCGCGCAGTTAAGTACACCGTCCAGAGAGCAACGGGGGTAACTGCAGTACGAACTACCAAAAAGATTGGCGGGAGCTTGGATATTATAAATAAGTCTCAATAGTTTACGTTAGAACAAGCGCTTAGTTAGACTACCAATCATTATTTCGACAAAAATGTGATTCATACTTTGTGTTCGTTCAAAGTGATTATTAACACCAACAACTTCGATCAAGTAAATGAAATGCTAATTACAAAGGAACATTCTTGCAGTGATACGGACCCACTGAATGGTCGACAGTTGTGTTAAATCATTTTTTTAAGGAAAATGTTAGGTACCCGATATGGATCTGTAGGGACCCGATGTCTCTGATTCTAGGGACCCGATTTTGTCTGATTTTAGGGACCCGATGATAATTTTCTCTGATTCTAGGGACCCGATTTGAAATTCTAAGGACCCGAATCAGGTCCCTAAAACGCCTTAAAAAAACACTGATTAAATCTACAGCCTTGCTCGCCTTTGTCCATCAAACAGTTATGAAACTCATCGCTTGATTTTGTTCGAAATAAACATTGGTTTGTTATGATCTATTTCTCATTGGTTGCGGGAATGCAACAAAACAAATAACTGTTCGGTAGAAAAAAAACGACGAAGCGAAATCGTTTTAGATTCTTTGGCTTATTCAATGAGACCAGTAGTATTCAACCAGAGGATTGCTAATTTTGGAGGGGGTGCAGGTATGAATGGGCAAGCGCTGGAGTTTCGGCTACCAGAAATTAGTCTTAACGTGTTCGTTCAAATTGGATGACAAAATCCGCGGATTGGGCTGTTTAAAACCTATATTGGGTTGCTACTGTGGGCAGCAGTACAAAAAGGTTGAAAACCAATAGGTTTTAGACAGAGAATACTACAGCTTGGTATCTTCTATACAAGGAAGAATATTTCAACACTGACATTAAATATATACTTGCACACAAATTTTGAATTTATGGAAAACAACTACAAAACTGAAAAATTATAAAAAAAGACAACTATTATAGAAAATTGATTAATTGAAAAACAGAAAATTATTTGAAAAAACAAAAAATTATGTAGAAAAAGTAACAGCTGTTTTATTTTATCGATGCAAAGCTACTCCACCATAGACACAACCACTGACTCTCTTTAAAAGAAAATATTTTGAGTGTATAGAATGAGCTTGCTGTTTTGATGACCAATTACTAGACATATTGTAAGAACAATTTCAAATGTCAACTAAAGAGCAATTTTATCTTTCACAAACTGTCCCACATTGCAATTTTTGATTTACACAACTTATGTTGATGATTCACTGCTAATAATTTAGCTTAAAGAAACTTCACATTGGAGATGCTGATGAGTTTTAGGCTATACTCTGGTTAAATTTGTTGAAAAAATCAGTACTTGGATGAATTTTGTTTGTAAAGATAAGCACGGGGTTCTGAAACAGTGCATACACGTTTTGTATGACAAAAACAAGAAGAATAAATTTAGCCCCACTCTGCAAGTCTTACTTTCTAGACCAGTTTAAATGTCTGATATATTTCCTGGAAAACAATTTTTCAGAAAAAATTATCAGTTTATCTTCATGACAGGGCAACTAAATCCAAAAAAGTTAATGTTAGTAAATTAAATGGCCTTGTTTTCAGGGTCAGTATTGCATCAACCAAATCATTATTGTTCTACTGCTGACAAACACCAATAAATTAAAATGGATGCACTGCCTGAAAGCAGTTGGCTTGTAAGTTTAATCAAAAACTTGATTGCAACTTAGAATCAGCATCATAGTTGAGTGGATTATTTGGAATGCCTGTGAAATGTAAAGCAATAGAGCAGTACCATTAATGTGAACAAATATCAGAATTTTTATTGGAATTATAAACATTGAGATATTACTTTTAAACCTTGCAGTAATTAAGTCAAATTTGCATCACTTTACTCACTCTAACTAGATTACAGGATAAACCTGTAAGAGCATTTAAATATAGCAAAACTAAAAGCACAGAGTTATAAATATATTCCAGACTTATTTATATTATCAGTTGCCAAATTCATGCACTCTTTTTATAAAGGCAAACTGTGTAAACACCTTGGTAGCTACTTTTCTGATATTGCATCAGACCACAGATATCAAACAAGGCTTGCTCTTTTGTACAAATATTATTTACCCAGAATGAAAACGTCTTTGGGTCAGCTTTCTTTAAAGTATATTGGTCCCAAAATTCGGTCTAATATTCCTGAAAATTTGAAATAACTCTTGCCTCATTCCTTTGCAAAACAATACAAACACATCCTGCTATCTTCCCAATATATATTCATGTTGATTTTCGTTTCATGTGCTTGTTAGTTTTCTGCAACATTGTGCTCATCTTTTCCCTTATATCTTTTACTTTGTCAGTTGCTCACCTCAGCCACCTGTATATAGGCATGTTTTCCTTCTCTGTTTTTTGTTGTTGTTTTGTTTAACTAATTGTATCTGACATTGATTCGATGCATTTCTTCTATGACATGTGAAATGTTTTCAATCAAAAATTTATTTGTGCTAGCAAGAGGGCTGGCTGAGCAGTTGACCCATATGTTCTTTTCACCAACCCTTTGTGATTCAAATATGTTAGAACGCAACAATTTCCTAAACATGAATTTTTTGATCCTTTTATATGCGCATCAATACGCAAGTAATTTCCACCAATTGATATTATTCTTTTTCCTCTTGTTGCATTTTTTCTTGCATGATTTTAGTCACAAATATCCATGAATAAACCATTGTCAATGCCATGTTGATATGACAAAAAATCTTACATGTTTGCATCAATGTCAGTGTTGTCACACAAAGTGTTTTATCCCATAAATCCAAAGTATTGTGCTCAATGTTTGGATGTTTCTCACTGAGTTTTGCATTAATAAAAAAAATTCAAATCCTACTTTTGCATGCAGTTCAGTTTAGTTTAAAACAACCATTGCAAATATATTCAAGCTTAACTAAAACTAAAACTATCAACGAAGCAAACCATTTCTGACAAAATGACATCTGCAGATTAAAAATGATAAACAAACGAACCTTTGGACATAAGCAGACCTAGGCCTTTGTTTTGTACGCTGCACATGTATAGGTTTTTCAAAGCTTCGAGACATTGTTGTTTCTGATGTTGGTTGCTGGAAAAAGTTGCAACACGTGCACTAGTTGAAATCAAGTTAAATAGACATACACTACAAACATCATTGTGGTACTTTTTGACTTAACAGATTTGCAGTTACACACAATATCAAAAAAATTGTTGTTTCAGTAAAGGAAAAATACAGATTGCATGCAGTTAGAACATAACCAAAATGAATATGAATGTCAAGAATACCTCATTAGATTAATATTAATCTGCATGAGAAACATACAAATACAAAAGAACTAGTCAGTGAGAAACACAAATACAAAAAAACTTCACTGACTAAAACATTTTTGCATATTTGTGTGTGAAAGCATATCTTCGTGAAATGGAGATGTGTAATTAAGTGGATGTGTGGAATGAGATGCATTCCTAAAGCACTGATCATAGAATAAGTTGTAGTGCTGAGAATAGGTTTTAGTAGAAAGATACATACATGAAAAAGTTAAACAGAAGAAAAATATGTCACTGGTATAAGTTATGTCAGCTTCATTAACAAACTAATGAGTATCAAGCTGACCTGTACAAATTCACTGGCATCAGACTGATCACTTTCACTAGAAATTGAAGAATGTCTACTTTTACTCTTTTTCTGCTTCGTGATTGTTTCCTCTTCAACAGATTGAGTATCGGTTATATCCCAAGAGTGTCGTACTCTGGGCTTAGCAGAACTTGGACGTTTTTTGTTTGTCTGAATAAAACATCTTATTTTCAGTCTTACACGTTCTACTATAAATACACAATTATATTTTCTTTCATAAATAAACATATTTTACTTTTCACTACATCCAACCAACAAGACACATAACTTGCATTTACAACTTATTGGCACAGAATGTATTGATTTCATTAAATTTATAACTGGCAACAACTGAGAGCTATGATTTATGCTAAAACTGCAAAAGTTTAAACTGCAAAAGTTTAAACTGCAAAAAGAAACTTTTTGCATGGAATATGAATCTATAAGAGTCAGTGTTTATAAAAAATAAATTGAAAAGGTTTTGGTATTGATTTGTCAAACTAACCTTATTCAAAGTTGAAATATTTTTAGGAGCAACACTTTGTTGATATGGACTTGAAGTAACACTCCTGCAAGACAAAAGAATAGCCACCAAGAGTCACACAGTTATCCATAAGTTTTGTTCCCATATAGTTACTAGCACAAATAGTCTCTTAAAAATTGATCAACTAAATATCTTTAACTGCTTTAGCATGCGTTACAAAGAAACAAAATAATAACTGAAGACAATGCAGTAAAATAATATGTGCTGTAATCTTACACTTTTGGCTTCTTTTTCTTTTCTTTGAATTGATGACTACCATCCAAAGACTTCTTGTACAATTCAACAATGATATCCTCCAAACTGTCTTGACTAGATATTGAAAAACTACGTTTTGAAAGTTCAAACTTTCTATCAGCCATGGTAGCTTTTATCAATTAAAATATTCTTTAGCTAGACTCTGCAAACATATTCATCTTAGATGTTATGTACAGACAGACAGACAGACAATTCTAGTTTATTTTGCATACCATGACATATTACACTTTAACTCAGTGTAGGAGGAGTATCAGTTTAATATTCTATTCAGTCTGCAATCCACCATAATAAATTCATATGGAAATGTGCTACATGTGGTTGAAAAAATATAAGCACCTTGGCAGTAAAATATAGAATAGGTATAGTCAAAGGACAGTGGTCTCCAAGCCTTTTTAGACTTTTTTCGCTTTAAGAATTTAATGCCAACAGATTCAACACAATACACAGAAATTTATACATGCTACTTAATGCAATGTTTCTGCAAAAATGTCATAACAAAAAAATTTGATAACAAGGATGCTAACTTTGGAAAATTCTGTAAAGCCCTGCAACTGCTTTAAAAAGTTTTAAAACTTTTCATACACACCACATAAAAAAAACAGCAAAACAGCATAAGTTCAACATTTTTTGATCAACGGGGTTATTGTGAATAGCAGTCTATTAGAATCTAATGATTGATTCGGTAATGGTCAAACATTAATCTTATGTAGTTGCAATATACATAAATTCACAATTTGGTCTGTAGTACTAAACAAGTTCAACATGCTGTTTAGACAAAGCAGCAAAGTATATATGATATTATTCTTCTGAAACTATCTCTGCACATTTTTATTATCACAAATCCTTTAATTGCAGTGTAATACTTTTAACTAATTGGCCACTGATTTGACAAGTGCTAAAAGGTGCTTCAGTGCTATTTGGTGCTAAAAAGCTTTATTCTTTTTATAAGTTTTATAGGAAAAAAACAGCAAAAGAATTGTGTAAACTTCCACACATGCAGTCTTCAAGACCTTTACACCTTTAAGTTGGAGTCGTATTAGGAATAATAGCATTCTTGTTATATAGTCACCACAGCTTCAAATGCAATCATAATTCAATCTACAAAAGTAGCGCCAGGATGCATGTATTATGAATTCAAATAAAAGAAACGTTAAAAGAGTTGCAGTAACAATACCAGTACCTGTTTAATAAAAACTCATACATGCAAAAAAACATGACATCCAACATGGAAAATTACAGTGGCAAGTCACCATCATTGACATGCATTGTCTATATATTTGTATTCTCAACAGCAGCCTACATAAATCAACAACAGCCTTGTTCATTTGAGAAAAATAATTAAGTCTGCTGAACATAGAACATTCGTAACCATTACAATATTGTACAATACTCGCTATTCAGTAATTACAATGACTTGAACATGTCACATCTGATGCTGAAATCAAACAACCAATAAGATAAAGTGTTTCAGCTAAAAAACAAAAGATCAGGTCTTTGAGCTTGAAAATTGAAGCATCACATTGATGTTCATGTTAATCATTTTTGTTGAACATGTTTCGACAAGAAGTATATAGTCCATCAACTTAAGTGGACGAATACACTTTTATTTTTTTATTTGTATTTTCCTCAGACACCTGGACTAACACATTACTTCGAAGAACACAAAAACAGAAATTCTTATGCACTGCATTTCACAGGTTAGGAGGTAAGTTGGTTACTTGGTACACATAGTCAACATTGAAGGAAAATGAGTAACAAACACAGAAATAAGGCACCAGTAACTTATGCACCTGGCCATCATAATGTAGAAATATGACATATAATCAATGGCAGAAAGATCAAAATTTGCAAAACCTAACAGACAATTAAAGTGAGTGGATAAAATTTGGAAGAGCGCATGCATCATTCAACAAAAGCATACAAATTATTTCTTATCAAAGCATCAAATGTCGAGATGAAATTGGTAACTAGATGTGATGAACCTTTACATTCCTGGGGATGCAATACAAGATTTTATCGGCATTGTTGAAGGCAATGTGAAGGTGTTTTATATAAGACTGTGGGTAATTGGACCCCAATTGGCAGGCATACATTGACATGCAATATGCATGAAACAGAGTGTTTTTAACTATAGTAGAATACTGAGCAAAGGTTCCTCTGAGATTGTTTGCTGAACAATAAAGTGGTTTCACTTGCCTCTGCATGTCATTATCACCTTACTGTGAGGCACGAAGTAAAATAGCGGCTTGGTTATGTGGCGGCCTAGAGATGGCACCACATTTAAATAAATGGTCACCAGCAGATGGTGCTCATAAGTAACAATTAACTGTGATAGTCACCACAAGCAAATTATCATAATTAACTTATCCCTATGGTACACGAAAAGCGGAAGTGCTAAATAGCCTTATAATAAATACTACGGCCAAAGCAAACGATACAACTGACATCTTGCAAACGTTTCGATAACAACTGTTATCGAAACGTTTGCAAGATGTCAGTTGTATCGTTGCTTTGGCCGTAGTATTTATTATAAAACTTATCCCTACATAATAATAGTGCAACCTAGTCTCAGTTAGAGTCATCTCGTTGGATAAGCTCTATTGCTGCTGGTTGCTTTCCTGTTAGTTCAATGCCCCAAATTACCACCTTTCGCTTGTGCTTGCCTAAGTAGTTCAAGGCGCTACAGATACCTGTAACAGTTAAAGCTTAACAACTGCACCAATCATAGAAACAACTGGAGTTGAAGGTTCTTAAAAATTTTTAGGTTTAAAACTATGCTGACTGTCTTGCTATAGTAAGAAACAATTTCATGTTCAGTAGCATAATCGCAACATATAATCGAAAGGCAGTGAGAACAACTAATGCTGGAACCAAACACATTTATCTTAACAACAAACAGTCGGTGATTCAAAACCATGTTTCATGCACTGGATCCTGGTCTGGCTTGCCCAGCTAGGCTGAAAGCTCATGAAGGTAAACAGGGAATATGGACTCAAAACCACCTTTTGACTTTCACTATTGATAATAGTGAAGGACTATAAAAAGCATGTTCTCTACTTCACTTGCATGCTCTAATCGCTATGCCAACTCATCTGCAGTCTTATGATGCACATACATATATTGGGTTCAATTAGTTTTGTAAACAATAGGCCGTGGTTATTATCATAGGCACCAAGTATGGGAATGCGGCATGTGTCACACAATTCTGGCTGTGAGTGCAGCGCTGCTAATGTATTTCATTTATGATTAAGTTCTTTGTTAACAAGTACAAAGACTTATTCTGAAATGTAGTGAAACGTTTTCTGATACAGAATGGAAGACTTAAAAATCACAATGCAGCTTGCATCAGTTCTAGGTCATACTGCAGAAAGAAATGCCACTTCCGTTGTATGTGACTTTTGCAAAGATGATGTAAATGAGGAATGCTTGCACAGCAAAACCAAGTAAAATTTGACAAGCAATGATCTAAACTGGCCCACTCCAATTGCTATTTTGAAACTGTTTGTGGAAAACCAAACTTTAACTAATTTATTTCCAAGTTTAATGTGTTTGATGTGCATGTATTTGGCATTGCCCTGTACTACCTGTGAGGCAGACCATACCTTTATTGAATAACTGTGAGTTGTCTACAAATTGACGATGTGTGAGAGCCACTTAGGATTTTATCAATTTAAGCAGGTTTTGACATCATATTATGTGGCATCATGGATTTTGCGCACCCACAGAAAGTTCAAACTCGGCCATATTTATTGTTTCTGTCACATGCCTTAGGAGCATGTAAAAACATGAGGTGCTTTTGTTTAATGATATAATTTCTTTGAGTAAAAAAACACACATGTCTGTCCCATGTTATGGCTTAAACCAAATTGGTTTTTAGTGTTGGCAACAAATAGCAAATCGCAGGATAAAATGCAATGCTCAAATTATTTGAAGATAGTTGTCACAAGTAAAACAAGTCTGTAGTCTTTAAAAACAAGAGTGTAATTACATTTAAAAAGCGATTTAAAAAACACTTATTAAACATAAATAATTATGTTTACTCAACACATCACTCCATGAGAAACATAATGCTTCCTACTGGTTTTCATAATTTGAAAATTTGAGTTGATTTTTTATGTATTTTTGTTTTTTTATTTGCTATTCTTCCTTGTGCACATCCGATCCTCACGGACAAAACTTCACTCCATAGTTCTTTTTTTATTTCCCAATTTTTGTGGTTCTCGTTGGTATTAATTTTTTTTACCACATAGCATTTCCTCAGGGAGACTAGACCTTCTCCCTTGTAGAGATTGACCGATATGGCTTTTTTGGGACCAATACTGATATATTGACCATTCATGGATTAATAGCTGATAATCGATATTTCGAAAATTTTTAAATCTTGTTTTTGGCTTCATTGTCAAAAATGTAATGTATTCTATGCCTTACCTTTTTTCGAAAACTTCAAGAATAATATTTATGAGCTAAAATTTTTCCAATTGCAGTAATTTCAATATTTTGCTATGATTTTTAATAAATCTGATTAATGATGATGCTTTTGTTTCAGCTGCGATGACCAATGCATGCTTCATGGTTCTTCTGGTCTGCTTATTTATGAAAACGTACCTGCCAGCGTTGCTGCAAGATAACTGTCTTGACTTGGTTCATTGTGCTTTCTTGTACAAATTGTCAGCGTTTTGTCAGCACCTGATGAGACTGATAAAATTGGCTGATACCGATATATCAGTAAAACCGAAATACTGGCCTGATATATCGGCAAGGCTGATATATTAGTCTATCTCTAATCCTTTGTATACATAGGCATTCTCTTTTCATCTGTAATTTTACCCCACCATGTTTGTTTGTCTTTCGAAATGTGCTTAATTTATTTTCAGCTATTGGTTTGAATGTGTTTGCCTCTTTTTTCTGTTTCTGGCCAGTTGATGAAGAGATGTGAGATTGTTTCTAAAGCTTAGGTTAGTTGCAATGAATGCTGCAAGCTCTTTAAATGATTGATCGATTGTTGCTTTTTCTACTATAAACTCTTTCAGTACTTGTTCAATTTTCTTTTTCAGTTTTGAGCTTTTCTGTTTTTGTCTTCAGGTGTGCATTTCTATAGTGTTTGGAATTAAGTGGTATCTATTAATATACCTAGTTTTGTCTTGGACAACCAACCTTTATACCCCAGAATGCTTACATGCTGCCAGTATTTGATAAAAATCTAGTTCCTTGTTATTTCATGAAGTAAATTTTGGTTATGTGACATTGATTTCATTTACTTAATGTTCATCTGATTATTGTTAACTATACAACTTCATAACAAAAATGGGTATGAAATAGATTTTATTTATCAATGAGTCAGGATTACACCCTGGCTCCAAACTTAACTAAAAACCCATAGTTTAGCAACACCTAAAGTGTACAGATCCCCAGACAAAAATTAAAGAGAACTTGAATAAACACAAACATTACTAAATATGGAAAGAAATAGAAAAGTTTAATCAGTGTCTATGAAGTTGGGCATGTCACTTCACAAACAACAATTCATATTAAAACAAGGTCTGCATTCTTTCATCAAATATACTTTATGAAAGCTCAATATGGTCACCTTGAGAAGCAGATTCTTTATAAACCAAACTCCAAATTCAGCTATCTGTAAAAACAGTCTTGGCATCACCAAGAAATCATTATTTTCTAAAATGGTTTCCATTTTGGGCTTAACAAACTCTAAGAGCAGAAATTTCCAGTATATCTTTGAACAAGTATATTGCTTTTACATCTTTATAATTCATTTTTATTTTAGTATAAAAAAGTGATGAATCCTTAAATATATGCTTCAGTCAAAAAGTCGTGAACAATGATCAGATGAAACAATAAACTAAGAATAATAGAATAGTCTAGGAACAGGACAAAAATTAGTGTGACTTTATAGGTAAAACTTGTTTAATTAAATTGTCATTATGATCAATGGACAAGAATGCCAAGATATAATGAAAACCATGAGTTGATCACTTCATTTTCTTTGAAGCTTTGACTTAAATAGCCATTATGAATTAATTTAGGATGGCATGAAAAGGTTGTATAAAAATGTTGACACATACATGAAAGTTTACAGGATGATCAAACAGTTGTAGTGGGGATTGCTAGATTGCAAATGTTTGTGCAGAGAATTGCTGAACTGGTTTTGTGAAGAATTACTGGGTTCCTAATTCATTCAGAAAAATACAATTGTTTTGATATCATTTCATCTTTAATTGACAGCGGTATACATATTAGTGCTATTACACAAGGTAACTAAGTATGCTCACAAAAATTTAAATTAGCTCAAACTGACTCATAAACAACTATTTATTACATGCTGCTTGAGCAGATACCTTCAATAATAATCTTATATCAACTTCTTATATGAAAAATGATAAGAGATATAGTAATTTTTCAGTCTAATTGTTGGGGTTGATTTTACCTTATAGCTCCCATTTAAATCATGTAATCATTGATCACAAATTTGCAAAGTTATACATTGTCTAACTGTCCGTATTCTCCAAGTTTATTCTTGGTTGATTTTGAATCACTAAAAAAGATGCCAGAACTGAGCCAAACCTCAAGCTATAAAAAATTCAAATTTAGTTCATGTTATCACATGCAGTGCTGCCATTATGGTTGCACACATGCTGCTAATCTACCTGACACATTAAATTTTGATATTTTTAAATGCTTTTTGTACCTTGGTTATTGTAAGAAACTTGCATTACCACTGCTGTAAAATCTTTGCTATTTCATTGGTGGTCAAGCACTTTATTAATTTTATTTCAAAGTGAACATGTCTACAACCTGATTGATAAGCTGGTTCACATGCTCATATTTGAGACAGAATGTCCCGTTGACTCAAAAAAGCATCCTACTTGCACTGCATTACTCACTGCTAAATGAAGTCATGTGTAGCAAAGCCATGCACTGAATAGTCATAAGTAAATCACAGATAAGTTCAATCAAGTGTACAGATCACAAAGTATTTATAATTTATCACAAATTGTACCTACTACTACATATAATACATAAATGTTTAAGATGTCACACACAGTGACACCACCATGGTTGTACACATGCTGCTGTTGTAATCAGAGAACCTGAGCAGCAAGCATGCAAAGCTTCATACTGTGGCAGCAAGCAACAATTGAGATCGACTGATGAGATTACTCTATTATTACTTGTTCGTACTGTTGCGATCAGAAATCCCAAGCGGCATGTGCGCAAAGCTTCGCACTGTGAGGGTAAGCAACAATAGAGATCGCCCGACGAGATCACTCTGTTATTGCTTGTTCACACCACGTATACATATTGTTGTTCTTCACTCACATCCCGTTTGTGGTGAATCACACATTCAATGCAACGCCACTGGAGAGGTTGCAACAGTACCATTTACATATAGGTGCTATTGTTAGCACATATCCCATCTAAAGTGCATTGCACATTCAGCACTGTACCTACCGAGTGGTTGTAGCAAAATTTCCTTCTTTTTACAAGGAACCACACCAACTGCCCATTTTTTTCATGAATGTTGCATCTGGCATGGCCTTTATATACTGGTCACAACACTATTTGTTGCGATCAGAGAACCTGAGGGGGAAATGTGCAATGCTTATATTATGACAGCAGGCAATAATAAAGATCACCCAACAAGATCACTCTATTATTACTTGTTCGCTCCACTTACATAAGGATGTTATTCTTAGTACACATCCCATTCATAGCGCACACTGAACACCTTCTCTACCATGTGGTTGTAACACTACCTTATCTACCTGACATGTTCAAGTCTTATATAATTTTTATTGCAAAAAATATAGCCACAAATATGGAAAAGAATATTTTATTCAAAGTTTCAGCTCAGTCACAGGCTATCATCAGGAACATTAATAAAATAAAACAGTGATGAAACAGAAAAATAAAGATGCAGTTTGAAGGCATTTGCATTGTATTAAAATATAAAGGTACCACAAATGCTTCCAAACTACATAATACAGCACAAATGCCTTCAAGCTGTATCTTTACTTAAATGTGTCTCATCACTGTCGTATTTTATTAAGTTTTAATGTGTTTTATTAATGTTCTTTATGTTTGCTTACAACTAAGATGGATGAAACACTGAATAACATAATTTTTGCGATATTTGGAGCTATGTTGTTCATGTTAAGAATCTACTGCAACTTGGTGGATCAGTTGCTTACCAAAGCACTGACACAATTTAAATGTTTTTTGCATTGTACTTGTTTCAAGTTTGTTCCACTATTGCTAGTATTTAATCTTCAGCATGATACACAAATTCTTTAAAATTTCTATTTTAGATTATACGCTAAATGCACTGTACACAAGCTGATTAAAACACCTACATTTTCAAACCAAACATTAACCATTTTTAAATAAAAATCAGCATGGGGCTTTCAAGGCAAACAGAGTGAAGCTAACCTTAGAGATCTCACATACTTCAATTTTAATCTAATTTCTAGGCCCATAATTATTCTAAGCAAATTTGTAGTTAAATATACCAGCATAATATGTTATATAATTGTATAATGAATAGATGTATGTCATAGCATATGAATGACTTTTTGTGTATCATGTACATCCTCTACTATATGATGTCATGGTTGCTAAATGGCATATTTCTCAATTCTTTGTACATTGTTGTTTGCCTTTCACCATCTTTGCTATGTGAATGACTGTACAATAATCTTATCAAAACGCGGGTTGTACATTGGAGCAAAACCTGTCACATAGTGATTTCAAAGACAACCGCCTTTAGCTCCATCAAACTATATAAAGAAAAGAACCTAGTTTATGGTGCAATATCTGGGGGCGCAGATCAACATATGAACATATCTATATTCAATGCAAGGAAACATAAGACAATCAATGATTATTTCAAAAATCTTAAATACATTTATATCAAATGGAGGCTAAAAACATACTGTAAATCATGTTCCAAGAAGCAGAGCTTAAACTAGTTATGTGCAACCCATGTGACCAGGTCGAAGATTTTATGCAGCCCAGCTTTATTAGGTTTTTGCTGTAGTAAAATATCTTATATATTGATAACCTGTCTTTGTTTTGGTAATGAATTTGACATTTTTCGTGCAGGTGGTCTTCAGTGGGTGCCCTGTAAAAAGCAGAGTTCCGTAAATGATGGAGCTTGGTTGTGGAGGTTTAACGATATAACCAGAGTCGCTAAAACTGATATTTTGCGTTTGAGCAATGAGAACCAAATGTTGGTAAAAATAATTGTACTGCAAAAGGTGATATTACACTACGGTAAAAAAAGTCTATTTTGAAGTTTGATAATTTTTGGTTATCTGAGTTTCACAACGGTTCAGGGACAGAAAATAGGTTTCAACAGTTGTGAATGTATAAAGTTTTAAAAAATCGCAAAGTTCCATGCATTTGATGTTTGGGGGCAACGCATATTAAGTTGCAATGGTACAACATTTATCCATCACTTTTTTTTTACTTTTGCAGCGCAACTTTTATCCACTCCGGTTACGTCATCAAACCTCCACATCCTAGCTCCACTATTTACGAAGCTCCGCCTTTTACAGAGCACCTTTTCAGTGCTACTTTATCACGTCTGTTACCATCGTCCATTGCAGTTACGATTTGAACGCTTTCAGAAATAAGCTTGAGCTAAATTTAGTTTGCTAAGTTGAAGATAAGCCATCCAATGTGCGGTCCTCAATATCTCACTCAGTGTGCGGCCCTGAAGACAGTGCCAATTTTTGGCTCAGAAAGCCATTATTTGGGTTGGACATAGCTGGTATAATTAGTAATAACAGCCATTGCAACATATTTTTACATTCATTCATAACGTACATCAACAAGCATTAGAGTAGTCAAAATGAACACACATATTAAACACACAGCCAAAATGAAATGGTATAAAAAAAAACAATCAGACAAAAATATGTACACAAACAATCCAAAATGGAGTCACAAAGAAATGTAGCATATATCAAAAATATAAAAAAAGCTGGTATAAACACATGGATGGTATCCATATCTGAAAGCAGGCTAACTAAGAATGTCAAGCTACAGTATGCTATTGGTAAATTGCAAGTAGCCCTAAAGCAACAGAGGTTCTGTGGTGCAGGACAGAACGCTAAGCAGACTGAGTCAGTTCAGTTTATTTCCGCATCCTCCTGATCCTTACCGCACCCTCCTGATCCTTACCAAAACTAAAGCACAGAATACATCAAACTGAGTCAGACTGACTCTCTACGCAACTCTAAGCAGACTGAATCTATTTGCATAAGAGCTGATGATGCATACGTCAGGCTTGTACGCAAAATATATACTTTGAAAGATCTTAGTGTCTGATTCTTTGCTCTTTGCTGCGAAAATGGATTCCTTTCGACAGACAGACTGAGTCAGCGTGCAAATTTCTATGGCGACCCAATATTTACCCATTGATGCAGGTGATTTCCCTACGAAGATACAAATTCGAAAAACCAAGCCGTTTAAAGTTTTGTGTTTAAGTTTTAGGCCTACATTTTAGGTTTAGGTTTCAGGTTTAGGTTTTACGTTTAGGTTTTACGTTCAGGTTTTAGGTTTACGTTTTGGGCTTACGTTTTAGGTTTAATTTGATTTATTTGTTTATGAGGAGGCACGAAGTCCATAGTATGAACACACACACTCTGCAGAACGCATGTCGATAAAAACAGACTAAACAGAACAGAGCTAAAGGCATTGAAGCCGGCGGAATCACAGGGTTACAGACATTATTTGCAACTGCATTGAAGACAGAATCATAGGGTAACAGACACATTCTTAACAATATTGTTAGCTAACACATAACTCTTGTTACAAAACTACTGCGCAGTAGGGCGCCAATTCCTAAATTGGTCGAGTCCAGGTAAAATGCGAAAGCATTGTGGTTGTGGCATGACACCAGAGGGGTATCCAGGGGGGGGGCGATTACGGCCATCGCTCCCCTAAACCAACGAAAGTTACTTTGTTTACCATAATTTTGTACAATTCGGAAACCAGTATTCGGAACATAATTCGGAAAACAATATCCGCGATAAGACTTGACTACAAAATATTACTGAAATCGCCGCCGTTACCTTACGGGCTGGATCCGCCCCTGCATGACACGCCATCAATGAAACGGATACTGTAAACTTCGATCACTCATTCACATAGTAAAATGCGATTATAGTGTTCAAAGAATAGGGACGAATGCAAACAATCTGACTGCACCAAAGCACGTAACCATATGTTGTTAGATTTTCTGCATCTTTCGAGAAACAGGCACGTGTATTTTCGAAACAGAGGCTCAAGATTAAGGTTTTCGGTTTAGATTTTAGGTTTTGGTTGTGGTTTCGGTTGTGGTTTAGGTTTTGGGTTTAGGTTTTGCGTTTAGGTTTTGTGTTTAGGTTTTAGGTTTTGGTTTTGGGTTTAGGTTTTGGGATTAGTTTTTGGGTTTATGTTTAGGGTTTGGGTTTAGTTAACTACCTCTTCCACCACTTTTTTGTAAAAATCTTCAAACCCATATCTCGCCAGCCGATTGAGCTAGAGAACTGTTCAGATCCTCAACGGAGTCAGCAAGTCTGGTAGTTTAGATTTAATTTTTTTTCGTTTTGAGTGATGGGTTCTCTGTGGATTTTTTTCGTTTGAGACTCCTTCTACTGCTGAAAATGATAAGTTTTCTTGTACCCGGGTCCGGTTTTACACTCCGACTCCGGCTTCGGGTCAGAAAGAAAAACGCTGAATCCTCCGGAATTGACTCCTGCATCCCGTATCCCTGGCACCCCTGTTCTCTTGTGCTTGCAGCTTGGTAGCGCGGTCGCGGATCCGAATTTTTGGAGTCCGATTCCGCCGGACTTTAAAAAATTTTTGGATGCGGGGACGGATTGGATATCATTTTTGCTCAAGACGGAATCGGTTTGTCCAAATTTGTTTGAAAAGTTGCCATATGTTTAATTGCATTTTGAATTTTTTCCTAAGAAACAGATTTTTTGAAACTCTATACAAGATGCTAGATGAAGTGATTTTTTGTGTTCTCACATAAGACGCAGGTTCACATCGCATGTTAGTCATGGATTCTCGAGTCAAGCTAGGTAAAAGCATTAAAAAGACTATCTGCAGGCAGGTAGTCAATCTGTTTTAGTCGCAGCCACAGTTAAGAAACAGTAATTAGCGCAATGGATTACTCAACAATAGAAGTACTTGTTAATCAAGTCACATGCAGATGTATTGTTATGTCTTATCGGAAAGTTGTGTTCTGAGGCAGCAATTTTAAATGTGCACTTTCTAATTTTCATTGATTGTCTTGTGTTTGTCATTGACTGTCCAGAAATTGTTAGTGAATGCATGTTTTCACTGGGTGGACTTTTTTTTATCTAAGGTGTGGGTTTTCTCGGACAAGCTGCATTTGATACAAGGGGATTGGGCTGGCTTGGCTATGGTTTTGTTCCTTTAAGCTACTGCCAAGTGCAACCTCACTGTCAAAAGTTGTTATTGTGGCTGTAATCTGGCATGATTCTGGATCAGGATTTTTGGAACAGACCGGATTATTATTTTTGCAATAGTTTCGGACCGGATCGGATTTGGACATTGAAAAAATTTATCGGATGCGGCCCGGATTGTCAAATTTCATTATCCTCACAACACTGCAGCTTCGGCTTGGTGTGCCAATCTACATTTATCCTGTGCTGTGTGGTTTTTGTGGATTTGCTTTGGAAGTTTGATTTTATGTTGTATATTGATCATTTCTGCTGCATATCGTATTTGAATTTTATTTCTTTATTTTCTTTTTGAAAATCTTATAGTTTGTATACGTGAGATCAATAAAATGCTCTGCTAGTTATGTTCGTCATCCGTTTACAAAATTCTATCGCATGGGATAGATTTTATCAAGCACATGGGCATGAACTCATTTTTGTGAAGGGGAAGGCTAGTCCATGGAGATGGAGGAACATATTTTGTCAGTGTCTCCTTTCGGTACTATTTTCTGGGTTTGCCGTCGATGGAACACGCCGTGCAGTGTGCTTTGGGAAAAGGTTTTAATTTGAAGTGTTGTGGAAGTTAGACGATTGCACTGTGTAATGATAAACTTGCTTCGCCGTGTTCACTGTTTCGTGTTTGTAAAAAATGTGGCAACCAAACCTCAGCCCTGTACTTTTCTGACAAGTTTAGAGTACTAGTATTAGTAACTTAAGTGCTAGGTCACCGTACGTATTCCAAAAAGCAATTGCCGTACAGTAAGACTGAAGTTTAGTTTTGCTTTTCTTGATTTTTGTTCACTGATATGTTGTCGATATGCTGTAAATAGAATTCAGTACTCGTACGTAGTACTAGTACAGTTGCTGAGTCGTATCAATATTCATTAAGATTAAGCGTGTCTATTCCTGACTCCTCGGGCTACTGTCTGTAATGCAAAACAGTTTCGTTTCTATATATTTCCACAAGCAGCAAAAGCTTTGCTGGGATTATTTTGCCATTGATTCATTTCAAACTGTATCAACAAAGCTTTGTCTACATAACAAATGCAATAATTCTTGAGTTCATGACACTGGTAGTAAGGTAACAGTGAACCTGCTCTTAGTCATGTGGGGAAGTGTCTGTTCCTCCTGTTCAAGTGGTCGTAGGTTAATTTAGTGCTCATCATTGTTGTTTTGGCTGTGCTAATAGAGACAACACTTTTGTTTTGATAAGAGCGTTGATTACAGTGAGGGCACCAAATGGCAGCTAGATCAAAATCTTGCGCCTGCAACAGCCGCCGCAAATATTTCCAAAACTGTTCAGATTTTTATTTTCAAACTTGGACAGTCATTTGACAGTATGTATATTAAGGCACCTCACTCATCGCACCTTCACCAATCAGCGGCATACAGTAAGCACGGTAAAATGACGTCATTGTTCCATGTGTTTCGCATCAAGGAGCAGCATCTGCCCGAATTGCGGTATACGTTGTCTTGGTCATCGCATCATATCATTAGCCTATTTGGCAAATTTTCTTGGAAATTTGAGTATTTGTTAATCCAAATTAAAAAAGCTTGGACAAATTCGAGCAAGAAAATTTAAGTATACCAAAAAATCGTTTTTTGAAGCATCGCGCGCAGTGGAGAAAGAAGTTATGTCTATTAATCAAATAATGAAAAGCAGTCAGCCTACAGGCGTCAAATGAGCAAAAATTTCGCAGAGGCCAAAACCCTTTAAAAGGTCTAAAAAACTACATATATACTTGCCCAAAATGCCATATCGACTATAGGGGAGGAAATCACGAGCCTGCTTGCGTTGCATGTAATGGCTACGATACTTGGTATCGCCTGAATTGTGCGGACAATCTGAACAGTTCATTAACACATGTGCACCCGGGTGGTTTCAAGGATTTTCGCAAAAAAACGCCGAAACGCACGTGGCTTTACATGGTAATTTCTCTGGTCTGGTGTGCTCTACAGACCTGGTAAAAGTCTCAAAAGACGTGCCAAATCTTCTAGTTTGCACTCAAAAAATTTTTTGCCTGGGGGTTGCGGGTTTTTTATGAGTGACGTCATAAGTGGAAGGCTTTTTGGCCACCTTGGCCTACTTTGCCTAGCCCTGGGCGCCAACCGTTAGCTGATAGTATGTCGCTGAAGTTTTTACTGGAAACGAGGCTACAATCCGAGTCTTTTGATACTTTGGATGACCTGCTGGGGTTTCGGGTTCAAAAGTTGTGATTTAAGTTAGTAAAACTATTTGACTAATTAGCTAATTAATTAATTTGTTTATTTTAGATCATAACTTTTGAACCAGAAACGTTTGAAAGTCGATCAAAGGCTTAAAAAACTCAGACTCGAGCCTAGTTTCCAATGAAAACTTCAGTGAAACACTTTGGCCTTACGGTTAGACCCTAGGCCAGGCAACATGAGCCAAAATGACCCTAAAACTACTTCACTTATGACGTCACTCACAAAAAAAATCTGCACCCCCAACCAAAAAATTTTTTTTTGAGTGCAATCTGCTAGATTGGCCGATCCGTTTGAGCCCTTGAACAGCTCTCTAGCGCAATCGGTGGAGGAGCTAGGGCGTTGGTGAAGCAACCGAAAACTACTGTTTTTTAGGCCGAAATCAAAGTACGAATATATCGTAGACCAGTTCTCAAAGTGTTAAAAGTAACAAAAATTACGCTTTGAAGTGCATTGGAGACCAAGCCAATCCTACTGAAGCATGCTCGTCATGACTCAGTGTGATTTATTCATTACTCGCAATGGCAAACATGACCTGAACTGCATTAAAGCATGTAATTTCAAGGCTAGTGAAGTACACGCCATGGCGCAGCATGCATATTTGTTGCTCACAAAAACAAAGATCATATCGGATGCCACATCCAAAACCAGTAATTTGATACACTGGCGAAATTTATCTGGCATCGTGCGGTGTACTTTATTTATTCTTACAATTGGGTTAGCCTACTTTTCCTAGGTAGGTGAGATTAAGTGGTTCCAATAAAAGCTTGTAAATCGCCTATTAAGCAACTTTAACGCCTCGATATTATTGTAATGTAGGAGTCAAAACCATATCTGCGGTCCTCCCATTTTGCGGAGATTTTGGATCTGAGTATATTGCTTTGGTCACTGAAAAGTTAAATTTTTCGCTGCTTTACAGCCACACTTATGATGATAGTTATACATAAACCTATTGAAAATATCCAGCGTTTCAAACAATGCATTGATTTTTTCCACGGTTCTTTAAGTTTGGTGAATACTCAGTCAGCAAGACGTTTCATACTTCTCCTTTTTGGGAAATTCGAATTGAAAGCAGTCAAGCACTGAGATGGAGCGCTTCAAATGTGAGCTTAGGCCTAATCATTTGCCAAGTGATTAGGCAAAGTGCTCATGAATTGCTCTGTTCATTTTTAAAAAAAAGGTAAACCTGATTTTTTTCAGAAAAAAATTCCAGCAAAGTAGCTTACCCAGCAATATTCCTAACTTGACCAAAGAAAAGTGTTGCAATGGGTGAAATCAGGTTCTAAATTGGAGCGATCTTTTAATTAAATCAAGCTGAATATAGACAATTTTCCTCTTGTCACTAAATAAAAAGTTTATAACTATAACGCAGCCTAGAATTTTATTCGGGAGAGGCCAGTCATAGACATCGTCAGTCACTGATGTCATCTTAACACGTTGAGAGCCGGCTTACGGTATATTCGTACTTGGATTTCGGGCTAAAAAATAGCAGTTTTTGGTTGCCTTACCAACGCCCTAGCTCCTCCACCGATTACGCTAGAGAGCTGTTCAAGAGCTCAAACGGATCGGCCAGTCTAGTAGATTGCACTCAAAAAATTTTTTTGGTTGGGGGGTACGGATTTTTTGTGACTGACCTCATAAGTGAAGTAGTTTTGGGGTCATTTTGGCTCATGATACCTGGCCTAAGGCCTAACCGCTAGGGCAAAGTGTTTTGCTGAAGTTTTCATTGGTAACTAGGTTCGAGTCTGAGTCTTTTGAGCCTTTGATCAAGTTTCTAGCGTTTCTGGCTAAAAACTTATGATTTAAAATAAATAAATTAATCAATTATCTAATTAGTGAAATAGTTTTACTAACTTACATCACAACTTTTGAATCCGAAACCCCAGCAGGTCATCCAAAGTATCAAAAGACTCAGATTGTAGCCTAGTTTCCAGTAAAAACTTCAGCGAAATACTACCATCTAACAGTTGGCGCTCAGGGCCAGACAAAGTGGGCCAAGGTGGCCAAAAAGCCCTCCACCTCTAACGTCACTCATAAAAAACCCGCAACCCCCAAGCAAAAAATTTTTTTTCGAGTGCAATCTATTAGACTGGCCGATCTGTTTGAGCCGCTGAACAGCTCTCTAGCGCAATGGGCAGAGGAGCTAGGGCGTTGGTAAGGCAACAGAAAACTGCTGTTTTTTTTCGCAAAAAATCGTCGAAACCAGGTGGCTCTAAAAGTGTTAAGTCCGACTGTTCTTTTTGCATATTTTCTAGGAGTTAATAATTGATATAAAGCACTAGTAAAAATCTTATCAATTGTATCGGGGGAGCCATGCATGGGCGTAACGAAGAGAAAGCAAGGAGGGCATAATTACCTGAGTGCCGAATCACTATGGGGGCACCAAATCACTGCGGCAGCCACGAAAAGTACCAATTATGTTAGAAGTACTTTCTTCATCACAGTACTTTTGCTTGAGAAAGACTTCGGGTTGTAACATGGGAGCGCCAAACTTACTTCTTGCCGGGCGCCATCTGACCTCGTTACGCCCCTGGGGCCATGGCCTCTTCGGCCTCATTCTGGCTGCGCCACTGTCTGCAGTATGTTTGTATTCTTATACAGATTACAAGATAACAAATTTCGGTTGCGTGCAAGTACCATTGAAACGCCGGATCGTGATGTTCATCTGACTGTTTGACGCATTGATACGTGAAACAGAGAGATCGCTTTAGTTTAGATCAGTGGTTCTTGACCTTGTCTCTACCACGCCCCCTTTAGATAATTGTCCTTTGCTTCAAGCCCCCCTGGCAATAAACCATTTGTACAAGCAAATGAAGGCCTCCTAATTGGTTAATTTATTGATCAATGAAATTTAATGACGGTCCCCCTGGTTACAAGAACCACTGTTTTAGATAGACTGTATGTAACAAATCTTTTTTGTACCGGCCCAGAAGGAAACAATCAACATGATATTGCTTCTGTGACATCACAGAAAGTTTCAGAAAGGTAACTTCGTATAACATTGCTAACACAGGAGGACCACCTTGCATACCGATACCACTTTGGACAATGTAACCATTGCGGGCGTGAGGAATACTATAAAAAAAACGTCGCCAGTAAAAAGACACAGAATATTGAGACTTAAAAAAAGTTTGTGCAGCCCAGCAACCCACTGCAAAAACAAGACAATTTGAACCGACCTCAATGAGTGCTACAGTTTCTAAAAATATAGTGAACACACACTGAGACGGGTGCAAGCGCTCACCAAAACGTTTTCTGGTTTGTGTCCCGATAATGAAATGTCAAATTTTCAATGCATGGTTTGCACAGTCGCTATCCTGAAAAGAAAAATAATGATTGCTGTTAATCACAAGTTGCTGGAGCAAGTCAAGGCTGTAGCCAAGGAAGGCGATTTTTATAAACACAAACTGTTGGATGTGAGAACTTGTTCGTATGGCAGTGGTATGGATGGGTTTATCCTTGGGATCGGTAGCTATTGCTGCTACTAAATCCTGAAAACATTGATCTTTGCTTCGTTGTCGGCAGCATAGCCATTCGTCCGGATAGGATGGCAGAATTGAACGCCTTGCTCCATTCATGGATTTCAATCGTCGTTTAGCGTCACGCCACAAACTTTCTATATGGTTTGTGTGCACACCTTCAGTAGTAACATACTCTTGAAAATGGTTCACTGCTTTGTGTGTGTAACCCAAACCTGCGAAAAGAACAAACAAATGTTTTGAAATATTTCCTATTAAGCTTGCATAATGAAAACCGTAGGCTATTTTACTTTAAAAAATGTAGAAACGTACTTTATTCATTTTGAAAAGACCATGCTCAACATTTGGATACGAGTAAAAGATAGGCTATTTGTTATACAGATATAGAGTTGCAAGATTTCAAGTTAATGCACAAACGAATAATAAGCTTGGGAGTTTGAATTACACGAAACGTTTTATAAAAGACATTTTTTGCAAAGTTAAACTTTTACATTGGCTTACTTGACAACCCCTGGTAAGCGGCATGCATATCTGACCAAACTTCGGACCCTGGCAATATGTTTTTTTGTACGATTGGCCACAACGTTTCTCTGGATCGGTTGGGAACAAACTGTATGAAACATTGTCTATAAACGTGAAAGATTTGTGTGAGCTGATTTTGCACATTCCTGAACACAACTACTTATTTGAAAAACAAAAAAATTCGATACTAACACACGAAGCCACTGATAATTGACAAAAAGCACATGACAAAATGGTTTTAAGTTACGAGAAACTTTTGCTGCGAACTTTCAATGCATTTTGCTTATTTCATTTTAGTTAATTCGTTTAGCCTAACCGACTGCAAGACGGCGCACTGACTCTCTGCACTTGACTGCAAACTTGAGCTTCGCATAGCGTTCGTACAATGGTGTACTGTATTACCATTTACTATTTTGTGCCTTATGCACTACAGCCATAGCCTACTTTTTCATTTGTAACTTCGATGCAAATCTTTCTGTGCCCAGCAATCGTCGTAAAAAGCAAATGACAAAAGTTTATGCCAATTAAAGTGAACAGCACTGATTTCAACATTTGTTTGTTGTTTTGCTTGGTATTTCTAGGCCTAATCATTCTCCTTATTATTTTGACTGTGTTTTTGCAAATGTTACTGGTGCAAATCGGTCACATATATCTACATAATTTAAACTGAGGTATCTAGCCCAAAGATGCTCAATAAGTTTTGTTGCATGGAAATCCTAAATGGCCTAGCGTCCTGACACTTGAACTGCACAACACAGCTGCTATATGTTGGGTCACACATAACAGGCTCGCAGCAGGCATGTAACATTGCGAAATCGCATACAATATACAAAGTTGCTTATTTACTAATTTATTTGATTTGCACCAACTACTAACCGGGTGAAACAGCATAAGACAAATCACTTTTACTGAAAAAAGGTATGCTTTCAAGTACACAAATTTCATACTTTTAACTGCACTTTTTTAACCGTTGAAAGCGAGTGTTGATCTAAACGAAACCGCAAAGCTATATGTGAAGCATCTAACTGCTTGAATTAACCTAGCTGCAAAAGTGTTAAGGGCAATTGAAACTAAAAAAAAAATACCAATTATGCTTGTTTCTGTTGAGCAACAATGTTGACCTCAAAAGTAATAATAGAAATTATAGAAAAACATTCTGAATTTCCTGTGTTGGCAAATATCTGCAATAAATTATTTAAAGTTGATCTTGATAAACCGTGAAATTGCTTGTGATACTGTTATCAAAAGCCACCACCTTCGCCTCCGTTGCCACTTTTTTGAAAGGTCAGGGTATAATGCCCAGTAGCGTAGCCAGCCCAAAATTTTGGGTGGCGCTAAATATTATTTTCCTTATAAGCAAAAATCAACTGAAGCCTACTTGCTTTAACACTTGGCCTAAGCTTAACCAATAGATATCCCTGAGTAGTAATTTACACACAAACTAACACCATATTCCATATTATCTAGCACAAAAAATAAAATTACAGTACAACTAGTTTACTAACTTCTTTGTCAAACGTAAGTTGTGCAAAGATTTAAACCGAAACTGCACACACTTTCCATTGCGAAGACCAACCAAAACTCAAACTGCAGGTGTGAAATCAGAAACCTTGTAACATCATAAATGTCTGTTGTATTAAAACAGGTGAAATTGATAAACATAGTCATGTTTGTTCATTTTGAGTAAAAATGTAAGTTAGCTCTGTAACGTTCAAACACACAGATGTAACGCTTCACATTTGTTTGTTTCTATGGTAAATGAAATGGGTTTTTGCGCTACTGTCCATATCAACAGATTTGTTACGTTTCAGACTCAAACCTTGTAATTAGAAATTTTGAAAAATTTGTCAAGTGTGAATTTCAAGACATACTTGACTTCTTGCCCTAGGGTTACGAGTTCTCCATGTTGCGTGGTTTGGGGGAGGATGCTATTGGAGGGTTAGGAAGAGACTTGAGATTAGGTAAATTTTTTAAAGTTGTTACTCAGTTCAGTGTTTGAATATGCATAATAAGGTTCATGGATTTATTTTCTGATATATAGAAGTTATTAGCTTAGGTCCAAACGTAACAAATCTGTGCATGCGGTCGTTAGCACCTTAGCTGCTGGTGTTTTCAGCCAAGCACAGCAGTCTCCACATGTTTTTGCAAGTCCATAGCTCCTCTGCTGGTTGTGCTAGAGAGCTGTTCAAACCCTCAAAAGACTTGGCAAGTCTTCGAATCGGCTATGAAAAATTATTTTTTAACATTGGGTTTTGGGATTTTTGTGAGCAATGTCGTAAGTAGAGTAGTTTAGGCAATATTGACCCACTCATATGGCCCTAGGCCCAAACCGTTAAAATGTAGCATTTCTCTCAAGTTTTTTTGATAACTAGGCTAAAATCCAAGTCTTTTGATACTCTGGATGACATGTTGGGGTTTCAAGTTCAAAGGTTATGAACTGAAACAGCAAATAATTAAGGTCACTATACAGTCTAATACAGGGGTTTCTAAACTTTTTCTGGCCATGTATCCCTTCAGCATTTTGATAGATAAGAATGTACCCCTAAACATAGGGCGCTAGAACAGTGCTTCTCAACCTTAATGTTGCGGCCCACTTTTCGTCGAGTCTTTGATTTTGGGCCCACTTCACGAAAAATTTGTTTCAGAACTCATGACTAGGTGTAAGTATATCGTCGGGTACACATGACCCAAAATCACAACCTTCCCTCTGCACTGCAAAATCTAAAAGAGCAAGTGCGACCGCAGGCGCACCTATCAGCAAGTGTCACAAAAAATGAAGCTACTGAAGCGTGGAAAGCGCTTTGACGCATCCTTAAGTATGTAAGACGTGGTCGCCGTACTTGCCTTGGGTTTGTGGAACCCACAATAGCAATCCAAGGGTAAAATTGGAGCATTCCTAAGGTGGAATGCGACAATAATACATTTTTGGCTTTCATATTTCATAACTTTTTCTAAAAAAATGCAGTTTGTATCAACCAATAACTTTTTTCAAAAAATATGTAAGTTATCTCGAAACATTTTGCGGCCCACCTGAAGGAGCTTCGTGGCCCACTAGTTGAGAAGCGTTGCGCTAGAGGGATTTTTTCCAGGAAGGGACCAATAGTGGATTTTTCAAAGGTGGACCAAAAATATTTTTGCAGGGGGGCCAAAAGTGGCAAAATTACACTTTCACCACTCAAAACTAAGAAAACAAGTTTTTGCAAAAAATTTAATGGGAAAACGTCAAAGTTCAAAATTCTGAGGGTGGGCCTTAAACCCGTTACGATGCCCATGAACCTAAAACTTCTCATGACAAAAAGGCTGAGAAAGATAACAAAAATATATTTACCAAAACCATATCATGATTGTTGAAAAATAATCATCAGTGATATTTGTTTTAATCTCTGAACCAGAGACGATGTCCACAGAGCACTACCACACACTATCTGCACAACACAGGTTGATAATAACAGACACAATGTTTTGTAACGGTGTTGGTGGTAGGACCACATGATTATAGGACACTTATTTGCTAACTCGTGATACTTCGTACAACACTACATTAGACACATTTTTAGCATAGTTGTTTACTAACTTGTAACACTTGGTACAATACTACATCCAGCGTAAGACACGAAAATCGTATGTTATGAAAGAGAGTCCAACCCTGGCTAAGGCCTGGTGAAGTACGAATGCGTTGTGGCCTGGACACGTCATCAAACTAACACTCTAACATCCGAGCACTCAATCACAAAGTAAAATGCAATTGTATTGTTCAAAGAATAAGGACAAATGTTGGTATAAGCAATATGATTTTGCATCAAAGCGGGCAACCATACATTGTTGGACTTTTTGCATTGTTCAAGAAAAATGTACACATTTTTTCGCAATAAGGCTTCAATGGTAGAAATGTTACATTGAACCTGATAACTACTAACAATCGCTCACAACGACAGGTTGTACGGAGTCCTGCAACCATAGTTACAGGCCACAGTGTCCCCTCGTCCCCCTTGAACTCGGTCCCTGGGCCACACGCACTCTGTGGATGTATGCCTTCCTGAAATCACACCAAATTGTGATGCATACATGGACGTACAGAAGGAATGAAAAAGTGCATTTTTCACTGTGTTCGAACATCGGGAAAAAGAAGCTCGCGTCTTGTTTATTGCATAATATTGATATCGCAGTTGTTTCTGAATGTCTTTGTCATCTCAAAGCTCAATATCTAATACAATCCCCAAATATTTATAGTGGGAAACAAATTTTACTCTTTCAACATCCAGTGTCAGCAACAGAATGATCGTTCTTCTTGTTGTCTAAGCCTTAAACGTCGTACAAACAGTTTTTCTGCAGTTGAAAATAATTCCATGTGGTTCTGCACAAGCCTGACACACATCCAGCATACTTTCCACCCACATACACTTGGACAAAACACACAAATATCATCAGCAAACATCAAATGGTTCAGTAAGACTTAACCAATATAACACCCAGCTTTAATGTTGTTTAGTTCAAGAGATAAACAATCCAAATATATAGAAAACAAGTATGGACTCAACACTCCCCCTTGTCTACCCTTATTAGTAACATGAAACGGTTCGGACAAATGCAAATGTATAAATAATTTGAAATGAATATTGTATAAATATTTTTTCTCCCTTCTATCGCTAACTTAAATCAAATGTACCCCTTCAGGTAGGCAAATATATCCCTTGGGGTACATGTACCCCAGTTTGGGAACCCTGGTCTAATAGCTTTAGGCTTGCTGAGTTCACTACAGCAATGTTTCACATAACAATTGACATATAAAACTATGTTTTTATTCAAAGCAAGTCTGTAACCTTGAGGGGCATTGCGGAAAAAAGTCACCTTTATTAATGCCTTTATTTCAGGCAGGTCCATAGTCCTGGGGGTGTTAATGGGCAATAACCCCCAACTTTTTTGTCCTCCCCTTAAATTTTTCCCTGAAAAAAATGTTTGATTCAAAATACAATAAAATGAACACTTTCGCCTTAAAAATGGATTTTGAGCCCTCCCAACCTTCAAACTTGGCTTCCAGGGCTGATTGAAAGTACAGAGACGTCCTAAAATTAGCAGCTTTGCAACAAATGTCAGCTGTCAGCCATTCTTATAACGTGATGGCCAGTTTTGCGTTTTTTGTCCTGGTACGTCATACTGCTCATTGATTCTTATTATTAGTAAGTTGTATGTTATACGTGGTTAAAAAACATTGCCCTGAAAAAGCCCACTTGAATAGGTGGGCGAAACGTCGGCTAACAATAAAAATCGTCAGAACTAATTTATCTGCTTGAAATTTATAACGTTTTGAAAAATGGGGTGTACAATTTTTTTCCAAAAACTTTGTACCAGTCCCATATTGATGCAGTTCGTACCAAAAACAAACACCCAAAAATGTTTTTAGGCAAAGAAAAAAAAATAGAGGGTTAAGGCCGCCTACTGTAGTAGTGCTCATAACAAAACTGCATTGGCTTATAAAAAGTTGACTTAGATATGTAAATGCATACCATATGATTCTTTGTGGTTTTATTCTGTTGACACCTGGAAATGATGCTTGGGGAAAGAGAAAGATTTGTTTTAGATAGCAGTTTAGCACTAAAAGTTTAAGTGGCAGTTCTAAAAAGACTAATTGCACTTAATAGTAGATACCAAATGAAGATTTGTGGTATGTGAATGCAAATTCTGATATGTAGCATATTTTGGCAGGTATCAGTGTTTTGCAATTTCACTGAGCAGTAAGACCTTGACAACTAAGGATTCCAGTAATAAACACAGTGCTTTTTAAGAACTGAAATGGAAGTGGAAGGAACAAGTGCAGGCGTGAGTGCAGAACCAGCTGCAAAGGTAAGATTATGGTATTCTTCTATTTAAGGCCTTGGTAACACCTTATGCTGCTGGATAGATTTACTTTTCAAAGGTATAATTTGCCCACATTGGGCAAGCCTTTGCAACTCCATAACTCACCAGGCAATTGCGCTGGAGAGCTGTGCAAACCCTCAAAAGATGTTGCGAGTCTTCTAGTTTGCATTGAAAAAAGTTTGAAAGTTTTTGGTTTTGGGTTTTTTGTGGGTGATGTCATAAGTGGGATAAGTTTAGGTGTTTTTGGCTGAGGTCATCGGGTCTTTGGGCCCCTAACCACAGATGGAAAATTTTGACTCGAGTTTTCACTGGAAACTAAGCTAAAATCTGAGTCTTTTGATTGGCTCTCTAACATTTCTGATTGAAAAGTTATGACCAAAAAGACTAAATTTGTGTAAAAATTACCCAAAAATATTTCAAACCAAATTTTGGTTATTTTGCCATAACTTTTGAACCAGAAAGCCCAATCAAAGGCGCAAAAGACTCCTTATTCTAGCCAAGTTTCCAAGAAAAAGTTGAGTCAAAAATTCCTTCTAGTGCATGGATTCCCAACCTGGGGTAAATGTATCCCCAGGGGTGCATTTAACTCTTTGGTGTCCGATAGGTTTCGGGGATTTAAAAAAGAAACGCCTAAACGTTCGTGGCTTTGCGCGGGAATTTCTCCGGTCCGGTATGCCCTACAGACCCAGTAAAAGTCTCAAAAGATGCGGCAAGTCTTATAGTCTGCACTCGAAAAAAAATTTTTTGCTTGGGGGTTGCGGTTTTTTTGTGAGTGACGTCATAAGTGGAGGACTTTTTGACCACCTTGGCCCACTTTGCCTGGCCCTGGGTGCCAACCGTTAGGTGGTAGTATGTCGCTGAAGTTTTTACTGGAAACTAGGCTACAATCCGAGTCTTTTGATACTTCGGATGACCTGCTGGAGTTTTGTGTTCAAAAGTTGTGATGTAAGTTAGTAAAAATACTTGACTAATTAGATAATTAATTAATTTGTTTATTTCAGATCATAACTTTTGAACCAGAAACGCTGAAAGTCGATCAAAGGCTCAAAAGCCCTTTTACTCGATCCTAGTTTGTAATGAAAATTTCAGCGAAACACTTTGGCCTAGCGGTTAGGCCCTAGGCCAGGCAACATGAGCCAAAATGACCCTAAAACTACTTCACTTATGAGGCTAGTCACAAAAAATCTGCACCCCCAACCAAACAATTTTTTTCGAGTGCAATCTACTAGACTGGCCGATCAGTTTGAGCCCTTGAACAGCTCTCTAGCGCAATCGGTGGAGGAGCTAGGGCGTTGGTAAGGCAACCGAAAACTGCTGTTTTTTAGGCCACAATCGAAGTACGAATATATCGTAGACCGGTTCTCAAAGTGTTAAGGTTGGAGATAGAAGAGAAAAACATATTTACATGTTGTTTATTTCCAAATATTTATAAATATAACAGCAAATATTATTTTCAAAAATCATTATATGCTTATTGTTAAATATATCCGTGAATAATCATGAATAATATTTTATCATAAGAAATTGTAAGGGTGCACGTTCATCTGTCAAAATCATGCAGGGGTACATGCTTATCTGGTGAAATGCTGAAGGGGTACATATTCATCTGTAGGACCGCTGAAGGGGTATATGATAAGTAAAATGTTGGGAACCCCTGCTCTAGTGGTTGGTGCCCAGGGCCCAGTAGCCTGAGCCAAAATGGCCAAAACCTACCCCACTTATGATGTCACCCATAAAAAACACGAAACTCAAAACTTGCCAATTGTTTTAATGCTAACTAGAAGACTTGCTGCATCTTTTTTTGAGGATTTGAGTACTAGCTCTTTACCTCAATTACCTGGCACGTTAAGGGGTTGCAAAGGATTGCCCAATATGTGCACTTTACATCTGAAAAGTGCAAATCCACTGGGCGCCGAAGGTGTTAACAAACACTGATGACTTCAGGCTGGAAATTGATCAGAGATACCCACTGTGGTGCCAATAAATCATTTCTCACAAGCTTGTAATGAGCTCAATCTCATTTGGTGCTTGTAATTGGCTTCACTAACACAGATTAAGTTACTCATTGTTATAGCGTAGAATTGCAGCTAAATTTAACACTTTGGCATCTGGCTGCTTTTGAAGATTTTCACAAAAAAACGCCTAAACGCACGTGGCTTTGCGCGGGAATATCTCTGCTCCTGCAAGGGTTACGGACCTGGTCGAAGCATCAAAAAACGCGGCAAGTCTTCTAGTCTGTTAAGTTCTGATGGTGGAAAACTGTTTGTGAACATGCATGGCAGTACTTATCTAAAATTATCATCAGGTTCAATGAGATCAAGTCAGTACTGAATACATCTTTCATAAAAACAATTTTTGTATTCACCTCTAAGATATCAAATTTTTATGAACTTCAAAAACAGTTGTTAACGCTTTGAGAGCCAGCATATGATATATTCGTACCTAGATTTCAGCCTAAAACCAACCTTTTTCGATTGCCTCACTAACGCCATAACTCCTCTGTCGATTGTGCTAGAGAGCTGTTCAGTGGCTCATGCAGATTGGCCATTCCTCTAGTCTGCACTTGAAAAAAAGTTTTTGGATGGGGGGTACGGATTTTTTGTGACTGACGTCATAAGTGAAGTAGTTTTGGGGTCATTTTGGCTCATGTTACCTGGCCCAGGGCCCAACCACTAGGCCAAACTATTTCGCTGAAGTTTTCATTGGAAACTAGGCTCGAGTCCAAGTCTTTTGAGCCTTTGATTAACTTTCTAGCGTTTCTGGTTCAAAATGTATGATCTAAAATAAACAAATTAATTAATTATCTAATTAGTCAAATATTTTTACTAACTTACATCATAACTTTTGAACACAAAACCCCAGCAGGTCATGCAAAGTATCAAAAGACTCGGTTTGTAACCTTGTTTCCAACAAAAACTTCAGCGAAATACTACCATCTAAAGTTTGGCTCCCAGGACCAGGCAAAGTGGGCCAAGGTGGCCTAAAAGCCCTCCACTAATGACATCACTCACAAAAAATCCACACCCCTCAACCAAAAAATTTTTTCGAGTGCAAGCTGCAAGACTTGCCGCGTCTCTTGAGACTTTGACTGGGTCAGTAGCATATGCCGGACCAGAGAAATTCCCGTTCAAAACTATGTGCATTTCGGTGTTTTTTCTCGGAAATCCCCAAAAGCGTCCGGGTGCAAAAGTGTCAATATTTACTTGTTTTTGGCTGATACAACATTTTTATGCATGTATTAATTGGCTTTTAGTAATTTTATATGTAAGCAGTTGCTTACTTTGTGCAGTTTTGTGGCTGTGCTAGTTTTTTGTTTCAAGTGGTTTGATTTTTTGTGCGCTGAGTTCTAATATCATGTGGAATTCTGCATGACACCCTGTTTTTTCTGAGATATTTCAGTCATTTGTCCCATAATAGTAAGGAAACTCACTATAGCATCATTCACTAGTCTCAGTTTTCAGAAAATATGACCGAATTGACCTAATTTTTTCAGTCATTTGAAAAAGAATTTGGTCTATGACAAAAAATACCTAAATGGCACCTGTATATCTTTTGTTATTTTTCCCTCTGGTTCTAAAATTTGTTTCATGTCACTCATGCTTTCTTTCTATCATGTTGTTTTTTGTTTGTTTAAGGTGCTGAAATCTGAGAGTACTGCAAATGTACACAATGGTGATGGAGACACAGCTGAAGATGTCATGGGTAAAATAGCTCCAGACCAAATGACTTCAAAAGACTATTACTTTGACTCTTATGCTCACTTTGGCATTCATGAGGTAAGAACTACTATATTGTTTGCTTTACATTAAATGTTTCATCAAGTGTCCTGGTAAAAATGGTGTGGGATCAATTTTTGAGTTTGTATTACCATAATAACTGCAACCTTTTCATGTGAAAGTCCATAAAGCAGTTGTATGTAAATCACTTGGAATAAATCAAGTGTATTTGAAAAATCTATTTTTTTGATTTCGAATTAACTCTATGGCATCCGGCCGCTTTCGGGGATTTTCGGAAAAAAACAACGCCTAAACGCACGTGGCTTTGCGCGGGAATTTCTCCGGTCCGGTATGCCCTACAGACCCGGTAAAAGTCTCAAAAGATGCGGCAAGTCTTCTCGTCTGCACTCGAAAAAAAATTTTTGCCTTTGCCTGGCCCTGGGCGCCAACCGTTAGGTGGTAGTATGTCGCTGAAGTTTTTACTGGAAGTGAGGCTACAATCCGAGTCTTTTGATACTTTGGATAACCTGCTGGGGTTTCGTGTTCAAAAGTTGTGATGCAAGTTAGTAAAAATATTTGACTAATTAGATAATTAATTAGTTTATTTCAGATCATAACTTTGGAACCAGAAAGGCTAGAAAGTCGATCAAAGGCTCTGACTCGGACTCGAGCCTAGTTTCCAATGAAAACTTCAGCAAACACTTTGGCCTAATGGTTAAGCCCTAGGCCAGGCAACATGAGCCAAAATGACCCCAAAACTAATTCACTTATGACGTCAGTCACAAAAAATCTGCACCCCTAACCAAACTATTTTTTTCGAGTGCAATCTACTAAACTGGCCAATCCATTTGAGCCCTTGAACAGCTCTCTAGCGTAATCGGTGGAGGAGCTAGGGCGTTGGTGAGGCAACCGAAAACTACTGTTTTTTAAGTCGAAATCGAAGTACGAATATATCGTAGACCGGTTCTCAAAATGTTAAATAGTAAGATATGTTACTTGCATATTATTAATATGTCTTGGATTTATCTATTAGGGCAGTGGTTCCCAAATGGTGGTACTCAAAGGCCTTCAAGGCGGTACGCGAGACCCTTGTGTTCTTCTACACAAAAAAGAAGACATTTTGATTTTCCTTCATCGTGTTTTGTTAATAAATTCCTGCATTCATTTTTTTGTACTTCCCTTATTAGTTCCAAAAAATGGCCATTATAATTTCTCACAGCCATTTTGTTCATGCCGCATTTGTGTTAAGTCTGGTTTGCCAAACTTTTGATTGAATGATGTTGGGTAGAATGAGTTTTCCTGGAACAAGGTGTTTTCAAGGTTGTACACTGTGAAAATATAGGGCCCACAAATGGTATGCGATCAGAAAAAGTTTGGGAACCGCTGTTTTAGGGTGATGTTAAAATTTTTTAAATGAAAAAACGGTCCTAATTTGTGAGAAGCCAAATATATGTTCAAACATGTGTTGCTTGTGGTGACAGTATTTATTGTAGACATGGCGACTTGAAGTACATCATCACTTGTTACTTCATGTATTTAGTTTGCCATATTTATGTCAGTATCTTTAACTCTTTGGCGTCCGGCTGCTTCCAGGGATTTTCGGAAAAAAAACGCCTAAACGCACGTGGCTTTGCGCGGGAATTTCTCTGGTCCGGTATGCTCTACAGACCCAGTAAAAGTCTCAAAAGACGCGGCAAGTCTTCTTGTCTGCACTCGAAAAAATTTTTTTGCTTGGGGGATGCGGGTTTTTTGTGAGTGATGTCATAAGTCGAGGACTTTTAGGCCACCTTGGTCCACTTTGTCTGGCCCCGGGCGCCAACCGTTAGGTGGTAGTATTTCGCTGAAGTTTTTACTGGAAACGAGGCTACAATCCCAGTCTTTTGATACTTTGGATGACCTGCTGGGGTTTCGGGTTCAAAAGTTGTGATGTAAGTTAGTAAAAATATTTGACTAATTAGCTAATTAATTAATTTGTTTACTTTAGATCATAACTTTTGAACCAGAAACGCTAG
>Ga0210059_1000493_pt1 | contig 50500 bp, 29 predicted proteins | sample Ectturendosymbi2_FD_188042 | JGI IMG/M metagenome (GOLD analysis project Ga0210059, IMG submission 188042) | Ecteinascidia turbinata endosymbiont from Florida, USA - Sample 2 (SPAdes) (version 2) | ecosystem: Host-associated > Tunicates > Ascidians > Unclassified | place: Key West, Florida...
CGTCAGCCGTCACATCCAGCCTGCATTTTAGCGGTATTTTGCCGGATCCGTTTTATTTACTGCCGGCTAGACGACTGCCGGCTCACGTAACTTTGGTTTGCTACTGGGATCACTCTCGTCAACATCAGATTGTCGTCGACTTCAACATCAGATTTTTACATTACAGTTTTACATAAGCGAAATCAGTAATCCTCAAAGTTTTAATGTCTCAATAATATCCCTTCCCTACGTCAAATTTTCATCATCTGGATACCTCTTTTTAACAGCCTAGGTCAACTCAGCCGCCAGTCAACTCCAATATGGACGTCGGCGAAACGCAAACGCGTTACCAGAGCTTGGCCACATTGAACGGATTGAACCAATATTAGCGATCATATCCGTGATAATATTATTAATATTTCAACCGAAATGGGTCATTTACATGTTCAAAAATATATTTTGCTCGATTAAAACTTGCGCTCTGATCTCGAATAGCTTCTTTCAGAGCGTTAAACTCTCCACACTTTACTCAGCACTAAACCTTCAATGCTAGTGAAAGATGGCTTCAATCAAACGAATATTGCGCTCATATCCGTGGAAAAATTATAAAAATTTCAACTGAAATAGGTCATTTATATGGCCAACATTACATTTTGCTTGATTCAAACTTGCGCTCTGATCTGGAAAGACTCCTAATACAGTGGTGAACTTTTGACTTTTCTGCCGGCAATCAACGCTCAATGCTAGTCAAACATGGCTTTGCCTTTCGCCGACTTTTGCGTTTCGGCTATGCGTTTCGCCGACGTCCGTATTGGAGCCGACTGGCGGCTGGAGCAACTGGCGGTTGAGTGGACCTAGGTTTTTCAACAGCTCTCTGGAAATTAAAAAAAATTATAAGAAACAAAACAGAACTAGCAAAGAAATATTCACTACGGAATAGCGTAGTGAGAGAAAAGGTCAATGCTAAGGCTGCGTCACATTCATCAGCACCACACTTCTTCATGTGGGTACAACTTTTACAACGTTGCTAGATTAATAGAACGAATGTAATGATTGAGTGCTAATACATTGTTGAATAGGCATGTTGAATACCCTTAATGTCTAATCTCAATACCCCCTGGGGATATTGAGGCAATACCTTAAGAATCTACATCTTTACTGTTATCTGCAATTAAACAGATACACTGACTAAAAAAGTACTGCACTGCAAATAAAAGCCAGAAAAAGGTACTATTACACAGGATGCGACCTCTATAGGGTGACATAACAATGTGATTTAGATTCAGTTGAGTAGTTATCATTTATGCATGGGTTCTCATTACTGAATCTAGGTCCGTCCACGCAGAAACTAGGTCTGGTTGACAGGCCCTATTAACTACCCGATTACTAATTATTTCTCAACGGTTCACACCAGTGAAATACACCATTCTTAGTTTTATAACTTTTATTTATTACGACATGTATTTTTAAATAAAGCAAAAGTGGTACTCACCAAATTACGATGTTTCATAATATTCGAGCACTTCTCGACATGTTACAATGCTCACATAACTCTCCTATTTTAATTCTGCATCTTAGTAATTTGCGATAAGGAGATCAACAATCTATTCAGATCGGTTCCCCTATTCAAGCAATTTACTATATGAATAAGACTCAAATCTTTCTAATCTTATTAATCTTTTGTATTGAAACTTGCTCTGTTATTTAAGCATGTATTTTATTACGTGGTTCTTTCAAGAAGGATAAAATATTAGGACGATTGTATTCAAAAAATACACATACCCATTTTTAGCCTTAGGGTACTGGTCTCATCTCATCACACTCGCATTTCACTCATATTGACTTGCGTCTAGATTTGCGCGGAAAGGACTGTTGAACCAGGCGGAAATTTATCATTAATCAGAATTTCGAAAGTTGCTGTTTTTAGTCAGAAGTTGGTTCTATCAATTGGACTGATCCGACAGCAACTTAACAAAACAAATAGAATCTAGTCATAAGTACAATTTAAGCCTGAACAAATTGCTTGACAAAACTATGGCAGTACAGTATTTATAATTTAAACTGACAGAGCTTCACTTTTCATAATCTGGTTCTCACAAAACAGTCTAACAAAGCTTCACTTTCGTTGTCTGATTTTCACAAAATAATCTGACAGAGTTTCGTTCGCACAAGTCACTTTCTGTAGTTCAAACTGACAGGGATTAACCCGGACAAGCCAGTTTTTACCATCTGGTCTGACAGAGATTAACTCCGACAAGCCAGTTTTTCCTGATCGTTACTTATGTTACAACTTAACCTTGGCCCACTGGACCTTAAGGCGGAGTGAGTCTTGAAAAAGACTGACTTTCAATTCAAATGGGGCTGTATTTATACCCGTAGCTCGTCTTGTGACTTGTTGACACCCCTTTACTTCAGGTGTTCTAACTGGCTATTGCTTATTGAATCACCTGGTGATTGGCTGATTTCAAATACTTCCAGAACCTTCAGGTGCTTGTCGGTACTTGGGTTTTCACCTTCTGTTCCGTCATTGTTTCCTGGTGGTGATCAGCATCATGTGATTTCTACTGCTTGTCTTGTGACTTCTGCTGACGTTTTTATGACGTTGTCTCTAGGGTGACTTGAGGTTAGTGTCCTAGGATAGCTGTTTTCAGTCAGGTCAGCTGACTTAATAACCAGTTTTGATTGGCTGTAATCTTTTTGAATTTGTTCTGGCTGCCTCAGGCTTGAGGATATTTCAGCAAGTTTGTTTTCTGTACAGCAATAAGTTGTTACAGGCAAACCTGCCTGTAACAGTACTGAACAGCACTGCCATGCCAATAGACAACAGCTAAATTCATGTTTGTAATATAATGCAACAATACATTACAGTGTTTTTCTCTAAGCCGAAAAAAGCCGGCACTTTCAGGACCTTTTTTGCAATTCGGCACTTTTTTGAAAATCGGCACTTGCACATATGGACGCAATTTCTTCCACTGGAGAAAATTTCACAAAACAAAATTTCGTTATTTTTTCAAAAATGTGCAGGACATATTTTCACGATTTAAGCTGTTCTCAGGTCACAGTATGGATATACAACAGTGAGCGGTGAAAAATGTTCAGACGCAGTCCAGAAATTCTCCGCTTCCAAGTTTATAAAGAAGTTCTGGGCGCAATTTCACGATTTTTGCGTCCAACAATGAAGCTGTTTGATGTTAGGTTCAGACGCACATTGGAATTTTTAGCTTTGCAATGTTTATGAAGAAAGTTTTGGGCGCATTTTCACGATATATGCGTCCAGAAATGAAGCTGTTTCCTGCGAAGTTCAGACGTATTTTGGAAGTTTTCATCATGCGAGGTACATGAAAAAGTTCTGGGCGCATTATCACGATTTTTGCGTCCAAAAACGAAGCCGTTTGCCGTGAAGTTCCGACAGATTTTGGAAGTTTTCTCCGTTAAAGCTTTATAAAAAATTATGCGCGCATTTTCACTAATTTTTGCGCCAAAAAATGAAGCTGTTTGCTGTGAAGTTCAGACGCATTTTGGAAGTTCTCTGCCTGCAAAGTTTACAGAAAGTTTTGGGCGCATTTTCACCATTTATGTGTCTAAAAATAAGTCATTTCCTGCGAAGTTCAAACGCATTTCGGAAGTTTTCACCTTGCGAAATTTATAAAAAAGTTCTGGGCGCATTATCACGATTTTTGCGTCCACAAACGAAGCTTTTTGCTGTGAAGTTCAGGCGGATTGCTTTTCTCCATGCAAGCTTTGTAAAAAAGTTATGGCGCATTTTCTCGATTTTTGCATCCAAAGATGAAGCTGTTTGCCTTGAAGTTCAGACAGATTTCTGAAGTTTTCTCCGTGAACGCTTTATAAAAAAATTCATGGCGCATTATCTCGAATTTTTGCGTCCAAAAATGAAGCTGTTTGCTGTTGAGTTCAGACGCATTTTGGAAGTTTTCGCCTTATGAGGTTTATGAAAAAAGTTCTGGGCGCATTTTCACGATTTATGTGTCCAAATATGAAGCTGTTTCCTGCGAAGTTCAGACGCATTTCGGAAGTTTTCACCTTGCGATGCATATAAAAACAGTTCTGGGCGCATTATCACGATTTTTGCGTCCAAAAACAAAGCAGTTTGATAGGAAGTTCAGACGGATTTTGGAAGTTTTCTCCGTGCAATTTTTATAAAAAGATATGGCGCATTTTTTCGATTTTGCGTCCAAAAATGAAGCTGTTGGCCGAGAAATTCAGACGCATTTCGGAAGTTCTCCGCTTGCAAGGTTTACAAAAAATTCTGGGCGCATTTCCACGATTTATGTGTCCAAAAACGAAGCTGTTTGCTGCGAAGTTCAGACGGATTTTGGAAGTTTTCTCCGTGCAAGCTTTATGAAGAAAGTTATGGGCGTATTTTCACGATTTGCGTCCAATACTGAAGCTGCATGCTGTTCAGTTCAGACACGCTTTGGAAGTTCTCCCCATTCAAGGTTCACAAAAAAATTTCTGGGCGCATTTTCTCGATTTTTGCGTCCTAAAACGAAGGTGTTGCGGTGAAGTTCAGGCGCATTTTAGAAGTTCTCTGCCTGCAAGGTTTATAGTAAAAGTTCAGGGCGCATTTTCACGATTTATGCGTCCGAAAATGAAGCTGTTTCCTACGAAGTTCAAACGCATTTCGGAAGTTTTCACCTTGCGAGGTTTGTAAAAAAGTTCTGGACACATTACCACGACTTTTGCGTCCAAAAACGAAGCTATTTGCCGCGAAGTTCAGACGGATTTTGAAAGTTCTTCGCCTGCAAGTTTTGCAGAAAAGGTTCTGGGCGCATATTCACGATTTTTCGTCCAAAAATTAAGTTGTTTGCCGTGAAGTTCAGACGAAATGTGGAAGTTTTCGCTTTGCGATGTGTGTAAAAAGTTCTGGGCGTATTTTCACGATATATGCGTCCAAAAACGAAGCTGTTTGCCGTGATGTTCATGCGCATTTTGGAAGTTCTCTTCATTCAAGGTTTACAAAAAGATTTCTGGGCACATTATCACGATCTGTGCGTTTAAAAACGAAGCAGTTTGCTGTGAAGTTCCGACGGATTTTGGAAGTTTTCTCCGTGCAAGCTTTATAAAACATTTCTGGGCGCATTTTCACGTTTTTTTGCGAAAAAACGAAGCTGTTTGCCGGGAAATTCAAATGGATTTTGGAAGTTCTCCGCCTCCAAGGTTTACGGAGAAAGTTCTGTACGAATTTTCACGATTTATGTGCCCCAAAGCGAAGGTATTTTCTTTGAAATTAACACACATTTTGCAAGTTCTCTGCCTGTAAGGTTTACAGAAAAAGTTATGGACGCGGTATCACGATTTATGCGTCCAAAAACAAAGCCGTTTTTTGCGAAGTTCAGACACACTTTAGAAGTTCTCCCGCCTGCAAGGTTTACAGAAAAAAGTTATTGCGCATTTTCACGATTTGTGTGTCGTACAAACAAACAAACATTCACATTTTGTAAAAACAAACAACATTTTGTAAAAACCTTTGGCCACGTTTTACAATTTTAGCTGCCCATAAATCTTTTCTGTGTTGTTTGGACTCACTGTGATGTTCTTGACTTTCACATTTTGAAAGAACACATTGCTTTGAATCTGAACGCATTTGGACTACCACTGCACCCACAAATTGTGACATGCGGGTGTGACTTTATGCGAAGCAATTTCAAAAAAGTCTTGGACTGGCACCTCAGACATGTTTTGCAATATCTGAACTTTGAAAGAATGAACAGATTTTGTGAAATTTGACCCAAGGTAAATTGCGTGGCAAAATTAAGCTAAGTCGTTCATAGAGGCCTTTTCCCCAACTTCCACTTGTGTTTTGAGTGTAATGCACCTTTGACAGACAGTAAAACTTGTTTTTTGTCCGGCTTATCACGACTGTTATCAAGTTCCTGGTTCAGCTCATATCTCATCACGTGGCTTGTGAATGACTGAGGCCACAAAGTTTGACAGTCAAATTTAACAATCATTTGTGATGTATCAAATATGAAAGTAAACAAGCCTGCAAGAAGCGGGAAGAAGTAATGTTCATTGATAATTATATTTATATCTAAGCCTGGCGAGATATAGGTACGACGCACTTTTTTCGAATAACAGTTAACTTGCCCAAGCAGTAACTTCCTAACGAAGTTAGTGCTTGTTTGCGAAATTAGGCTAAAAAAACTATTTGTCGATCAAGTCAGTATAAATAGTCAAAAGGCTGGGAGAAGAGATTTCTATCAATCTGTTTTGACGTATCAGTTAGAACCAATGTGTGCAGTTAAGATAAAAATGTCTAGAATTTTTAAGGGAGAAAATAGGCCTAACGGTTGTGCAGAGTGATTTTCTATATCTGGGTATTGTTTTCCATCTGTGGCGGTGCTGTTGCTTTTTCAAATAAAGCTTTCAAGCAGTGGACTGACTGGACATAATAGCACATCCAATGTGGGTGATTTGCAAGTGCATTGTGGCTTGATGTAGGTGACGGTTGTTGGAGAAAATGTAAACAAGATCATGTTCACCAAGTAACGTAATTGCGCAGTATCATCGGATCATCAGCCTGATTCAATTGTGTTGTTGGTTTAGTGTAGTGATTTTCAAGCTGGAGGTCGTGAACCATTTTCGGAGGGGCCACCGACAGATGTTTTATGTACACAGCTGTATTACATTTGCTTTATTCAAGTTTCAGATGCGAGTTGTTGGGTTAGAGTGGGTTGCTGTAATGGATCGCGGTACAAAGAGCTGAAAACAACTGGTTTAGTGCGACAGTAAGCAACGCACAACAAAGACAAGAACAGTCATTCAGGACCGTATGAGGGCAACCACTGTCTGAGAGAAAAGGTTCACATTTGGCTAGGACGTTTACATGCAGCTGATTTTATTATTGCCTTTGTGATGACTGTTTGTTTCGTTTGTTTGTCAGAAATTGTTGCATGTGTACATGTTGGAAAAAGTGAAGACCATTTTTTATTTTTCGTGGCCATTCATCAAAAATGGTTGATGAAAAGATTTTCGTTAAAAATGGACGCATTTTAGGAAAATTTACAAAGGGCGCCTAAGTTTCTTTTGATCTTGATGGCACTTTTTGGACACCAGCTGATTTACAAAAATCTTAGAGGGAACACTGCTATACAAGATTGTTTTTTTATATAAAATATCAAAATTTCTCAAAGTGCTTCACTTTTAGAAGTTAACGTTTCAAATATGAAAATTTCATCAATACAGTATAATGCATAGTTGTTAACTTTCAGTACAGCTGGACACATTTATGGCCTTGATGAGAAATAACCTATATGCCTTTTCCCAACAATGCACATCATTATCAAGGTTTTTATCTGTTCACTTTATCTGCCAGATCCTTTTCACAAATCTTAATTTTTCTACCACTACATATCACTTTTTCATGATTGCCTAATAACGTGCCGAAGTAATTTTGTACTTTGAGTTTGAATTTGTCATGCACCATATAGCTGAACCAAACACTTGCTGTACAATTTCCACCTAATTTCCAAAATGCATGCATTTCCTGTAATTATAGATAACAACGAAAATCCAGCAGTCCAACCAAAATGTTTAATTGTAATATACATTGTATACATGACATCAAATGATAAAGTGAGGTACATCTTTAAAATGTAATAGCCAAAACAGCATTCACGCAACACCATAATTTTGTAAAAAAATTAGACAAGAAGGCCCATATTAATGCTGTAGGCTAGCCACAAGCTAAATGATCTTGGCTGAAATGTGTGTGACAGGAACCTTATTTCTTGCAAGTTGCATTGTCACAGCATATAATGTGCGGTATATGCATAATTCATTTTTATTGACTAACTGTGTAGTACCCTAAAAATTATCTGATAAATTAGTGAGTCATACACAAACATAGGTGAGAGATGTACATTCATGATGAGTGAAGTATGGTAAATGGAGGTTATAAAGCGAAAAGCCATGCAGCAATCATGCCATTGTAGATCATAGACATGCAGTGGAAACAAAAAAAAAATTTTTATCAACACCGATCATAATAAAGTACCACAGTTACCCATTGACCAGTATGGAGTACAACAGTCGCAAGTATGTCCCACAGAAAACGAAGTAGCCTACATCTGAATAAGGTTGAAGAGACATGAAGAAACAAGTATTTTTTCACTTTTCTTAGTTTTCTCAGTTTTCCTGGAAGACTTATTATCAGCCTTGCAGCCAGGAGAACAACACATTTACCTGAATAATGTACATTAAAAGGGTAACTGTTTAAACATACACATACAACAGAATGTCACTATTTGGTAACAAATGTGAAATCAATGTGACTATATTTTTTTCTTTTCAGTTGATTTTATGTAATGAAGTTCACATTACCAAAACTATTTATGTGAAACAAAAATCAACAGGAACCCATAAAGCAACAATAGTGTAGTAGGTACATAGTAAAATACAGAAAATGGGAAACATTATGCTCAACATCAGATGAAATCAGAAGTCAGAAAAGCAAGCAGAGTACCCGAAGTCTAAAATAGTAAATAGCAACTGAAGAGGGGCCATTGCAAACATGAAGGAAATAATCCCATCACATTTCAATTGAACAACATATATTACAGAAACATAAATGTTAAATCATATAGGCCTGCATAAAAATAATTTGCATAACACAGATGACGGTGGGCAAGTCATGGGTGAAGAGTTGAAGCATGAAGAGATGAGCAGGTGAATCATGCAGTTAGGTGAGACTGAGAAAAGTAACCAACAAAATACAAAGGTTATGAGGTGGCAAGCAATGCAATAAATACAACATTATCAGAACAAAAGGTGGCAAGCAATGCAATAAACACAACATTATCAGAACAAAAACAAGGGCAAGGACAGTGTTATCCGCAAAAATCATGAAGATGTAATACAATAACCCAGTGACCATAATCGAGTACCACAATTGCATGACCAAGGTAAAGTCAGACTTTTTCCAGCCCAATTTTTTCGTTGGATGCGAGGAAGGATTTTAATGTTTTTTTAAAGTCAAAATAGCACACAACAAAGACTTTTCAGATAAAGAAAATCCACAGGTAGTATTACAATTACTAGTTAATCACAAAATTGGTTTGGAAATAAGCATCAAAGTTTACCAAAAACGCCATAACAAAAAAGCTCAACAACAAAAAACAAATATTAACCAACTTTCCTGGAAACTTCTATTGATGAGTTTTATATCATTTTATTTGTCTACTATATTAGATTTCTTTCCTGCAAAATCGCGGGTTCCACTTTTGTATGAACAACATACGAGATGAAACGTGAACCTACCTATAGACAGTAAATGCAAGAATTTTCCATTAAAATTGTGCTGCACACTGCTCCACTCAATTTGAAATTTAATAACTTTCCGGGAAACTTTTAGCGCTGAGTTTTATATCACTTTCTTTGTCTATTGTAGTAGATTTGTTTCCAGTAAAGATCGGGGGTTACACTTTTGTATAAACGACATACGAGACCGAAACGTGAACCTACCTATAGACAGTAGGGAAGAATTTTTGCATTGAAGGGAAGGACATACTACTTGGATGTGCATGGGTAAATACGGTAAATATTAAATATGCATAGGATTATCAGTAACTCAAAATAATGTTGAAACCTGTGGAAACTTCAACATTGTCGCAAATCGCAATTGCTTACAATGCAAATTCTCCTGCATTAGTCTGTGGTTTGCACATTTGCTCTTTTTGTAAAACTACTGCACAAGCGAAAATTCCCTCAGGGTGGTGGTGTGGATTCACTGGCAACTCATATTATAAAAGTTATGCAATAGACTGACGTATGTTGATGCTGCAATGATCATAATCACATGGATGCTCAGTAACAACACTATTTGTTTTGCAAGGTGGGATGTGATTACTGCATTCGTTGGTATCACGATGGTTGCATTCTGTTGGAAGGAGAGAAAACAAGAAAAGTGTTGAAATTAAAGCTCATGGCGTGGATCGTGCTGTACTTCTTTTGAGCCAGTTCATCTAACAATTGCTGGCCTCACTAGATCTGGGGGCAGGTTTTGAGCAGCCATTCGATTGTCTCATCGTCCAGAAACGTCAGGCCGTGTATGCTGCGAGGAGCTTACATTATCAGGAGGGAGTAAAATCAATGTAAACAAATGTGGACTTTTCTTGAAGTTTTCATCTGTGGAAAAAATCTGTTTTCAGCACGGCAACCAGTCTTATTTTCTCCTATAGCCTATAGTCAGCCACTGCAGTAGGCACCAAAGAATATATGTGACCCAATCGATAGACAAGATTTATGTGCTTTCTGGAATATTGATTGAAAATGCTCTTTTTAGGTAGTCTATCTTGTCAATCCAATTCAAAATCAGGAGCGATCGACCAAGTGACACTCGGCGATCAACTGATTGATGCGATCGACCTATTGGCCGCCCCTGGTCTATTTCAACGTCTAAAGCTACATTTTTTGGAATTTTGAACATTCTACCTCAAGTTTTATCCAGTCAACCTTTGCTAAAAGACAGTTTGAGTTGGTACCAGTAGCTTTTGTAAGCTACATACTTTTATTATATTTCATACTGTGATCTCCTCTCAGAGTTACAAAATCGATTTTCTTTATTTTACCGATTCATTGAATGCTGGAGCTCTTGCAATTACCTGAACCAGATTGGTTGAATTGGTCACATGACAAGGACTATGTCCTTGGATTAGCGGGGATCGTCTCTGCCATATAACCTAGAAGTCTAACACAAATGGCAAACCTGTGTCTGTTTTTCAAAACTTATATTCAAAAGTACTGTAGCTTACATTAAAAGCTTTCCCATAAAAAGAGTCGTCTCTATTAGCCGAGCCTAAACAACAATGCTGAGAACCCAAACGACGACCACTCGCACAGCAGGAATTCCCTTTCCCACTCGACCAGGCTCATTGTACCCAATATTAATGCCACAAACTCAGTGTTATAAGTGAACAAAGCTAGATACACTACGGTTCAAATGGAAAAATGGCCACAGCAGGGCTATACCACTGTGGGCAAAATACACAATATTTTTCTTTTTTTCCGATTGAAAGTGCACAGCATGCGATGTTATTTTCATGGATTGGGTCACAAAATGACAGGGTGTTTTTGTTTGGAAGTGGCTATAGGTCCGCTGGCGGTGACACGGTTAGAATAAAATGCTGAGTTTGCAACATTAGCAGCACGGTCACGGTAGTCAAATAGACGTGTCTTAATGTGCAATTGGTTTTCGCGTTGACTCTGGCCATGATCAGGCACCCTTCGATTTAGTAGTAGTTGCACTTGGTACTATTTTTATTTATTTTTTCAAATGTCCCTCCCCATTCCAACAACATGATGGCTGCACTGGATGAATTATACTCATTCTACAACCGCTGCAAACATTTGTAGAGCTTTCCAGATGCTAAAGGGTTATGACAACCCGGGCAGAGTTTCATTTTATCTGGGTTTATACTTTCTCTGCCATGCCCAGATCCTTGCGGATCTGAGCTCTACTCCACAGAGAGAGACCGGTTGCGACCCAGCAGTCCCTGTACAACTGTGTTTATCATCTGGCAGCTCTTTCCCACATAGGCTATACCAGGGATGGCCAACTTGTCTTCGACTGGGATCCACTAGAAAATTTCTTGATAACTAGCGATCGACCAGTCGGTTATAAAGTCACAAATACAAAATGTCAGAAAATGCAACGTTTTTCATTTATGTACTTTCTGAAACATTGATTAAAAATGGTTCTTTTTAGGTATCTTGTCAATTCAATGCAGAATTAGGCGCGATCGACCAACTGAGGCTCAGCGATCGACTGGTCGATCGCGATAGATGTGTTGGCCACCCCTGGGCTATATGATTCGATGAAAACTTGGCTTGCTATGCACCTTTATCGACCAGTCAAGAGGCAACGACTCGATAACCTTTCGTTTTTTTCGGTGCCCTGGCGTTTTTGCAATTGCTATGGTTTCTTTCTCGTCTTTGAAATTATTAATTTTCGCCAAATAAACTCAACTCAACTCCAAACTTTTGCGGTAAGATTTGCAGTTTAGGTTGAAGTGTTTGGTTAAGAGGTTAGGTTACCAAGCGTAGTGCAGTCTGTTACGGCGCGCAGCGACAACTCTTCCTTTGCCCTGTTTGACCGCTCCAGCTCTCCATCCGGTGACCAATAATTTAATGTAGCTAACGCTATGACGAACTCCCATGCGAAGGTTGTGACCGGGTCATCACCTGCCTTTTTGGCGACTTGCTTAATCTTGCTTAATCCTAAATCTCTGCTTTGCAGTCTTGAACAGTCGTAACAAAAAAGTTGTTTTTCTGTTTTGCCGCGCTTAGTACGATAAAAGTACAGCTCGGGTAACTAGAACTTTAGTAATGTTTCGGCCCTCGTGTAACCAAATTCTGCTAACCAAGTCAGAGTGTTTTTGTTGACCGAAAAGACCAAGAGATCTGAGCTGTGGCACGTACACCGTTTTTGAAACCGTGCTGACGATCAATCGCCGCTGATGTTTGTTGTTTGTTGTTGGATCTGATAACAAGAAATTGTGCTACCTTCCGGTTCCGTTAGCCGTTGTTGTAACAAGAAACTACAGCCCAGTTGATGCGCGGATTCGTAACGGTCAGGTTCTAGGCGAAAGATTGTCAGAGTGCGTTTCTCAAATTTCTGTGGACTAGCTCCCCCACGGCTCGCGATAATGAGGCTAGCTGCCGCAACACAGTCTACTGCACACTTGTAATGGACTAATGTCATGTTACAGGCGACGGATGAAGAAATTTTCAAAAATGAAGGTCTACTGGCAGACCTATAACCACTGCCTGTTTGTTGCGGATTTAGCCAGTGTCGCCATCGGATAGGGATGGATATCGGATACTAACTTTCAGAAATTTTTGGATAAGGATTGGATATGGATATGCAAAATTGTTTTCTGATATTGATCAGGAGTTAAATATCAATATCCGCTCACTTCTGGTGGCCGGATTCACTTTTTCAGACTCCGACTCCGCTCCTGTCCCAAAATTTTTGAATCCGTTTTAAACAATTATATAGTTCGAAGGTTCTTGGTTTGTGTATTGACTTAAACGCTCTTTGTAAGTCACTGGTTTGTTGTTTATGCAAACCATACCATCAATTTATGTTAGCATTCATTTTTATGCAATGGTGTTTTCGTAATTTGATTAAAAAGAAGAAACTCCAGGCTGTCAATACTGTCTTTGGAACTTTTGATACAAACTTTTTTTAAACAACCACTGCAAGTTTTTTTCAATGTAAAGCTGCATGTTACAATGGAAAATAGCCATAATGAATGTAAAGCAAGAAACAAAATTTGAAAAACAGAATTTCAACTGAGTTTGTTATGGGTAGTCAATGGCTTCTGATCAGTATTCACACTCATACTGGCACCAAAAAATGATAAACATTTTGCAATATCAAGGTTTCAGGATTTTCAGCAAATAAACTAACATGTGGTGGCGATTCATGCCTATAGCCTTTTGTCTTTGGTGTCCAAAGTAACATTGTAAGGGACGTTGGTTTATCTTTCTTGCTGAAACATACTTGGCACCATGACTTATAACTAAGGAAACCAATTTTTTGACCTAAAAACTTAAAATTTTGAAATTATAATTTACAAATTTTGACTTTATTTTGACCTACCAATTTTCTGTATTTGCAACTAAACAGTGGAATACAGCAAAGATACCTAGTGAAGGACTCTGCTCGTGGCCTCCAAGGGGGGCTGGACCATCATTTTATTAAAATTTGAAAAAGGGAATTTGAAGACATACAAGAAACATACCAACAGTGGCTGAGAGTTTCAGCAGCTATGGACACATTCATTTTATCATTTTGAGGTGATGGACTGATGTGCTTTTCATTTAACTTATGCAGATATTGCATCATTTCATATACTATGCCAAGATTGTCTTGCAAAATCTTGTGCAAGATAATTTCCTGCTCAGTAAGCTATTGCGACATAGTTTCAAAACTTGTTTGAGGATCAGGAACAAAAGAAATCCACCCACATACAAAATCAAGTTTGAATTTTATACTCAAAACAACTGACAGGTGAAGCCACAACTATTGCAAAAAGTTACCTTGATGGGTCAATTGATTTTTTCATTCTGAAAAGAATGCTGCATCTTCATGTGTAATTAGTTGCATAATAGATCTATTTGCTGGACGTCAATCAACTACAAACAAGTTATATTTGGAATTTAAAATTTCAAAAACCATAGATTCATGGAAAAAGTGGCATACACTACATAACACTGCATAATTCTGTAGTATCTAGACCATGTGTTGGGTAATATGTGATAACTCCATTCAATTTTGTGTTGGTGATGTCTGCAAGAAGTTATTAACAATTAATAATAATATTAACCTAGTGTGGACAAATGGCCTCCAAATTAATACCTCCAACATATATTGCAAGCATGTGACTTCAAATCTGCCCCGTAAGAAATGAAAGATTAGATTCAACTGATCCATAGCCAATTGCCAGTTTTTTGTGATATGTGGTCTGCATAGACTCCATCGAAAGCACAGCAATAAGTGATACTGATTACCCCTTCTGCATATCAGACACAAGGCAGTTACATTTGCACAGGCATGGAAATTAGGATTTCTGCAATAGGTAACATAGGCTTGTTTATCACTGATTTGGTGCATGTGTCAACCGATTTGATTCACTTTGGTAAATGACATCATTGAAAAACTGTCTGCACATCCATATGTTCCTTTTTCTTGCTACAGTATAGAGACAAGTCTTGGCATATTCTAGATCTACATTTTCCAGTTGTAGCTGGTTGATGAGACTTTTTGGGTAAATTTAGTGTGAGTAGTCCTCATTTAAGCCAGGTTCGTTTGATGTTTTTGCATATGCCATTTTGTAAAAAGTGTTTATCACAAATCATTACTTTTCTTACTGCCAAAAGATTGTTTGAAGCTGCCATTGTATTTGAATATAGCCTTTAAAAAATTTAAGCCTTTGGTGCAACAGCATTTCAAAGAAAATATGACTGAACAAATGTAACTCAAAATTATTACAACAACAATTACACTTGCCATTTGTAACTGATGATGGTGGGCAAGCAATATGCTTGAACATATTACTTGATGAAAACTTTCAGCTAACTTTTAACCCTTTAAGTCCCACGAAAACCACGTTTCATGCAGAGATTTGCAATCCTATAACTCGCCAGGCGATTGAGCTAGAGAGCTGTTCAAACCCTCTACGGATTCAGCAAGTCTTGTAGTCGAAATCGAAAATAAAATGTTTTCGTTTTTGGTGGGGGGTTTTCGTGGGGAAACGCCAGAAGTGGGGGTGTTTTTGGCTACCTTTACCTGGCACTGGGCTCCAACCCATTGGGCTATTATTATTGCTCAAGATTTTTTCGGAAACTAGGTCAAAAACCGCGTCTTTAGAGCCTTTGAATGACTTTCTAGCATATCTGTAGCCGAAATTATGGCCAAAAAAAACAAAATTGGTAAAAATTTCTGCACCCACAAACCCCAGTTTGGGTTGGAACACAACCCGTTTCTTAATGGCCATAACTCGCCAGCGGATCGAGCTAGAGAGCTGTTCAAATCCGTTCTGAATGGGGAAAGACTTGTGGTTTAGGCTGAAAAAAAACTTTTCACTGTGCGATTTCGGCCTTTCTGGCTATGTTTATAAAACCACAGGTTGTTTTGACATGTTTTGACAGGTTTCTATAAATAATCCGTGACGTCAACGGTCCGTGGGAGTGCGTGAATCGAGCAGAATCAGCGGCGCGAAACCGCGCGAGATTTCAATGCATTCTAGGCTATAGTATGAGGTTTTAGAGGGTTTGACGGACTTTTTAGCATTTCTGGTTGATGAGTTATGGAAAAAATGGTAGAATATTAATATGGGAAATCCCCTGAAGACCCTTGGGAATTCCTGACATATTTGGAATATTTTTGGCATAACTTTTGAACCAGAAACGCTAGAAACTTGATCAAGGACTCAAAAAATGCGTATTTTAGCCTAGAATCGAAAAGTACTGCGAGCCACAATATTGTCGCGTGGGATCGGATGATGACGTCATATAATTTACCAAAAAACAGACCCCCATCATGAGTCCATTGGCCTAAAACCCCCATCCAAATTAAAAAATTTTTTTTTTATTCTAAACTACACGACGCCACTAGTCATTACAGGGTTTGAACAGCTCTCTAGCTCTATCTGCTGCCGAGTTATGGCCGGCCAAGGTTTGGCCTGAAAGGACAAATTATGCCTTTTCTGAAAAGTTAGGAATTAGGCCCAAACCGGATTTTTGTCCCATAATTTTGGTCACAGACGTGCTAGGAAGTCAATCAAGGGCTCTGTAGACGAGGATTTTGACTTAGTTTTCAACAAAACTTTGAGCCAAAAGAATGGATCAATGGGTTGGAGCTCAGGGCCGGCCAAAGATGGCAAAAATTTCCAAAACATGTACTCTTTGTGACGTCATCTCCAGAAAACCCCTCACCGAAACCGAAAATTGTTTTTTTCGATTTTAAACTTCTGACGAATTCTCGACAAGTAAAACCAATCTGAAAACTAAACAACGACTAAAAGGCATTAACTCTTTAGAACTTAGTCATGTGCACCTATTTGATGCACTGTGAATACTGTGAATGTGTACTTTTCACATTTATTGTGAGTCACCTTTTGGAGAGAGTAACTTAAAACGGTATAGAAAACTACTGCATTAAAAAACAACTTCAAATTGCAAATAGAATTAGTGATGAAAACACATAAAAATATTGCAGTCAAAACCAATTCGAAATTCACGCAAACTGTGGTTTACCACTAGTGTCGCTATTGCACTGTGTACTGCTCGAGAATTGTCACGTGACCTTGATGTCGCACGTCGCGTGTATATAAAGAGCGGAATTGCTATGTTCAATCAAGTCTTGCTCACGGCTGTCATCGGAGTAGCATCTAACCTACAGGTAGTCTGATAGGTTAGGTCAAGACTTAATAGAAATAGTTGGCGAACGAGTGGGGTCTGGCAAATTCGTGAACCAGGACACGCTTGTAGCTAACAAATACCCCAGAATGGTTAAGACTTACGGAGATACCGAGGTCATAACTAATTTACATACAGATCGTGGTACGACTGCTCAATAGGATGGGTTGCTCTCTCTCTTTCTTACCTGAAAGAATATAATGCGTATTAACCCCTGATGTTTGCAATAACTTATGTTACGTGCTTTAATTGACGATTATTGATATAAAACCCCGGTTGTGATGAATATCGCAGTGCTTAAAGTTATATTAATAAAACCATGAGTGAATACAATTTTGTTGTGATAAACTGAGCGGGTCGAGCGAAACCGGCGGGTCTAAGTTTCTTAATTGTTAACTTGCACGTGCCATGGACACTTCCTATTAACCAGTGCTCTCGCGGAATTGTCCTAAATGTGTAGTGGTCTTCTTCTTTAGAAGGGGGCTGCCACACCAGTCATGTGATTTCACGGTCATTGGTTGGGCACATCGCATCTCAAAGCATAAAATGACAAGATATGCTAGAAAAATTGGGGTTCATCGCCTGTTTCGCTCCCCCTGGCTACGCCTATGTCATCAAGTGTAGTCAGATTAGGAAACGAAGCAGGAACGCAATGTTAAATAACCTACTTAACCAGTCAGATTTAGATTATAGGACGCACTACTTTAATTTATGTTACAAAGAGATACCAGCGCAGCCAGTCCCTTAACCAAGGGCTGAGCAGGGGGGAGAAGCACCCCCTTGAAAAATTTTGGCCCCCCCTTGAAAATTATGTTGGACATTGTTTAAAAATATGGGACATAATTTAAAATATTTGGGCAACTTTCAGAAAACCCTTCGCCCTTCCTGGTGTCCCAAGCTGGTTACGGGCCTAAGCGCAACATAACCAACATTGGAGACCTTCGCGAACGTCAGAGCTTTTTTGTGCATGTAGAACTTCGTCGATTGCTACAACAACATATTGTAAAAAAGTTTTTGAGGCCTATGCTAGAATTTTTGTTTATATGAATGCTGTGACGCGTGTTACTTGGGTAGATAATATTTTGATGAATTTGATGTTCAAATAAACTCTGCATGCATCGAATCAATTAGTTTAGTGTAAAAAAATTGTCCTTCAAAGGAACTTTTGAGTGGGGTGCTGCTGAAATGAACCATGCGCAGGAAGAAACGGCAAATTCAAAATGTACGAAGAGCAAAGAGAATGTATTTGTTTATGTTTAAAGAGATCTTTCCACGGTTTATTGAACAGGATGACATCATAATAGCTATGAGGGGAAGAGGTGACCGGAGTCACCTTTTCAGACCCCGACTCCGCTCCTGTTCAAAATTTTTTAATCCGGGTTCCGGCAATTTTTCTAATTTGAGAATCCGACTCCTGTTCAGACTCCGGCTACAGTCATTGATCCAACCGTAATTTACCCATGTTTTTATTTAAGAAATGACCACACAGACTCCTGCTACTGCCGAAATTGAAAAGTGACTCTGGGTCCGGCTTTTCACAGATTTTTGACTCCCGGTCCGGATCCGAAAGAAAAACGCAGAATCCTGCAGGATTCGACTCCGGCACTCCGGTGCCATCTCTGATGAGGGTATGCTGAAAATGGATCTTGCCTAGGGCACTGGAATGGTTTGTGCCGGTCCTGGCCACATCAAAAACCAAAGCAGGAAACTAGTGTTGCTTCAAAACTCAGCTAAATCAAGCAAGTTGAAATAGGACAGTTTTGAAATTTGGCTAGGTCCACAATTATCTTTCAATCCTTTTTGTGATTCTCCTTAATCGCCCTATCTGGAAAGATCATGTCACTAGACTATGAGTTCCACTGGATGTCACAGGTGGGACCGGATCCGGAGTGCCGTAGTCGACTCCGGAAGGTTTCTGCGTTTTTCTTTGGGACCCGGATCCGGAGTCAAAAATTTGTGAAAAACCGGACCCGGAGTCACTTTTCCATTTCGGCAGTAGCAGGAGTCTGTGTGGTCATCTCTTAGGTAAAAACATGGGTAAACTACGGTTGGATGGATGATTGTAGCCGGAGTCTGAACAGGAGTCGGATTCTCAAAATTGAAGAAATGCCGTACCCGGATTAAAAAATTTTGGAACAGGAGCGGAGTTGGAGTCTGAAAAAGTGACTCCGGCCACCTCTGCTGTATGTGCACCGTACACCTGTAGTGTTAGGTCCTTGGTATTGAAGAATGTGAGAATTACTGGCATTTCCATGCGTAAAAGCTAGTGTTGACAAAAAACAAGTTTCAAAAATTAAATCCATGCAGCATGTGTTAGTAGCCTTACAGTAGGAAAAATCATTTAGTTAAAAAATTTTAATTTTTCAATTTCACTCTTTGGATACCCATTACCCCCCTGTCTTGGATGCCCGGGCTCCCGTTCGCCCCCCTTCTGCACGCCACTGGGAGGAACCGTGAGGTTCCGTGGAACCCATGGTGAAAAACACTGGCTTAGACATATGACTGAGTTTACAAAATCAGGAGTGAATCTGGAAAAATTCAGGACTGCAAAATATGACATTCCACTCAGGCTCTCGCTACCTCTGTTCTTGGTCTTGTTGCATCCTCTTCGCTGGCGTTGCGTTGAATGCGCGATTCACCACGAAGCGGAAGTGCGCGAAGAACAGCACCCACGTAATGTGGCGCGAACAAGCAATAATTGAGTGATCATGGCATGTGATCTCTGTCACAGTGTGAAGCTTTGTGCACATGCCGCTCGGGCTTTCCGATTCCCATCGCAACAGTCCCACAGATGCACATTCTTGAGTTGCTGAGCCCACAGCGGAAAAACGACAGTGTTGACATATCTTACAAGTGTGGTGTTTTTACAGTTCAGTGATTTACCTCTTCAAGGCCGTGGTTCTGGGTGGCGTGGGGAGCCTTGTTGAAAATCATGGATGTTTCCGTGGGACATATTTGCATCCCAGGTATGAAAACAAAGTTGTCACTTGTGATAGTTCCATTGCAAGTTGGCTTACATGGCGGATGTCGTGCGTTTTTTGTGTAGGATGCCATGAATGAATCACTTAGTTGATTGGTGCAAAAGCTATCGCGCTTTGATCTACTGTGGTATTCTGCCGCGTCTAGTGTAAAATCGTCTGTCTTACTGACAGTGGACACAGAACCATCGCCAGAAAGTCTTCAATAGAACATCAGTTTTGAGTTTATGCCAATAGAGAGGGTCTTGACATTCTAAAATTTGACAAAAACCCCACTGCTTTATACTTTATATTGTTTCATACTTCAATGAATTTGGAGCTATGTTTGGCTGGGATAAACCTGCCGTGGCAACGGGACTGAGTGGACAATCACGGCATGATGGAAATATTGTGTAATGATTATCTTATACCTATGTCTTAAAAATTAACCCAATATGTGTTATGCATGCGCTGAGACACAGTTTATAGTAGCACATATTTCTGCATTATGTTTAAATGCGATACGATGATAACATTGATATTTATTATTTGCCCTATTATCTGTTTCGTCCATGATAATCTGCTCTACAACTCTCAGAATGTTGCCCTGTAGAAAAGTTGGAAAAAAGTTTAACGATGTGTATCGCTATCTCATAGAAAATGTTGCCTGCACAATAAAAAAACACTAAATTCACGAAAAAGAGTAGATTGTAAACTGCATGACAGATTGCAACAAAATCAGCATTGCAATTGTAGACAAGTGGATGTTTAATTAACATTATTCTTCAGTTCAGTTTCGCTATACTCATTTTTGTACTCTTTTCAGAGTGTCACACGTGGCCTGCGTTGCCCATCTTGACTTGCTTGCAGCATGGGCCATGCAGTTTTTTTCACTGAATCGTGCGCTGGTGGTGAGTCAGTGGCAACATTGCACATGAACCATTTCTTTGCATCCACCCATCAATGCTGCGCAAAAGGCTGAACAGGTCATAAGTACCAATTTTCAAGTCTTTGGTGTGACCTGACTGGGAATCAAACCTGGTTCACCAATTGTGGTGGGACATTCTCAACCAACGGTACCACTTAGCTGGTTGCATTATTCTTCAACAACTTGAAATTGTTAACTATGATCTCAAGTGCAACTCTAATACATGGTGATTTATCACATATGGTGAGAAAAACCAATCACACATTTATGCAATAACTCTTGATAAATGCCTTGTGCTCAAACATGAACTAGGCAGGCATTGATGACTTTGCTTTCATGACCCCTGTCTTGTTTACAATCATTGAAAGATCCCACTTTGTCTGAAATTCCCACCATACATTCTTTTTTCGAGAAGTTATCTTGAAGTATGTGTATGTTATTTAGCTGGTCTGCTGCTAACTTCAATTACTCCTGGGAAAAAAATGGTACTCACTGGCAACAGTTTCAAGCAGGCTAACAGTACAAACTCATGACCAAAAAAAGATTTAAAAAAACATTAAAAAAAATGCAAAAACAGTTGATCTACAGTAGTTGAAAAACACCAGAAGTAGCAGCAACAATGCTGCCACCCATGCTAAACTGAGCACACTTACAATAGGTAGAACTTTGTAACATAAAATTTTATTGCACAATTTTTACTGACAGATTGTATGACTGCTATACTGTCAATGATAATTGCTTTAAAAAAAATGGATTGTATCAAGCTCTTATTGTGCTCTTACCAAATAACAGATATCATACTTTTTTGTCAAAGTAGATACCCTGCAATAATTTTCTTATTTGCATCTTGACTCAAATGCCTGATTTATATCACAATCACAGTGAGTTAAAGAACCAGAGGTATAAAAATGCTTAGTCACAACACACCACAGGGTAGGTGTTAGTTTCATACAGGCTGTCAATACTGAAGAAGAATAAATAATGAAACAGCACACCAGCAATTACTGCTTACAGTCATGGTCATATGAGTACACAAGCTTTACATAATTGCATATTGCCAAAACTTGTACACAAGCTTTAAATAATTGCATATGGCCAAATCTAGTTGTTGTGATTGTGAAATTTTCCCAAGGCCTATTGCAGTGTTTTTCAACATTTTTGTTGCAACAGAACCTTCCGCAAATGTTTGCGTTGCTCATGGGACCCTATGCAATGATCTAAGTGTCTATCCTACTTTCTGTAATAAACATGTGAAACAGTGGTATTGCTACAACTGCACGGAACTGTGGTTGTGAATTTCATCCTAGGCAATTTTGGTCTGTTTCAGCGGAACCCTAAGGTTCTGTGGAACCCTGGCTGAAAATCACTGGTCTGTTGTAAAAGGGCCACTAAAATTGCTAATCACTGGTCTGTTGTAAAAGGGCCACTGAAATTGCTAATCACATGGATCTTTATCTTCTTAAGGTGGCTACTTTCAATGATGACATAGGATATATCGTATTAACTTTACTGAGCAAATTATTTGCTTTTAAGCTTTTTGCATTTTTTGAAACTGTGTTTTGATGTGTTGATTTCTGCAAGTGAAATCACAAAAATAATTGATACTTGTCTAGGTTTCTCATCTATGAAGTTGTCTATGCACTGTGCAACCTCATCACAAAACCCAGAATCAATTCAAATTGGGTCGATTTATTTTAAATATCAAAATAGGTCTTAACAAGCTATGAGGACTCAAACAAATAACTTTATGGTTTTTCAGTGTCCTGACATCCTCAATTTAGACTGCATAGTAAGATATAAAATTTACACAAACTAAATCAACTCAACTCAGAAAGGTGTAACAAGCCATGTGTTTAATTGAATTGTGGTTTTGTTTGAGTTTTATTGTTTAGAAATATTGCTTTGTCTTTTACTAGTTGTATTTCTAGGATCATATAATTCATAGATTAGTTGTGCTATAAAAATCAATTTTGTTGTTTAGAAATGTACTCTTATCTTTTATAAGTTGCATTTGTGGGATCTTAAAATCATTGTGTACTTTAGTCACTTCAAAAAGAAATCACAGAAGTATCATCAACATTCTCAGTGCACTAATATATTTCTATTCTTTTCATTTTTTGAGGAATTAGTTATAGTTACGTTGAATATACTTAAACATGTTACTTTACAATCTAGTTGAGAAAGTAAATGCTTACACAATTTCTTGAACTTGTTCACCATCTGACTCTTAGTTTTGTTATGGGCATGTCAAAAAATCCTTAAATTTGTGTATGTGACAAACAAGACCACTGCAAGTTTTGCTACAAATTCACACAGAAACCAACCTATATTTGTGTTCTCTCAAAGGAGCAGCATTTTGAACTGATTGTCCACTTGCAGACACATGCTACAACATTGTTTTGTGGACCCCAAGAAACTCAGTTGTTGGAGCTTTGGAACTCCCCACACTATACTAACTGCTTTCTTAGGTGTACTAGACACCAGATGCCAAAGGGGTTGTGCCTGAATTTAGTTGTTGCTGGACCCTTTGCAAAAATGTGTTATTGGCAAAGTTGGTTTTTGCTTTGCATAATTTGTTTCTGTAGTTTTTGCAATGAAATGTCTGTATGCTAGACTACCATGTTAACTTTGTATTACTACTGTATAACAATTTTGAATAGGTTAAATTTCATACATGTTATTCATGAGCAGGAGAAAGGCTCTGCAGTGTTGATCAGTGTAATGGTGGAAGTGGAACATACGAAAGACACGGGTACATTTTTGCGTCTCTCTGTGGAGTTGTGTCAAAAGACGTCAAAGAAAACAATTCAAGTGTTATATGGGTGAAGTCAAAAAATAAAACCCAGAGCATTCCAGAGGTTGGAGCAGTCGTCACATGCAAGGTATTTGTAAAAATGCATTTTGTAGATAATGTTTAATTCTTGGGTCGATTCTTTCATGTAGTAAGGGTCTTCACGTTTTGGTGAATGACTGCATCGTTTCGCAATTTGCGTAGGAACATTTTTTAAAAATCCGTAGATTTGTTAAAAACGGATGCAGCATCTAATCGTGCTTAGTTGAACTGGAACATATTATCAACAACCGCAACTGTTTTACAGATAACAACAATAACTTCAAAGTTTGCAAAATGCCAAATTTCTGCTCTGAACAACTGTAGTCTTTCGCAAACATTTCGTGGAATGATACGCAAAGAAGATGTTCGAGCCACTGACCGTGACCGTGTTGAGATATTTAAAAGTTTTCGTCCCGGCGATATTGTCCTTGCTAAAGTGGTGAGAAGCTTTGTTAAATTACGTGTAAAGACATTTCAGTTCTTATGAGAAAGTGTTACATGTTGAAAAGTGCGATTCAACGAAGGAAACATCGATTAGAAGAACTTATCAGGTGTAAACAGTTCTGCAGAACAAATTGCAAATGCGTAATTTTTTTCGCACCATCGACATCGATTCGCAAATTGCTGATTTTTCAGTTTGCTTTTTGAAATGATTACCGCAAACACGTCCGTCCATAGCACAACCACACTGAAAGAAAGAAATGATGCAACTGGCTCTGTGGTGGCGATAGCTCAGTGGCACTGTGCCCGCCTTTCAACCGAAACGTTGGGTAATTGATCCGCAAGCACTGAAAGTGTTAAATACGAGGTAGGGGACAAGGATAGCGATCATCCTCCTGCAACCCAGAAGTTTGTGAATATTGGACAAAATCAGTGTAAAGGAGAAAAAGTTTGGAAAGATAGTGCAAAAGTTATTGTAGCTCGAATTTTGTTCTGCACTCAAAACCATTGCTTAATTCTGGAAACGCGTCAGGCGACTTCTTTAGCTCTTAAAACTACTTCAGACACCATCATGCTGTTAGAAAATTTACGTTGGACGCTAGTTGCAACATTGTTGGTGGTTAAACCAGGAAAAGTGACTGAACCCTGAACAGGACTTCTTAGGCTTTCTTGTTATTCGTTCTCTCGTTTCCAATCAAAATAATGGGGATGCACAGACAGTCTGGCGAACTAAATGAAAAGCAGAAACTTTGGCCAAACTGTACGTTTTAAGCGAAGTTGTCTTGCCTTTGCAAACGTTTTGACTCCCCGTACAGTTGTAAATAGAGTTAACATCAGGTATCATTTATAGCAGAGATGGCACGGTCCAAGATGTTTTGAGTCCAGACCGCCCGTGGACCGAAGACATCTTTTCTTTTTTAATCCGGCCCACCTACGGCCTGCTAAACAATTATACGGTTTACTTACAAATATAAAAAAACAAACAAATTAACTGCTAAAGTGACAGTGAGTTGGTACCAGGCCCGTAACCATTTTGGGACACCAGGAGGGGAGAAGAGTTTTCTGAGACGGGCCCAAATGCATTGAACTATGTCCAATAGTTTTAAACTATTTTCAACACATTTTTCCAGGGGGGGGCAAAAAATTTCTGGTTAGCCTATGGGCCTCTTTCGTACATACAAAAACACTTTCAAATTTCAGGTAACTAGTCTCCACAAAAGCCAGGTGGTTTAACTCACTTTTCACGCCTTCTAACTCAAAAAAGATTTCTTAAAGTGTTTCTATTATTAGCGGGCGGTAGGAACCGGACCATTTACGGCCAGTGCCATCTCTAAAATGAAGGTCTGACGTGGCTCTGTGAGTCTCATGCTTGTTTTCCTAAAGGCAGACCCCTTCTTTAATCTAGCCCGGAAAACAATCAAGTGAAAAAACGGCCAATGTGAGGGTCAGAGCGGCTTAAGCATAAAAAGTCAATTTCTTTAGTTCCGGAAACTTTCTGCTAAGTATGTTTATGGAATAGATCCGAAAACACCACCAAGCTTGAATGCTTTGGTTTCAAAATGCGCCTGGTTGTGGGAGACTTGCGCGAGTTGCTGGTCACGAGTGGGCGGTAGCCCGCCCATTTGTGTGAGGGGAAACGCGATTTCTGCAAATGCGTGAAAAATTTTTATTGCCGGTTCATGTTTGCCAAGCTCCATAACGGCTAGGTGCAACTGTGCTTTTTAAACTGATTTTAACTCACACTAAATACATTAGCACCTGGTAGGTGCACACCAGAGGTGGCGACGGATCCGGAGTGCCGGAGTCGATTCCGGCAGGATTCTGTTTTCTTTTCGGACACGGATCCGAAGCCACTTGTTATTTTCGGCAGTTCCAGAAGTCTGCATGGTCTACAAAATTGTCGTTGCTTAAGTGCAAACGACATTTTCGTAGACGTTTGAGTAAGTTCTGCTATCATCATCAGTGCATTGCTGATGATGGTAGCAGCAGTTACCGAAACGTCTACGAAAATGTTATATCTACTGCTTTGGCCGTTAGTTTCATTATTAGGCTATTCAGCACTTCTACTTTTCGTGTACCTAAGTAATTGCGGTTGCATGGACGGTTGCCGTCGATTTGAACAGGAGTCGGATTCTCAAATCTGAAAAAAATTCGGATCCAGAACCAAAAATTTTGGAACAGGAGCGGAGTCGGAAAATGTGGCTTCAGCCATCTCTGGTGTACACTATCAGCGATCTACGTAACTGCGTAATTCTGTTCCATTGTGTCGGTTTTTCCGATGCTGCCTCTATGTGTAGCATGAAGTGTTCGGCAAATACTTGCAAAAAATTACTGCTGATTTGTATTCATAGTAGCCTGAGGTGAGTTCGACAAATTAGATGCGTGGTTGGACTTGTATATTTTCTCGCGGGTTTCTGCAAGAAGTGGATGGAAGCGAACAAAAACGTAATCCTGAACTTGTTTCCACTTGCGGTTTTGCATTTTGGTTCTGAGGTCTGAAACAAATACTGAATTTCTAGCTTTCTTTGGGAGATGCGATGTGCTACCTTCTGACTACTGCTGAAAACGAACTCGGAGTTGTGGTGGCTGAAAGCGAAGCAGGTCAGCCGATGATCCCTTTGAGTCACAACGAAATGCAATGTCCAGTCACTCTGCAGAAGGAAAACCGGAAAGTTGCGAGGCCGCAAGCAGAACACTTATCTTTTCCGGAAAGATGAAACTTTCGATTCAACGGCGCTGAAGTCGGTGTTCAATGATTACAGCGTTCGATTCGTGAGAAATTTTGAAAGCTGCAAGGATAACGTGGCAAATCCGTGAAGATCTTCCGCTCGCCGTAACAAGCTTCGGACGATGCCGAGTGAAACTGACTTTTTCCTGCCACAGTTAAAACAAACTGAGAAAAATACGAGTTTTCTTTATTACGTTGTGGTATTAACGTCATCTATTTCGATAGGGCTACTTGGGATGAGATAGTCGGCTTGCCCCGACGAAAAATCTGGACGGCATTCCTCAATAAAAGCAACAAACGCTTGTCTGGTGGTTTTTAGCTTCAATACGTAGGAGTCTTTTAGTTTTTCCATAGCGTTAAAGGCTGCTTCCGTCTTTCTTTGTTTTTCTTTTATCTCCTCGATTATACCGTGTAGTTCCTCCACCATTTTTTCATATTCTTCTGAAATCTGAATAAATGCACTCAGCCTGGTTAGAGCCGCTGTGGGCTGAAGTAACAACGAGTACCCGAAAGTAAGGAATCACAATTAAACACTAACCAACTGTATCCCACAAACATAAAGCCTTGAAAAAAGTTTGTAAATCTTAATTACTTCTTGTCATGTTATCTATGTTGGAGTGGCCCTGGCGAGAAACCCATTTGAGACAATTGCCCTCATCGGGCAACCTTCTTTTAACGAAAGAGCCGTTCTGCTTCATCTTCCAGTAAATGTGACCGTTGAAGAGCAACAAAATGTTGATACCTTTTATTTTTCATGCGACTTCATAGTACAGTAGGCTAAATTGTAATCAACTTTCTCCAAAGTTTGTCAAATCCAATGAGAGCCACTTTAGAGGAGCTAAAGAGCTGTAGGTTCCCGACCCCTGTCCTAAGTTATGCAGAAATTTAGCTGAATGAGGTAAGCACATACAATTTATCAACGCAAACTTGAAATAAAAAGTAAATGAACCTAAAGTTTGTACTAAATCACTCGGGATCCCAAGAGACTTGAGCAAGTCCTGAAAAACATGATTCGTTCCCTTCAGTTGTATCGATGCAAAAAAGGATTGTGTACGCGCCATTTGTCAACAACGAAAAACAACTTTTCGTGTGAGAAATGCCGAACAACATCAGCTGCAGACCAAAAATATTTAAAAACGGTTTGCAAAACTGGACGTTTCTTCATTACGTCAGTCATATAATGAATCATTCAAATAGGGCTTCTAGAGGAGTAAGGTTAGTTCGAATTTCAATAATATGTACTGTCTGGATAACAGATATGATCGCATATTTGTATTTTAGCTAACCGTGTTAACCCAGGGGTTCCCAACCCGGGGTACATGTACCTCTAGGGGTACATTTAAGGTTAGCAATAAAGGGAAAATATATTGATATTTATTTCAAAATGTTTATATGCATATCAATGTACAGTATATATATATATTTCACACAGTCGCAACAAACTAACTTTGAGATATAAAAAGGAAGTCTACCTTAATGTTTCTAAAAATCTTCATGTTCTATTAAAAATTCAGTGGGTTTTCGTTGTTATACTCAGCTTTTTTGTAATAAGAAATTTTAGGTGGACATACTCATCTTTCGAAATGGTGAAGGGGTAGATGGTCAGAGACAGGTTGGGAACTCCTGGGTTAACCGGATAATAGCCGCTAATTGTTATACAATTAATTTCGCGAGATATGCGTGATGAATTGATTGTGGAATCATGACACAGTTAATTGTCAATATACACACATGCACTGTTCAAGCGTATATGAAGAAAATCATGCATTTTTATGATTTGCTGCATCTCCAACGCATTTCTTGTGTAGCACAACGCATCGATTATGGAGTCGTGTAAACGAGGAGAAAGTAGCTCCACACATGGTTCTCACTTTTAAGACGTTTGAATTTCATTTCAATAGCTCTTGAAATTAGCCAGTTCAAAATATATACAGTATATACGCTCAAATTCAAAGCTTTTCAATTGGATCTCTGTACAGCCTAGACTAAACTGCACAGCTTGCAATTCACCTTGCACTGCGAAAGCACCCTTCTATTGAAATAATAACTGCGGGGTTTTAATAAAACTTAGGTCGCTCGTATCTGGAAACAAAGAATATCGAACTTTAACTTTACTTTTTTATCCAGTTAACCGATGTAATTATATCGGATAGCAAAAAACTCTAGGTTAACCGTTACCCGGATAATCCAACCTTATAGAGAAGCGTAACCTTCAACTAAAATGTTTTCTGCATCCAGAGGCGAATTTTCAGTTTGGGCCCTAGGCTATTTTAAATTGAGGGCCCTTCTGGAAAGTTCGCGACGACTGATGTCATACGAATTAGCACTACACGTGCTCGCTGCATTCACTGAACAAGTTGTTCCAATTCATAGCCATGTTACTTTATTCTGAATTCCCTCGATATCAGGAACAGAAACAGCCACAATGAAGCTAACGAAAAAGCCAGCGGTGAAGTTATCTGACAACACTCCCATTACATATTTATGTTCCTGTGCAATTGCACGCTTTGCAAGTGTCAAGAACTCGCTCTGAATAAAGCACCTGTACTTCTTACGACGCCTAACAGCCTGTTATTGTACATAGTCGGCGATCGACGGGACTTTTGTCTGCAAAATCGCTGAAAATTTTGTCGTACTTTATCTTTCTAGCTAAGGCGTGTTCAGGATAAAGAATAGCAAGACTTTGCAGCATGCCCCCTCGAAACAAACCTGCTAAGAATTTTATATTAATCTTCAACTGTTAGAAACTAAACGGAAGAAACAGTCGGACTCAAAACGACGTCAGTGACTGGCAACGTCATTGACTGGCCCCTCCCGAACAAAATACTTGGAACTGAGACTGGTCCTTTCATACCTCCGTGCCCCAATGACTAATAGTAAGTCAGGGCAGATTGTGTGATCTAGCTTTGATGAGGAAAGGAGCATTTTTGTGCAATTTAACCGGAGAAGGCTGGATATATGCTTATTAATGTTTCGATGGAATTATGTTTTGCGAACACATGTGATACATGACTTGCATTAAATAATTTATTGCACAATTCACATTGAATGTGTTTCGTTTAAAAAGAAATTGTCGTTTGCAGTTGCAGTATATTGTTTGATTTTTTTCTAAGATATACAATTTCTAAGATATAAAATTTTGTCAGGCAACACCATGTAGGCCTACAAATTATGAGAACGTTGTTATTTGAATGTTTTGATATTCTTCATAATAAAAATAAATGAGCATAGAAGTATGTTATAGTCCTTATGGATAATTTGTATTTTATTTTCTGAAAAGTTTAAAGCAAAAATAAATACGAATATTTTCCGTTGTAAAACATTTATTTTCTTAATGTTTTAACTTTCGTAAAAATTGTGCCTATATATAATACACAAATTATTAGAAAGGGCGCACACTTCAACGTTGCCATTTCGCACAGATACGTCACTGCATTTTGCGCCATTGAATATCTGAAGCCTTAGCTACAGTGCAGGCTGGTCTTGCATTCACCCCGTATCTTACCCATAAAAAACAACAAGAGATAGACCCGGGCTGAACGAAAGTACCTCACTGGCCTCGTGTAATCTGAAAATGCATTCAGGCGTTTTGCTCCACACATATGTAACAATAACCAAGTCACAACGCCATAAAAAGAGAATGCTCATGGTCATTCACTTCAAACCTTTGAGCTCATTCTTCTATATCAGGAATCTCCAAACTACGGCCCGAGGGCCAAATCCGGCCCGCGAATACATTTTCTAAATAATGAAAACTTAATTGACGAAAAACTTTTAACATATCCCGAAACAATCACATTACGTACGATGTCCGACCCTCGCACTGTTGTGTAACAACTTATGTGGCCCTCGGATGGAAAAGTTTGGAAACCCCTGTTCTATTCAGATCTTTTGTTAGCGGCATAGTAAACAAACGTGCGTTGAACCAAAACAAAAAATACAAATATAATTGCTTACAAAAACGCTGGAAATTGTCCTTACTCCCGAAATTTTAGGGCCCCCCAAAATCAAGAGCCCTAGGCTTAAGCCTAATGGTAAATCCGCGCCTGCCTGCATCCCTGTAAATATATGATGCGATACCTCGTAGTATCTGCTGTTTTCATAATGCTATGGGAGGTTTACTAGAAGCAATTTAAAAGAATCGCAAAGGAATTCAGCACTAAAGTTTGGAAAGGCCATGTCAAACCAAGAAGTGGCCCGTCCGCATCAATTAGATCATTCAAAAAGCCCATAGTCATTTAGTGAACACGCCATGAAATTCGGTGAGGCAGGATTTGATGGAGGGTATGAAAAACCTTTAAAAGATTTTCCACATCATGGAAAATCAGTGTTGTTCGTTGTGCAATTTTCGAAAGTTGCTAGGTTTTTATAAAACCTTAGCAATCAAAATTCTTTTGTCAACCCATCTGCTTTAGTATACGGCACTTTAGGATGGAGTTCCAGTGAGATGGTGACAGCGCAAAGACGATTGACTTGAAGCTTTCTGTTTTAAGGGTACGTAGACTATGAACAGCATATTCAGGACGAAAAAAAACAAGTAATCGACTTTGCAGCATCCCAACAAAAAACTAACAAAGGGTTGAAAACCTAAATGTGCTCCAAAGTCCACAAGTACAACTGGTGGCCTCAGATACAACCTCGTATTATTTTAATGCGAAAAGCTGACTTCGCCATTTCAATTGCGTTTGTGCACCTTTTTTCGACGGCACGCTTTGTGGAAGAGGAATAACTGGCTTAGAACAAAAACACGAACAAATCGTGTCTTTATGCCCAGAAGCGCCATGAGTGTCTGCGATACCCGGGGACATGGACTATTTTGATGTTCCCATTGTGAAATTTTCTTTTTCTTCACATCAAATATGGCACTTAGGGGCTCCCAAACACTGCGCGTTGAACCCATGTACCCTCTGCAAACAAATTACAATTCTGTTCATACCCCTTTCCAAAGCTCTGCAAATGGGTGGGCCTGGACGTTATATGCAGTCGTAAGGCATAAATAAGCTTTATACGTTACCTCCCGAACGCGGTCGTTCGCTGTTTTCTGCTCCTGCAGCCTTGCTTCAGATACCTCCTCGTTTGTTCGAACGATCATTTGCTGCCGCAAATCGTCTAAACTATCATGCTTGTCTTTTTGGCATTCATCTTTTAATTGCTGTAATACAGTCTGATGTTGCCTGCAACATATCAGTTAATTGCATGACAAGACAGTCTCACACAGGACCAGAGCAGTTTAATAAGCGTCCATGGATCTCCAGATGGTCACACATCTACATATATAATTCCTATACGTTGAGTTACACTTTTGCAGTGTGGTTCAACGCATAGGAACTGTCATTTTTAACCAAAACCATATTTCTTAAACTTACTCGCGATCGTTTGCCAGAGTATGCCAACCACCTTGTACGCGTAAGCTGTTCTGCCACAAACACGAATCATACAAACGCAAAATAGGAATTTGTGGACAGTTAATTGCACCCGTAACAGTACGCACCAGCAAGGACCAAATTTTGCAAAATTAGAGGTTGCAACCAACTATTTAAGAATTTCCGCGGTGTTGTAAAATAACATTAGTTCATTTTCTGCAATGTTGTTATTCAATTCACAAAGACTTCCAAAGTCATCTCTATCACATCTCATACATAAGAACAGGCTAGAAAGAGACGACTCTTTCGAAACCGACTGGTGATCATATAACAACATATCCGAATGAACCTTTCGTGATAGTTAATCCATATTTAAATTGAACAAGACGTCTATTCGGTAAGCGAAAAAAAATTCTGTAAATTAGACCTATATTGTCTGATTTGCTGCAATGAATGGATTCTTTCAAAAAATATGTTCAGAAACATTCAAGTAATGCCATTAAAAGTTTATGAGCAACGTTCAGGATTTACAACTTAATTAAAATTCTCCATTTGAATAAGAGAGCTGATGAGCACTGCTCAGTAGGTGAAGCGTATGGTGTTTCAAAATTTTTTTATCATAATGCAATTTAAAACTTGAGCAATATCAAATGTTAAGAGCATGTGACTATGTAGGAAACAGCCCGAAATTGTATATATGTATCGTGTGTGTGTCTTTCATGTATAGAAACGGCGTTAACTTCAGTAAAAAGGGGTTTGCATATTAGAATATGCTTGAACAATGCGTCTCGGGTTTCTCAACTGTCTCTTCCGATACTGGTGGTCGTTCAGATCCTTTGACCCTGCACAAACAACCTTCATCGTTGGCCATTTTGTATTATTTCAAATATGTACTGTAGCTGGTGCTTTTTTATGAAATTCACAAATGCACGCTCTAATTGTTTTGTTCGAGCATATTCTAACACGCCTTTTCCATTGAAGTGAATTACTATCATGGCCCGCCAGCACATTTGTGGCTTATTTTTCGCGTAATTTCCTGTTGGCACCGATGTTTTTTCTAGGGAAATCATATGTGCCGGAAAATTTAAAGCTTTTATAAATTTTTTCTTGGTTTATTTGCAATGTAGGGTCAAAATCCTGGTCTTTTAATGCGCAACACGCTCTTTATTCACAGTGACAGTCGCACAAATAGTAGTTACTCAAGTGGAAGATATTGTTACTCCCGGAAAAATCCACTGCTGCTCAAAACTACTCGCGCAAGAAATACAGAAAGTAAATGAACTACCTAAATAAGTACAGTAATTTGAAAAATGGTCGTCATTGTAAAGTTGGTTGTATAACATAACAAGATTGTGAAAATACAACTGTTTTACTTTCCTGCATGAAAAAGCGCTGCGAGTACCCTCACGCAAAACAGGAAAGAAAGATCTCATTTGCAAAAGCTGTGGCCCCGGTGTCAGTCCAAAATTCAAAAACTTTCAAAACTGAAAGGACTGCTTCAAGCGTCTACTATGCCCGTTAATGCCAAACTGTCTTGCAACCAGAACATGTAACTTGCTTGCTTATTAAGACAGTGCTATTTCGTTACTGACCACCACTAGTTTTCACTAATCACGTTTCTCTTTTTTAATACATGTTTATCTGATCTAGAGATGAGTTTGGTGAACACAGTTGGGTACATAATTTTGAAAAAATTATAGGTATGCAAAGAACACTGCGCCGCTTCGTCTGCGATCGCCCTCGTGCTTTATAAAATTCGGGGGTCACGAGCAAAAGGTTTTAGTTAGGACGCCACAAACCGTTCAGTAATTTTTTGTAGCTACTTTTTTCAACTCTGAAAGAAACTCAAGTCGGTATAAAGCAACTACATCTAGTTTAGGATCTCACACTGAAGTCTGAGCATGGTGATTGGTGATCAACATCTGTCATCAAGAACACCCACCAGCTCCCCTTAAAACGATTGCCTTTCCCTGTGCTTTCAAAAGCATTAGGGTATTATGGCCAAAAGGACAGGTTTGACTGAAATATACCTTGAAAGAACCTGAATGCTAGGTAGTTGCATATGTTTTTATGCATTTTTGTGACTCAAACCAAGGAGTAACAAAAACGCATTAAAATAGCATAAAAACAAAGGGCGGTAAAGTTGATTGCATGTTAATAAAATTTAAAATTAGAAGGATTGAGGAACTGCATATTTGAGACACAAAGAGTTGGCGAAACACCTGGTGTGGAGGACGTGGAACATGACCAAGGCTTAATCAATGTGTTCTATAAAAGGGATAAACAGAATTGTAAGATGAAAACCTTTTGCTGTATCTTGAAAAGAAATTGACTTTCATTCAATAAATACTGAAAAAAAACAAAAAAATCGATTTCACTGAAATAAACGAAAGAGTCGAGTTTCATTCAATAAATCAGTGAAAAGCAAAAAAAACGTTTTAAGTGCAATCATTGCAAAAAGTGTTTTAGCCCTGCCATACCAAATTTGATTAAAACTCAAAAGAAATACAAAACTGACTACTTTGTGGTAGCTATGGGAAATACAACAAATCAATGCTGCCATGTGTTTCACAAATAATGAGCAAAATTAATACCTTCCCACTAAACCAAAACTTGACATGCGCTAACTTTGGTATTTATGCAGCAACTTGTGTGATTTGCCACGAACAATATGTCGGTCAAACGAAGAACAAATTTTCCAAGAGATGGTCATCGCAATAATTGGAACAGCCCCAATTGTGAAATTGATGAAAATAACAAAGATAAAGTGGCCTTGTCGCGGCACTTTTCAGAGTTCCGTGGTAACGTAAATAAACCACCGCCACATGAAGCTAAACAGTTACTTTTGTTGAACAACCTAATTCCCTTTGGATATCTGTGAAGATAAGTGGCATCACAAACCTAACGCACAAGTTAATATCCAAAACATGATCCTCCCACACGTAAGATAAAAAAATTGTTTCCCTTCTGCTGAGCGTTGAAGTGTTTTAATTTTGCGGCCAGTGTGCGGGCGTTTTCGTTCTCGTTAATCACAGCGTTTCAAACGTGCCCGCAGAGACTTGCTGCCATAGCGACCAAATGCACGTTGAGTTTACGCGTTGCGCAGATATTTTGAATCATACTGCATGTTGTTTCAAGCTATTTCGGAACCGCCGTCCTGCCAGAAGTTACATTTATATGAAAGTGACTTTTTCTATGGTGCTAATGACCGTTAGCTGGCATTGGAATTTATTAAGTTTTTGTTATTTTTGCAGTAACTTTTGAAGCTTCAGTGTATGCATGTAGTTGAGCAAGACGTATTTCCTTGTTTTATTTGTCGCGGTTGGGGTTGTGTGTTTTTTCATTGCAGTCTTGAGGTTGTTTACTTTCTTTGACCTTGTTTCAGCCTTTGAACGTTTCACACCTGTTAGCATTGCTTGCAGATGATAGGACTGACGATGCGTAGTGTTAAGTGAAATCGATTTCCTATTAAAATTTCGTGATTGATTCCTTGCTTCTTTCACCTGCGGAGTGAAGTTACTTGAATACAGATATGCACAAGTTTGAATCATCGCAAAAAGATGAAAGCAGAGCCCAGTCGGCTGATTCTTCAAAAGTCTATAGAAAACCTGGAACTGTTAAACTTCAGATGTGTATCAAACCTCAGATGTGTATGAAACTTCGGTTGCGTTTAAAATGTTTCGTTCCAGCTTAAAATTTTTACCTTGCCTCTGCTCTGGATACGTCACGGGTTATTATCATTGTTATGTGAAACATAAACATAAAACAAGTTGCGCACAAACTAAAGAAGAATCAAGTCGTTGACCCGCCGTACTGGCCAAGCAATTGGATAAGTTGAAGCTGGTTTGTTGGTTGGAAGGTGAGTTCGCACCTAACTGACATTATAAAGCGGTTATCGAGGAGTTATCGCGCATCTATAGAAAAAACATTAGACCAGTGGTTTTCAACTTCGGGGTAGCGACCCCCAAAGGGGTCGTGAACCATTTTTGGATGGGTCACGAGTAGATATTATACACGACTGTATTACATTTGGTTTATTCGAGTTTAGGTAGGGGCAGTTTAGTGGGTTATGGGGGGTTGCTATAGTGGGCCACGGTAAAAAAAGGTTGAAAACCACTGCATTAGACAAACCGTCTGCCTGCGGTGTTTAGTTTAGCGAGAGGTTATTGGTGGAAATTCACTTAATTTGCAAAGCTAAGCAACGATAAAATATTTTTAAGGCAGAGAAATTGAAAAGTACAGGCAGGCTGACGGTAGGATGAAGATGGTAAAAACGGCGGATGTACTATGAGTGTTACTTAAATATGACTTAAAGGCAGGGGTCTCAAACACGCGGGCCACATGTGGCCCGCGAGGGCATTTTGTGCGGCACGCGATGCTTTTGGGGAATTTCAAATAATTGACATTTTCGTTATTTAGTTTTACTTTTTAAATTCATCGGTGTTTAAAAGTGCTCGGCCAGCCAGTGAACAAGTTCCTTTTAAACGAACGTACAGACTGCTAGAAATGGTTCGGCTATAACTCACCATACCTTTCACAAGAAGTAAGATCTAAAAGTTGTTTCTAGTAAGGTTGAGATACCGCCATTGTTGCGTGAGCGTCATCATTCGGCCCTCGGTTACTTTATAAGTCCTCACACGACCCTCAGAGCACTTTGAGTTTGAGACCCTGGCTTGAGGCAAACACGAGAATCTGACTTAGTGTTCTTCCGCATTCTACCTACTTGAAGTTATGTACGAGTTTTTCTTGATTAGAAACTTCGCGATCATTGGCATCCTATCATGAAACATGTTTTTGAGAAGAGAATAGCACACTCCACTCTTTACCGTATATTTGAATGCATGATGAATGTGAAAAGATTACGACGCTTCTCTCTTAATGCAAATTTTCCAGAATAATGAAGATTTTTTGCCTTGTGTGACTTCCAACCATGGGCATCCGCAGGGGGGAAAACGGACATTTGCCCCCCCCTGGAAATTAGGAGTCAGAACTAAAAATTTCTAAAAAACTTAAGTCCACAGCTTAATTCCGATTAATTGATGTAATTCTTGCAATGACATTTTATTTACCGGTATGACACTCACACTGCACACGAGCCAGATTCACTGATCTGGTGTAATGTAGTGATGAGCTTGTATCCGCTCCTCTCGCGGCAAAAGTAGGTTGCGAAGAAGCTTACGTGCGGACTGTTCTACTGTTGGTCTTTATTGCATAACAATAACATGGCAACAAATTTCCAAAGTTTTACTTCAAGTTACGGTAGTAGTTGTTTTGCCGCATGTGACCCTTGAACGCAGACCCGAGCCGTGTGAAAGGCTGTTGGTCCCCCCCAAAAAAATCCAGATGGGGCCCTTTAATATCATCTTTAATATCACGTAACCACAACTTTACAAAATACTGCTATAGTGTCCAACGTCCGCAATTCTTTTTCGAAATTATCGAATCATGATATTACATGCGTAATCTACCGGCTCTGCATTGAGGGCAAAAACCAGAAGAGTAAAAGTCAAGGGTAGAGAGAAGGCTCTAACTTACTAATACAATATACATTGTGGGACCCCTACGAATGGTCGGGGCCCCCCTCGACCGGGGGGTACGGGGCTGCCTTGCCACGGCACTGACGCAGACATCGTGGCAGGTAATGCAGCGAGACGAAAAAACTGCTGATAGCGGTAAGCCACGTAGTTTTATACTGTGTGAAAAGAAGCATGAGTAAATCCATTGTCAGTGTGAGACTGTGAGTGTGACCAATCTACCTGAGTCAACAGCTCAATCAAACAAGGCTTATGCAGGCTTTTTATCACACAGTACACAAAACTACGTGGCTGGTTAGAATACGTCTAGGCAGGCTTGTGGGAATACGTATTAATCGTTTAGTACTTTGCGGAGAGTGAAAGCGTAGCTTCAAGCAACAATGTCAGATGAACGCTTGCCTGGTTTATGTATGCCGAGCCTTCACCGTAAAAAATCACCGAAGACAAGCATTGTTTTACTTAAAGGGTGCTGCTTGATCGCTTTGGATAGCAGACGTTTGCAGGTCTTGTTTTTAAGTAACGCTGACAAGTCTTGCTGGGTAAAATACGCCATAATTTGTGGTTTCATTAACGAACATGCTTCATTGAAGAAGTACCCTGCTTGGAAAATCTGCAAATAGCCTATTGTGTAAATTATCGTAATACACCTCACTACTGCTGCCAAAAAAGCGCATTATTGTACCTGTTGCCGCAACATAGGCCTGGGAAGGCCAGTTGTGGATTTTTCCAGGGGTAGCCAAAAAGATTTTCCAGAAGGGGCCAAAAGTGGTGAAATTCCATTTAACCCACTCGAAACTAAAAAATCAATGTTTTTTGCTGAAAATGTAATAGGAAAATTTCAAAATCCGGGAGGTCTTGGACCATTGTCTCCCTTCTGACGCGCATGGGCATTATGGCACTTGAGGCATTATCTTTGGGGCGTTAAAAGGTAAAGCGTTTTGTTAGCGTCCACTTGCATTGCATAGTCAGCAATTTGAAAAAGATAAGAAAAATGTCGATGTTGCCCCCCTGAAAAAATTTCTACGGATGCCCAGGCTTCCAATCACACTGGACTTGAAAAAATGAGGAAAACATCAAGAAATCTAAGCACTCATGATAATCTAAAACCAAATATAAACATTCAATATAGCCTGAAAATGACCTTAGTAATACTGGTGAACCAGCTCGAAGCAGTGGCGTAGACAGCCTAAAATTATTGGAGGGGTCAAATATTTTGACTTCAAACGAGTAGCGATATGTGGTTTGGGATACCGCCTCTCAAAGCATAAAATGGCAAGATTTGCTTAGTAAGCGAACTAACATAATAACTTAGAACTTAAGCCGCTAAAATTTATGCATATAAAATCGACTTCTCCAAACAAATTTTATATAAAACACAACAAAGATTTACGTCATCAGCAAATGGTACGTTTAAAAGTCCATTCGTCACTTCCCGCCATTTCGTATGTTTGTTGATGCCCAGCAATAGAAGCACTAACAGTAGGTGGAATTGGTGTTTCCACAGTAGGCGTAAGCCTAATTACTGTTTCTAAGGACTGCACATTTTGACATCTCGTCGAAAAAAACTATCCAAACTTGCTTGCTTGCAGGAGGTTTTGCCATCAAAAGAAACTGCGGTATCCAAAACTGATAAACATGATGGCTAAACGATGGAAATTCGAACCGCGGAGTACAAATCTCGATCAAGCTAAAACTGACTGAAAAGGAACACAATACGCAATAACTGTTTTCAAGAGAGGTCAGAGGAAACGAATGGCCGAGTTGTTTCAAACCAAGTCGTATGTGGCGCATTGCAATTGAACGAGCGTGATAAAGATGTGGGAAGTCTTTGACCGACTGCTGTGATACTGATCGCAAATGCTGCAAAACCAATTATCAAAACAGACTTGCACAACTCACAACAGTACAAGGGCCACAACAGGCCAAAGCTATCTCAAGTAGCAACTACAAAAAAGTTTTTCTTTTGGAGAGCGGCCAAGCAGCACACACAAGGGGCACATTGTTTAATGTAACTCCAAACCATTCTAATGAGACAAAACTGTTAAGAGGGCAAGAAGGAAAAAACTTTTGTCCAGTGTTAAAACCCCTATACAAATTCAAAGGAATGACTGAATGGTCAGTACTACTTTCTGATCACCAATTTATCCCAAAAAATACAGTTTATTTTGTTTAAGTAAAACACTAAACATGAAAAAGGGAAATATTTTTTATGAAAACACTATAAGAAATAAAATTAGGAGTCTGCACCACCACTTCCACTGACAACAGTCGTGTGTCGCGGATCGCGTGGGAAGATAATCTTTACCTGATCAGAGTGATATTTGTCAAGCAGATTCCACAACACAAGTTTCATTCACTTTTAGCGGTAATGTAGACACAATAAAAAAGATAACACGTTCATAACCAGATCTCCTCTACCTTTCTGCTTCATCCGCTGCTTCTTGCGCTAGCTGCTTTTCTTCCTTCCTCGTTGCCTCAATGGCTGCATCTTTTTCAATGGCAAATTGTGAATGCAGCTTGGTGACAACTTCGTTTAGTCGTTTTTCAGATGCTTGTCTTTCTTCAAACAGTTTTTCCACTCCATTGTGATGGACGATTTCTGGAGAAAAGTTTTACTAGTTGCAATGTTTTGTACGGGATGCATTTTTTGTCAATCTTTGCATTGGCGTTTTTGAAATTGTTTTTGACGAGATTTGCAATTCAATCTTATTTTTGCAACATCTACAAAGGCAATGCCCAAGGCTGTACTAACACAGGGGGCTCTGGCTGAAAACGGGGTTTCTGTTAATGGTGGTGGGCTTCCGTAGATCAAAAAAGTGCCATAAACTTTGACAAACTTCTCCCGCTTATTCAACATACTACCGTTTATTTTACCTGCATCTGCCGGTTTTTAAGAGAAAGATATTAGTATCATAAACGAAAATCTACGACACAAAAGATTTCAACCAAGCCTCTTCAAACTATTTTCCTCTCGGGCACATTCAAAAGTTATGCTTTGGTTACACGCACATTTATGCTTGATGTAGCCTAATAAACACATCAAACCGTTCGTTTTAGACCTATTTTGGGGGTGACGACTGACCAGTTCCGAGTAGACAGTGGCGTGCAGAGATCTGGTGATGCCATCACTGACTGCTTGATTGTATGCCTCTCTACCAAATTCTAGTATTGAGCAGTGGCGTATGGTGGTTATTGTTACTGGATATACGCTGTTTGTGACGTCACGATATGAGGTCATATTCACGTTTGCAAACCAACGTTTTGGCGAAGTTTGTTAACACAACATACATATCATTCTACATGCACCCTCCATGCTCGTTGTTGTACAATGTGTCACTCTAATGGACATAAATTTATCAGCGCTCCAAATTAGGATACCAGAGCAAAACACAGCACTGAACCCTAAGACACAGCAGTTCATAACTGCAAAAATATCCTGCAATCACGTTAAAACTGGGGAGTAGAACCCACTCAGTCCTACGCAGGCCCGTAACCAGCTTGGGACACCCTGAGGGGCGAAGAGTTGTCTGAGAAGAGCCCAAATTTTTTAAACTATGTCTAACATGTTTTTCCTGGTGGGTGCGAAAAATTTTGCAGAGGGGTTTCGCATCCCCTGGTTACGGGCCTGGTCCAACGTCAGTGCAATTCACAACTGCAAAAACATCAGGCTGCGCAAACACGTTTTTTCCAAACCGTGTTGATTTTTCAGTCCAGGACGGCGTTAATCCTGTTTACAAGTAACCGATTTTGGGCAAGACTACTTCTTTCACAACTGACACGAACGCTGATTTTTGAGGTAAGAGCGAAACTTTGTTGTAGGACATTAGGTTATATGCTGATATAAATCTTTGTAAATACGTAACTGTCTATCAGAAGGAAACCCTTCACAGCCAAGAATCAGACAGTATTGTCTGCCAGACACTGATCTTATCAGATAATATATTTCGCCTACTCTGTAGGCAGTGGCGCAAGCCAGTCTTCCCTCTAAGGTGCGCAACTGCGCAGTACCACCAGGCCATTTGTGCAAGGAAATCTCATTCTCGCACACTTGCAACATTCCAAATTTAAAACTCATGTGTATATATCGCGTAGCCCTTTCACCACTTGGAACACTTCACTGGCTATGTGTGTGCATGGTTGCACAGTTCCATGCGCTTAGTGTGCAACAAAACAAACAATTGCTCAGTGTAGAATTTTATTAGAGGGAACACTGGTGCAAGCGCACCCCCAGAAGTTTTGATTTGGTGAAAATCTGGGCAAACTCCCTGAAAATATGGGCAAAAATGGCACCCAACGGGCTTTGATTTAAAAAAATAGTGACCAAAATCACATGAAGACCTTTTTTTGAGGTCATCCACTCATCCAAAATACATTCTTCATGAGAAAATATTCGCACAAGTGGCCCAAAAATTTTTCAGGCAAGTGTGGAGAAATTTGGGCAAAAATCCTTCGCAACCCCAAATTTTGCCTGCAACTCTACCTATGTCTGTAAGTATCATCAGCTCTTATTCAAATAGTATTTAAATATAGGCAACATACTAAACTTGCTGCTTCATACATAACCTTTTAATAAAACACTCTTCAAACTGAGCAACGCACGTTTTCATCGCTGCATTTCAATGATGGGCATGGTGCATTGCTACAAACAAGTTTATCACCATGCACATCTGCAAAATTTGTGGTGGTCTATGCACTCATTTGTACCGATGCACCCCGGTTAAAGAATACTAATCTTAAAAACAAAGAAATATAAGAAGTAGATTGAGGATAATTACATCAAATGAAGATTTATTCTAATGCATTTCATATACCTTCAGTGCGAGCCAATTCTTTTTTTAATGTCTTTTCATATTTTTGTTGAAGAAGTTTTAATCTGTGCTCTTCCTTTGCTTTGGCTTGTTTAAGTGCAGTTGCCACACATTCATCTTTGTATGCTTCAGCTTGTCTCCACACTTCATCTTTACATTTTTGTACAGCTGCTTTGGTAGTGTAATCCACATTCTCCTTCGACTTCTGGCTAATCTTTTCTCCAATTTCTAGAGTGAATCATGCAAAAGGTAAAAAACAGATAGACTTTGCTTTGCCATATAATGTATACTTTGCACATTAAGGTTATGTTATGCCAAATCTATTTTTCTTTGATTTGGCACAAATTTACAGTTACTGTATATTCATTGATTTCTGTGATCATGAGTTTATTAGTAGAATCTAGAAACTGTGCTTTTTCAAAATACTTCTTCAAGATGTACGTAAGAATATTAGTTCTAAACAGCAAACCTACTTTTTCAAAAATTGTTGTATCTGGTCAAGTGAATAATCTGCATCCAAGTTAATACAAGCAATGAACCTGCAACCATTCAACCCAGAAAGAAATACAGTTTTTTAGCCTTAAACTCAGGTAAGGAATGGCAAGTCAAACATTAATGAGTTACTTGTAAAGTTATGTGCATTATTAGCATGATTCCTTAAATTACTAAAAATAACATAATTTTGGCAGTGGTAATGAATAATATGCAGCTTGATTCCTTATTTTATTATATGTTTCTTGCTGAACATAGACTGTATCAGAGTGATCAAATTTACCTTTGGTAAATAAGTACCTGTACACCAGCAATTTCTTGTATTACAGTACTTCTCACTCATGCAAATTTGTTTCTCGCTTTCCACAATGTCTTTATGAATTCAAACACCATAGGGTTAACTTGGGAAAATATATAAACAATGCAAATATTGGATAATGCAGCAAACAGTACAGTACAGAGCCATGTCTCCAATGATCTGAACCCTATCTGAGGTACTTATGAACTTTCTACTGCACTTCATGGTTTGCATACTATATCTTACTTACATTTTTAAAAAACTGTCCCTTAAGTTTTAAAAGACCTTCCCTCTGCATCTTAATCTTTAAGTGCTACCTAAACCTTAACTTCAAGAGAGACTAACAAACTTTCAGGGGGGATCCAGCTAGACAACACAGTGGGTTTTGGTATCTTAGTACTCTGGTCACTGTAGTAATATAAAAATTTACATCAATAATCCTAACTCACTCAGCAGTTGAGTTTGTATATGTAGGAACAAACTGAGTTACAAATAGTTTGCAATAATTTCTGCAGGATTTTATTTAAAGATCCTAATGTTTACATCACTTGAATGTGTCAAACAACTTGAAATTTTCATTATCGGGGATTTTCCTTGTGACAATGTGCTAGGTACCAGGCACTTTCCCCATAGTGTTGAGGCTGCTTGGTTGACAAGGTGTCAGTGTACTAAGAATAGCATCTATATGTATGTGTCACAAACAAGCATCACTAGAGTGATCTTATCAAGTGATCTCTATTGTTACTTGCTGCCATAGTGTGAAGATTTGTGCACTTGCCACTTGGGTCCTCCAATCGATTTGTAACAGTATAACTTTTTATGTGTAAGCACCAAAAGATTGCAATTGCTACACATTTAGGTTTTAGCTACCAGAAGTTATGCAGACTATGCTTGTAGACAACTCATTAAGGTTCCTAGTTTCAAGATGGAGTTGAATAACTCTGTAGAAAAAACAGAAAACATGTAGCACTATGCAAACTCAATGTTTTATCATATATCCATACATCAAAGTAATTGGCAATGGTTATGATAAACATTTCATAACTTTCACATTTCATAACTTGTCATGAGTTGGTCACACATTATTAGATAAAATCACCACTATTCACAAATGTGCTTGAGATGTATTTTTGCAAACTAAAGCTGGTGAATCATTTTAAAATAATATGCTACTTATGCCTTATTTTTGACTATCAACCCTTTAGCACATGTGTCAGAATACATCTTTAGCACATGCGTTAGAATACAATTGCATGGGTGTGGATGAAACCTAATTTTCACTTTCCTTTTGACTGATGTGGTTCATGCGTAGATCACACAATTTCATTCCAAGATTTTTCCAAAAGGCATCATATTCTTACCCTACAGCTAACTAAAGGCTTAAGTAAGTTGATTCATTACAAATCTCAGAAAATTTTAGCAATGCATAAAGAATTCAATGGTCAATCTTATTAAAATGTATAAACAAAAATCAATTCCATTCATTAGGCACTTGCAATCCTTTTCTTTACATTACTTGAAACAGCGTGTTCCACAAGAAACAACTGTTGCTGTTAAATATGATGAGACAAAGAAAAAAATCTATAAAAACAATGAGTTACTGCCATATTTTTAGTCATCATGAGATTTCAGAATAAAAGCAGTAAAACATACTTCATTTCTATATTCACCAATGCAGATTTCAAACTGCATTTGCTGCTTTCCAATCTGAAATAAGAATTTGTCCACTCCATTTAAGTTTTCAATATATCACATTTTCTTAGGCTAAAAACTTGGATGTTAGAAATGTGAGAGAAGAAACTAACGGGTTCACAAACAGTAAAAGGTTCTGACCAATTAACTTGATTAGCCCAAAATAAAGCTAGTCTAGCAACCAGGTGGATTCGAACATCTTTAATTCATTTCAAAACAAAAACGTTTACTGGTTACCTTTCTGTTTCTATCATAAGATGCAATTCAAAGAAAATTTTGAACAGATGCCATGCTATTAGAATATTGATAAATCTGAACTTACAGTACCTAGAATTGCGTTGTGGGTGAAAGCTTGATTCAAGGCAGGCTTTGTATCTTCGTACCTTCGTGGAAGTAATGGAATCTTGGTGTGATTCATATTGCAGACTTCAGGTTACACAGCATTTATGACGTCTCCTTCCTCAACAAAACTCCTTGCAACGGTGAAATACAGTAGATACAAAAGCGCAAAGCACGTATAATTTCAGGATCCCAGCAAATCTGTAGCAGGATGAACAAGTGAGATCCAGAAACGCTTTGGCGGTAATACGGTTCAACGATGTTACTACTGGCAACAGAAAGTTCACCACGACTCAGAGGTGACAGGATGCGGATTTCAGGACTCGAGTCCGGCAGGATTTAGCACATTTTGAACAAACAGGATCGGATCCTGACTACGGTTTTATTCAAGTTTCCAGATCAGGATCAGGATTTTCAAATTTCATTTTTTAGGGATTTGACGCCAACACAATCATAAAAAGAATTTTTGCAAATATTTGAAAGATGTAATGTAGTTCACATTAGAGTTGAACGGATCGAAGATTTTTGCAATCCTACTCCAGTCCAATATTTTCAGTGTCTAATCCAGTCCGATCCTAATCCGGAAGCACTATCCAAATATTTGATCCAATCCGGTTTATATCCGAAAAACTCTGATTAAGCATTCGACTACAGTGATCAACGCAGTTTGGATATCCATGTCCGATCCGGTAGAGATTTTTTTGAAATCCAGTCCAATCCGAATCCGGTTCTGAATTGCAGAATCCGGTTGGATCGCGATCAGGAAATCGGATGGTGTTCAACATTGGTTCACATCAACTGCAAATGTATGAAAAAGGCGCTGTTACACCGGACGTGTCGCGTAGCCTACTGCAGAGCACCAGTCCACCACCATATCATCCCATCAGGCCCAATACAAAGTGATGTCAGATTACATTTGTAAATTGTGAGTAGTCGACGTCAGAGATGTGGTGTTGTTGTGCCTATTTTGCTGTAATATCTATTTTACTGTGCATTAATATCAGTTAGTGCCTATTTACTTATCGGTTAGGGCTTAATCATCAGCTACAGTCAATGGATGTAGCAAGTCTAGTGAGCTTAAGTTGTTTTGTGATTAGAAGTTAAATTGGTATAATTGCTTTCGGCTTCATGTTTCATTGCATGAACATAGTTGACTGCAGTTTACTGGATCTGAGTTTTAGTGCCATTTTTGGTTATGTGTGGTTTTATATTTCCCAGTCTGTGTCTGTGGTGGGCAAAGCTTTGCTTTTCAGAAAGAAAGTGGCTATAGGTACGGCGAAAGTGATGTGGTTAGAATAAAATGCTGACTTTGTCACTTTAACAGCACCGTTGTGGTCGTGTAACGAATGCGTCTATGTCTGCTGTGTGAATGGTTCTCGGTTTGACTCACCATGGCGCCTTTCATTTTGGTAGCAGTCTAATGGTTGCACTTGTCAAGGCACCACATTTTTACTCTCTTCAAATGTTTCCAAACCTTTGTGTTCAGATTTACAGTTTAGGTTTAGGGTTTAGCACATTAATGCCAAACCTAGTGCACTCTACTACCAGTGACAGCGTGACTCGAGTCAATGACTCGACTCGAGTCACGATTTGTGGTGACTCGGACTCGAGTCACGTCTTTCACAAAATGACTCGAACTCGAGACTTGAGTCAGAGTCATTTTTACAATATCTTTGAGTTCCTGATGGACAAACCCAGTTAGTTTACACACAAAGAAGTGAGTATTTTATGCTTCAGTGTTGATCAAGATTAGCGCAAATTTTCTGTTTTGCCTGTCTAGTTGTGCTATGCTGCATTTTAAAGGAAGGTCGGCTCCTGTGATCATAGCCAGACCTTTGAATCACCCAGATTTTTTGAAAACTACACAGGTTTAGCGCCACTTATCAATACTAGATATTCCTCATACTTCCTTATTTTTCCCACGTCAACGGAATGCAAGCAGGTACAGCGTTTATGTTTTGTCACTGGCTATTACTTTTCTGGTGGTTGAAGTAAAATTATTGAGTCTTGAACTTTTTGTTTTCACGCTGTTGTTTCTCAGTTGTTTCCGGCATCTTTTATGTGGTTAACTAAGTACAACATGATATGCATTTTAGCAAGAGAAAAAAAGCATTGACTCGGCGGGTTTGAGGATGTGATTTTGATTCCAAATGACGTAGAAGTGACCCATGAGCCGCAATATGTGGTGTTCAATGAAAAGTGGCTCAATGATCCTGCCTAACTTATTAGATATATAGACGCTTGCAAAAAAGCATGATTGCTATACTTTGCAATTTTACTATTTATTTCGTCGTATTTTTTGTGAAAGGGCTTAAGCTATTTGCACAAATGCCGCGGATAAAGCTGCGTAAATTTCAAGAAGGTGGTTTCCAACCCCAGATCCAATATGCGACTTGCCTGTTTCAACTCTTTCCATAAGTTTAGCCTATTCCATTCAACATTTTGGCTAGTTTTGAAAAAACGAAAATATCCCGTTTGATTAACACACAAACGAAAATATTCCCGATAACAACATTGTGAAGCAGTAGCACAACCAATAATTTTGTTTGGAAAGTCAATGACATCGTCAGCCACTGACGGCATCTTGGGTCCAACTGTTCCATCCTTTAGTTTGCAACAACTGTTCCATCCTAACTGATATAAAACCGCCAGTAATCTTAGCAAGTTTGTTTCACGGGCCCATGGCTTTTTCGACCTCATTCTGACTGCGATACTGTTTTGAAGCTTCGTCAGAACCAGACCTAGGGCCCTTAACTTATAATATTAACTTCTGCTGGACTACTGTTGTGATTAACTTCTGCTGGACTAGTGTTCCAACCTTGCCGTCTCAAACTGTGCTGGTGTTGCATTCCATGGGAATGAAACAGAGGAAATGCAGAATGGAGGCCTAGGGAAAAATCACATACCTAAAAAATCAGAGATGGTAAACAGAAGTGAAACCAAGGCAAAAACAAAGGCCAAGGATGAGAACTCTACATTTATAGTTAATTCACTGCTATTCTTTATGAATCATAGACAGAAATCAACAGTTCTAGACTCAACCTTTCAAATGGTACTGAATTATTACAATGAAGAGACAGTTTCAGAAGCTAAGTCTCTGCTGCACAACAAAATTGCTCCTGAGAAAAGGTTCATAAAAATAAAAGGTGTGGGAAAGGCAAGAGAAACAGTGAAAGACATTCATGATATGATAGTAGAACTGGATGCTGACCCTAATAACTCATTAAGACTGGTGACGGAAAATACTGACATTCCTTCCCTTGATTTGAAACATATTGATGCAGCATCTCTTTACCACAAAATAATAGAGTTAAGCAAGGAAGTAGAACAACAAAGGGAAGTGAAAAACTGTAGATGTGACGAGGATAACAATCTGCTTGCCTCTGATTTAAAATCTTTCAGAAATGAACTGCAGGCTGTGGCAGAAGAGACAAAAAATTCAGCAAAACAGATGTCAGAAAAGTTATCAAATATATGTTCAGAGATCAATCAAACTGATATGAAGCGCTCCAGTATCAAACAAGATCTTAGTCAGATGAAACAATCAGTGAGAATAAATTATTTGCACAAAGGATCAATGTCTGGCATTGTGGACACACCTGCAAACATTCAAGTTTCAGGTGGACAAGAGCCTCAATCAGGAGATGATGCTGTGTGTGGCTTGAATAAAGCTGACAAAGCATTTGACACTAACCAGCCCATTAACGACTCTAGGGTGGACAAAACTGAACAGGAATGTGATCAACTGGATGAATGGACAACTGTAGTTAGAACGAAAAGGCGGTGTCACAAATCTGGTGTTACAGGCAAATTTGCCTGTAACAACTCATTGCTGTACAGAAAACAAACTTGCTGAAATATCCTCAAGCCTGAGACAGCCAGAACAAATTCAAAAAGATTACAGCCAATCAAAACTGGTTATTAAGTCAGCTGACCCGATTGAAAACAGTTATCCTAGGACACTAACCTCAAGTCACCCCAGAGACAACGTCATAAAAACATCAGCAGAAGTCACAAGACAAGCAGTAGAAATCACATGATGCTGATCACGACCAGGAAACAATGACGGAACAGAAGGTGAAAACCCAAGTACCGACAAGCACCTGAAGGTTCTGGAAGTATTTTAAATCAGCCTATCACCAGGTGATTCAACAAGCACTAGCCAATTAGAACACCTGAAGTAAAAGGGCGTTAGCAAGTCACAAGACGAACTACGGGTATAAATAAAGCCCCATTTGAACTGAAATTCAGTCTTTTTCAAGACCCACTCCGCAGACAGTCCAGGGCTGCGGTTAAGTCGTTCGAAGGTCTAAGTCAGGCCTGCACAACTCAGAAAGCTCGAAGGGCCGAATTGATCAACATAAACTCACCGCGGGCTGCAAAAGTCTATTTTGTCATAGTATGGAAGAAATTCTGAAAGGACAAGTAATTATCTGAAGTCGGGCTTTTGCAACATTTTCTGCAACTGAGTTCTCGCGGGCCGCAAGAAAAGATCTCGCGGGCCGCATGTGGCCCGCGGGCCGTATGTTGTGCAGGCCTGGTCTAAGTACTAGTTCGATCAGGAGAAACTGGCCTTGTCTGGGTTAATCCCTGTCAGACCAGACAATAAAAACTGGCTTGTCCGGGTTAATCCCTGTCAGTTTAAACTATAAGAAGTGGATTTCCCGGATGAAGTTCTGTCAGACTATTTTATGAAATTAAGATTATGAGAACGAAGTTTTGCCAGTTTGTTTTGTGAGAACTAGATTATGAAAAGTGAAGCTCTGTCAGTTTAAATTACAAATACTGCACTGTACCACCATAGTTTTGTCAAGTAAGTTGTTCAGGCTTAAATTGTACTTATGACTACATTCTATTTGTTTTGTTAAGTTGCTATCGGATCAGTCCAGTCGATGGAACCAACTTCTGATTAAAAACAGCAACTTTCGAAATTAACGACCACCGGAGCCAATTAATTGTCTCGAGGTTTTTTTGTTATAACTCGCCAGCTGCAGCAGCTAGAGAGGTGTTCAAACCCTCTACGGATGCGGAAAGTCTTCTTGGTTCTATTAAAAAAAATTTTTTTTGATTTGGGTGAGGGGTTCGCCTGGGAGAGGCTCGCAAAGTGGGGGTGTTTTCGATTTTTGGACCTACTTTGATGGGCCCTGGACGCCAATCCCATGGG
>Ga0210059_1000494_pt1 | contig 50433 bp, 21 predicted proteins | sample Ectturendosymbi2_FD_188042 | JGI IMG/M metagenome (GOLD analysis project Ga0210059, IMG submission 188042) | Ecteinascidia turbinata endosymbiont from Florida, USA - Sample 2 (SPAdes) (version 2) | ecosystem: Host-associated > Tunicates > Ascidians > Unclassified | place: Key West, Florida...
ACATCTTAAATTACACAAGACCATGTAATGATAATCTGTTTTGAGTCAAACCGCTGCGAAGTCACTGTGGTCATCTGGTAAAAGTTTCAGTGACTTGTACAAACAAACACAAGCGTAACATGGTAGGTTCTTGAAATGGTTGTAGTCATGTTGAAAATTTCATGAAACAGACACCATTTCACCATTTTCCGATGTTCCGCATTTCAGAGCACAAATAATTTCTCAAGAGCAATGATGTGGATGTGTGGTTGGTCTTTTTCCCCTATGAAACAATTTACCATCGTGTAAAGGTGTTGCACTTTAAGCAATATTGAAATATTTAAAGCATAAAAGAATAATCGTCTGCGTGTGTTCTACGGACCATCTGGTCTGAGACAAATAAATAAATCTGTAGTGATCATCAAACACCCGCTTGTTCTTAAGTAGAACATCAATTTTCTTATGATCTGACGAATCTGTCACGTATTTGTAATCTAGTGTTTTTTATCATGAAATCTTGTACTTTTCCATAACAACAAAGTGGCAACACTGGAATAGACACAACCTGAGTCTAGTTAAGAGTAGACTGACTGAGTGACAGACTAGAGCTGCTGTTCAACCTTTGTGGGAATAAAGTCCAAACAGTGTGAAACCAAAATTCTTACTATTTAGTCAAGCCAGATGAAGCAAAATAGCTAATTTTCTCATGTGAAGCGAAATGATAACAACAGCGAAGGTGTGGACGGTAATGAGCAATGTGGTCCAAATGTAAAAGAGGCACCTAATCCGAAGCACACCAAATGTAATTCAATTGAAAAAGTTAGAAAAAGGGACGACACATATTTGAGATACGGGTTCTCTTTGCCGGATGACCAAATTCTGAATGTATAGCAGCTACATTCCAGAAATGCAACAACAACCGAGCAGAACCGTCGCCACAAAGTTTTCAATAGGGGAGCTTTGTAATTCTGTGGGGGTCTTTGCGTTTGTGCGGGAGGCTTGACATTATAAAATTTACCAAAACTCCACATATTTATAGTGTTTCACGTTTCAATTTGGGAGGGCTTAGAGCTTTGTTTGGGAGGGGCTAAGCCCACCAAAGTCCCCGTGGCGACGGGACTGCAACCGAGTCATTTCAAATTTATTGCTTTTCAACATCTGTAACAACTGTTTATATGTTGAAGTGTCTAGCAGCGAAATATCTGATTTTCTTACGAGTAATCCGTTTTTTTTCAATTTTTGTTAATGGGTGTTCCATGACAAACGCGAAAGTATATCAGGGATTCCACGATGACAAAAAGGTTGAAGAGCACTGGTAGAAGTAGAAAGTAAGATAAAAAATAAAAGGTTACTCTCTTCATTGAACGTGCTCATCGAAAGATGTGTCAAATGCAATGCTAATTTGCTAAATTCTTCTTATTTGCAGTTCAAAGTAGGAATAACGAGACATGTGAGTATTTTGTGTTTTTTCATGTGCATGAAGAGATTTTCCTGATTTTGTGCTGACTTGCATAGTCTTTTAGATAACTGCCAAAGTTCTGTTAAATAGTGGAACTCATGCAAAATAAAATAGTAACAAACATGGGATGACCGTGTCCAATAACAAGAAAACAGAAATTTAGTTGTTTATTGAATATAAATTTCAGGTTATTCAATATGCGGCAAAGAAATTCGAACAGAACTGACAGGCTCCATCACTTCGCCAAACCACCTTCTCGGATATCCTGCTGGAATCTCGTGCAGATGGGAGATAAGAGCACCCAGCCACTTGGTATGAAACGCAAAAAAACATTCCCTCTTTTCTTTAAGTCACTGCCCAGATACTGCAAGTAGGCATTTAAAATTTATACCAAAACCACAGCAGTTCAACAGCATGCCTCTACAATTTCGAGGCAGCTAAATCTCATCGCAAAGGGATTTTCGAGGAAATCGAATTCACGTTATTTACGCACTTTCAGACCTGTAACTTGCAAACAAAAGCTCTTTGGTGGAATGATGGAAAAATTAAAGAAAGATTTCGAGAAAGCACCTGAACTGAGTTTCAAACACAAGCTATGACCATAATGCTGGTTTTACCGAGGTCAAAAATTAAAACTAGAGCCAATTGTTGTGCGGCTAGCTTCAAGCAACCACTGCTATGAGTCACACCAGAGTTGTAAATCGGGCTGGGCTGTGTTTCGGGTCGGGTTCAGGCTTAAGTTTGTCAAAATGTGCCGGGCCGATTTAGGGCCTGCATAAAAATTTTTTTATGGTATTCAAAGTAACGATTTTTTTCTTTCGTGACGTACATTTGTTCTGCTCACTGTAGTACGAATTCTGTTTAGGTGAAGTTATTGTGATTTTTCTTCAGCTAATTCTTTTTGCAAACGCAGCTGCATTCTTTTGTTCACCTCTCGGATTAGTCTCACACTTTTTGAGAAGGCGACAGCAGCGAGAAAATTACCACGCGATGGCCATGCTTCGAAAAGAGCAATTCCTTACGCGATTCTTGGCTTGTTTTAAGAAACGATGGCCTACAAATCGTTTTTTCATACCTATAGCTATCCTAGAGAGTTTCTTTTACGTCTATAGCGCCATCGTGGATAGTTTCTTGATAGTTTCTTTTTTCTTGAGAAACATTACACTTTGCAGTATTATCGTTGACTAACAAACTAAGTTTGTGCTTGTTTAAGCCAATCGTTTGGTTAAAGTTATTGCTATTTTTGGTGTGATAAAATCGTGTGCCTGCAGCTGTACACGCACACTACGTTGTTTGATGCCCGTCAGTTTCACATATCTTGACTAACTCGAAAAATTTGGCTTTCCGGCATAAATCGGGTTCAAAAACAAATGTGGGGCTCGGGCCGGGTTTGCTCTTCAAAATGAGGCCCGTTTACAACTTTGAGTCACCCAAACATTCTTCGGGTCTTGTGGCCTGTTCAACTAAGAACTGCTGACCGCCACTATTGGACCGTAAAATACGTAAACAAATTTTCAGCATATTTTTTGGTCAAACAACAAAATACTCAAGGTTTCCTGTTGAAACTTCGAGGAAATAACTACCGTGCTCTGTTTTAGAACTTTGCAATGACCCCGAATGCACATATCTTCATTTCAACGACAAGCCTCCGCAAGGGCGCGCAGCTGAACCTGCTCGTAAAGTACTTTACTAGGAAATCGATTTCGCGTCATTTAGACTAGAGTCTTCAATTCTCAACGACACGAAGAGAAAATGTATGCTAACCTTTCAAGAAATATTGGAAATGTGTTGAAGCAAAAGATAGACTTAAAAAAACTGGTTCAACAAGGAAAACTTTGCAAGCAGAAGTAGCTGCGTTGCCCATGCGGAGATCATTTGCTGAAAACTAGACATGTGCAGTCAGAATCGTCGCAAAGTTGTGAAAGCAGAGCTCGGCAATCAGATTCTTCGAAGGCTTAACAACAAATCTGCACTCTTGTGTTCTCTTCACAACATTCTAAGTCGCACAAAGACAACCTTTTCTATGTCCGCACAAACAGCTTAGAAGAACATCATTTCCCTTTCTGCGCATTAGAGCGAGATGGGTGAAAACCTGCCAAAATTAAGGACATTAGTACGAATTTTGCGGTAAAACATTTGCAGTAATTGAAAACGAAATTGTAGTCATTATCCATATTTAGCAGAAACTAGGCGTGATTTTTCTGTAGACTGTGGATTTACAATCGGGCTGAAAAAAAACCAGGTGTAAATCTCTAATTTAAGAGTTTTGTTATATCTGAACGAAAATGCTTTGTGAAAAGCAGACTGAAATACTGTTCATCGGCGTATTTTCACGAGAGAATATTAACTTTGAAATGTTTTTGTGTGCGGAACAGTTAATTTACAATGCAATTAAAGAATTAGTAACTTAAAGATTTAATTCTAAATGTCTGTTGATAAAAATGTTTGTTGCAATTGTTTTGAATACAAATATGACATTAGAAATTGTTTCAGCAACCTTATCCGTTTTCAGTGCTAATTTTCAAAAACGTTTGGTCACAAAACTTGGCAGATTTTCAAAGAGATCCTTATTAGCTGTACTCTTAATTGTTGAGTAAATTTGAATTTGCTGAAGAAGTTAAATTTGTGTTCATAACAATGTTTGTTTTTAGGCAATAAAGATCGATGTCGTTTATCTGCGTTTTTACCAGTACTATTACTATTACTGTTCGTACGACTACCTGGAAGTTTACGATGGAAGACTTTTGGTAAGTTACCTACTAACAATATCTAAACTAAAAGGGTGAAAAAACTTTGTAAACATTTATCGAAGAATTCCAGTCACAAACAAGAAAGCGATTAGACCCCAGGAGCAATCACATACTGCTGAGACACATTATCAGAGTAAGTGGAGCTATGAGCAGGTGGCAGGAAAACATGCTGGTGTCAAATACGGAAACCTCTAGCGCGAAACCACCTAACAACTGTGAGAAACCGGCTTTATGTTTGGGTGAAAAAAGAATCCAATGAATTGAATATTTGTTAAAATCAAACGCAACGCATGTTGAACATGTAACATATTGGCCATTGTTCGTATCACTCTTGCTGCACGTTCAATGTATGGGTGAAAGCTTGTGGGTTTTAAGTCTAAGATCAGTTTTAAATCTTACACGAACATAGACTCTTGTACACTTCACTCGTAAGCCAGAAAAAGAGACAGGTGATTTACTGATTTTAATTGGTTTAAGACGATAGAAACTGTGTAGAGTGAGACAAAATGAATGCAAATTATAATGAGAGTTGCGTTTATACTGAAGGTTGGAGGAAGACGTCACTGCAGTTCTTCCACTTTAAGTGACTTTGAATCCCAGAGCAACAACGTGACAATTGTTTTCCAGTCTAGTCCTTATTCCTATACATCGTCATCATACAGGTTTCAAATCGATTACGTCATGAAAGGTGAGTTGGGCTTACTTTTCTGATTGGCGCAACCCAGGAACAAGTCGACTAGAAGAGGAAAGTGGTAAAGCGCCCCTCAGTCAAATGTGCTTTCCCCCTCCACTTGCCTCAGTTTGTTTCTCCAGACTGTAATCTGATCTCAAAAGATTTCAAGAATTAACAGTTAGACAAAGTCACATGATTCTTGACAGCGCATATGCCAAGATTAACGTTATTGTCCCCAGACACGCTGCTTTATTTCATTGTTTTGTTCATTACTAATCCGTACCTTTTGTGTGAGAGCTGCGACCGTGCACATTTCAAAGAATGATATGACTCAAAACGACTGTACATTATTTATCACATCACCTAGTTTGCTTCTAATTTGGCGCTGATTTGTGCATTGCTGCTTTTTATACGACTTCCACCTCCCTCATTGCTCATAGCGTTTCGAACGCCTCATTTAAGGAGAACTGCAGAAAGCCAGAAAATGCAGATCTGATGCTGACAGCCGTCAACGTAAATTTTGACACTTTATTTGATTTGCACTTAGGGAAGCTGAGTTCTTTTAAGTAATACAGCTTTCTGATAAATGGCCAATATCAATCTGTTTTCTAATATATCTGTCAACGATTCTATCGAAACTAAAGAAAATCCCAAGATGAGTAGCCATTACTTTGAAAACAACATGAAAGTCGTCAAACCACATACGTACATTTATCGCTCTACGAGTTTCAAAGTGATATTACCATCGGTATTATGAGCTTGTACGATGATGCACACAGGATAACGAAAAGGTATTGGTCGCTGACGCGAAATCGATTTCCTAGTAAAGCAAATTGCGATCAGATTCTGCTGCGTCTGATGCTGAATGGAAGAAAATCATGTCGTTAAAATGATGCCATGTGGTACTGTACAAGAGTAAAGCGTCATAGGGCGTTTTTTTATTTGCCGCGCTTGAAACACACAGCGAACCTGTATTGTTCAACTACTGTGTTTTGAACTTCTTCAACACAATTCTGTTAAAATTCTGTTGGTCTTTTCATTCATAAGGCAAACTCATTCAGTTTTTGGGCATTATCTATGTCAAGTCATCGGCTGTAAACTATTTCATCTATGTTTTTAGTTAGGAAAACTTCTGAAGTGCAAAACCTGTTAACACGCGATGATGCGGTCGTGATGGGAAGACGGTAAACGCAGGCAAATTTAGCCAACTTCATCGAACTTATAATTTATACTTTCCTGTGATAAGAAAAGCATAATTGAAGGTCAAATTTATGTTCCAACTTGATTTCATTTACAGAAAGCAGCTTGAGTAAGATCCGACTCTATCAAAAAAAAAATTATGAATTCAGTCACTACGCGAAGGCGACGCAGTGACTGGACAAAGATCAGGTGGCATGGTTACACCTGCGACTTGGTTTGGTCATTCCATAGTATGCAGTCTGCAGAACTATCAGTGGTTGCTGAAAAGCATGAGTTGTTTTGAGAACGTCTAGTGCTACTGCTTTCCCCTAGAACATTCCGAGAGAAAATGCAAGTTTGGCATGTATCAACACATGCAGCCATTTCGCAAGGTACCTCCAAAATATCTCTTATCAAATTTTTAGAAGTTGTTGCATAAAATTACTTGGACTCTGCGTTGAATAACTCATTCGGTTCTAATATATTTGCCCTCTCAGTTCTGAGCATTGCCCTAATCTTGTACTTCCGACCTACCAAGAACCACACAAGTTTTTATGTTGTAAGATTCGTACGCAAAGAAGTGTTTACAATGTATAGCAATGTGAAGTGAAGCGCTGGTTGCCTCTTCGGCATTTTGGTGCAACATGCACATTGGCGTGCGCAGAAAATTTTAATGGAGGATTTTCATTCAGTGGCATATGGGGTCATTCGTATTTGGTATGTGCTGTTTGTGACGTCATAATTTGACGTCATATTCATGTTTCCAAATCAATGTTGTGGCAAAGTTGGTTGACACAATATACATATTCTTCTACACGCGCTCTCACTATGTTATATGTCCTTGCACTGAATTTAAACTGTCAGCGCTTCAAGTTCGGATGTCGGAGGAAAATACACTGAACACTACGACGCAGCAGTTCTTAACTGCAAAAATATCAGGCCGCGCGTTGAAACCGGGGAGTAAAACACACTCATCGCTACGTCAAAGCAATGTACAACTGCAAAATTAGGCTGCGCTAATGTCTCGTCGAATACGAGCAGTCGAGTATAGAAGTTGTGCGGCTGAACTGGCTAGTGCACACCTCGGTTTGCAAGATCGAACCTTGTTAAACTATACAAGAATCGAGAATGCGCATAAAGTACGCAAGAAAACTTTTGTTTTTTGTTATGTGTATAAGTCCAGCAAACTTTTAGTTTTCCTTTTTCCCTGCAGAGACCTTATCAAATGCCTGAATGCTTCTATGTTATCAACTGCCGTTTTTGAGCTCTTCCTACAGTTTTATCATGCTACAGAAATTGGTAATGTAGTCACTGCGGTCAGTGCATGCGCTGATCAGCCATAGCAGACAAAATAAAGACAGTTGTTTCGGATAAAGTGAACAATCGCGGAACAAAGTCTTAAACATGCGTAGTGGACGAAAGGTCTGCAAAAAGCGGTGGGATTGTTTCTGGATGCAGTCGATAACCAAGATTTCCAGAAAAACCTAATTATTACTTTTTGGTCCATTTTACAATGTTCGTTGAAATTTGTATGCAAATTTATTTCGTGGTAATTGCATTGAGTCGACAAAGTAACAAGCAAAATGTAATCAAAAACAAGTAATATCCTTTGCGCAGATAATAAAGCTTTTGTAACATATCAAACTAAAGGTGTGGTTCACCCCAAACACCCCCCATTACGTACGTCCTTGATCATGCAACAGTTTTTTCAACCTTTTCATTGTCAGAACCAATATGCGGCGAGAGACTTCTGACGAATGCAACGGGAAACCTGACTTCTCCAAATTATCCTTTTGCCTACCCGAACAACATCGACTGCAGATGGGTCATCTCGAGTCCCACAGACGAGGCAATATAAAGTTTGCTGCTTTTTCTGCGTTTCAAAATAAGTTTGTGCTTGCAGGTTAAGCAAAATGTGCTCTGGCGATTCAGTTAGAATTTCCATTCACTTCGTGTTACACGCTTCGGAAGCGACTGTCGCTTCCCAATAGGTTTTACATATGTTAGATTTTATAGGCCTTTTTCATGAGTGACATTTTTGATGAAAGAAAAGTGGTACCGACCATAACTTGTGCCATTTTGCGCAGCAACAAAACATCTAAAGCAATTGAAAAATTAGCAGGCTGTTTTGATTATTTAGTACATGCTAGCAACAAAACTAAAATCCACATGCCCGTGGGAAAAACGATATGAGTGTCATTAGATGGAAATAACATATATGAAATATTGCAAAGCAAATCAACATCCACTACCGTCGTGTTACCAATTTAATGTATGCAACTCATGCAACGCTGTGAAACTTGAGGGGCAGAAATAAGGCATAGTCAAAACGAATGGCTAGTCGATAATGGAGCAAAGTTATTTCAACGAAACACTGCTGGTTACTAATGCCAAACCTCTGGAAGTGCTGTGTTGCGTCATCATCAGTTGTCATAATTTTCCAAGAAATCACTCTCAGCTATCAAGATGCAGTTCGCATGAGCAATATTCAAAATCAGCGCTAAGTCTTCATTAAAGGCACTTTGCGTTTTGACGCCCAACTTTTTCTTTCGACTTTGTTGTTTCGCAGGTAATCGAAGTGGAGTTTATGGTTATGGACATTTACCGCGGATACTCGTCTAATTGTTACTACGATTATTTGGAAATTACTGTCGGAACAGAGCTGGTGCGTTCTTGGCAACAACGAATAGTAACGAGTGATTTAATCGTGTTTTCTTTCGTAAAGACTTTAAGAGAAACAGATTTTTGTCAAGTGTCGTACCGACAATTCACGAAAAGTACGGCTTAATTTGTGTATTATTCCCAAAAAGAAGCATTGGTTTACCTGCTGATGGTCAAGTGTTAAGCATTTGCATTAAGCAACCGAACGTGTATCGGAAGAAAACAACCCTGTAGGCTGCAAGGCTAGGTTGCAGGGTCCCCAAATGTTTTGGATGGTGGGCCAAATTCGCAATCTTATCAGCGCCATCGGCCGGGACTAGCCGGAACCTCCAATGCAAAAAGCAGCTATGACGTAACAATTTTATGGGTTGTTCGCAAAGTAAGGCATTTTTTGTGATTTTCCCATGATCGCACGATCTGGAAAATATAACGTCACTATCAGTTTGATTGGGTGTGCGCCCACTCTTTGAGTATAGGTCCCATGGTAATGGAGAATGTGAGAATTACTGGCATTTTAATACTGTACCTAAAAACTAGTGTTGACAAAAACGCAAGTTTTGAAAAATTAAATCCATGCAGTATGTGTTAGTAGCCTTACAATAGAAAGAATGTACAATGCAATGACAACCTATCTCTATTTTGATAATTATAAATTCGACATTTGCGATGCAATGGTCTTTTATGACTTTTTATCATCTACTCATAAGTATGCGCTGGAAGATTTTCACGTGTCCGCTGACACCTCGATGCAAAACTGATTTCGAGTTTTCTCATTTTTACTCACGTGTTCCCTCCCTTGCAGTAAACTGATCTTAGCAATACTTTTCTTTCTTTAGCACTAAACTTGCCAATAGCGTCACAGTTTGGGAGTGATTAAAAGTAACATACAATCTCTATTATTGCAGTATTCGAATGCTTGAAGTAGCTTCAAACTAAACTTTTGTTCGCTAAAATGAAAGCTAGTCAGGCAATGTGCATCCTCACGAAGAAAGTGACAATTTTCAGCCCAGTAGTTCGGTTAGACATAGCCAGCCGGGATTCTATGTAGAATAAATTGCTTTTATTTCACGCATTGCAAGTGGACTTTATAACTTTCATAGTTAAGGTTTTGTCAAAGTGGAAAAGTTGTTTCTTTTGCTTTCTAAAGCCTATCAGGATACAATTCTCAATTACACCAAATGGTTTTTGCTTTTTGTGTAATGTCATCTTATATTAGGATGAATTAAGTTTCAATTACGAGGTTCATGAAACACATGTAACTCTACGTTTTTTATTTCATCTTGAAAACCGAAATGCCATTGCCGTAAACTACTGACAGGTCAACTACATGTGACCTCAATGACAAAATCGCTGTCGATTATAAGTATTTCACAGTAATTTTTTAGTTTGTGCAAATGCAGCTATAAGCACAAGTATTTCATGTCAACTAAAAACCATGAAAAGTGGTCAAAGCAGTCCGTTTTATCGATGACATCTCTAAATCGTTTTAGATATACCGTTATGTATTTCAGGAGACAAATCACATATCGTTCCTTTTTATACATTTATTGTTAGTCAAAAATTCTGACAATTTTGTTGTATGAATTGCATCATGGAGAGCAAGACATCTAAGACCACCAACGCAGATGCACTGTTCAATTTAGTTCATTCAGATTGATGACTGATATCCAGGCTGACCAAAAAAATGAAGTTGGGTCTGCTAGAATTAATTAGTTCTCCTCCTGGGCAAATATTGTGACAAATGTCAGTTCAACATATTTCATGTCAGTACAATACAAGCTACACTTTTGTGTTCAGTCTAAATAACATCAAAGGTGTTGCTTGCGAGGTAGCTTGCTATAGGTTTGCGAGTAAAAGTTGAAAACATAAACATAGTTTTGTCACAAAACTGAGAACAAGTTACCTGAGATCTAAGAATTTATTATGATTATACATAGCGCACGTATGAAGAATACCCAGATGTAAATGCTGTTGAAATTTGTTGGAAACTCTGGTGGCGTATGAATTGTCTCTTTGATGGTCCTAAAAAATAGCTTTTCTAAGTTGGGCCGATTCCAACACAAATAAAGTGTTACCATTCCGAGGTCACGGTTTCAGCCGCTGTTGCACCCAACGGTAGTTGCAAAGTCATGAGTTTTTTAATAACCACGCATTTGGCATACCGTTATTTTCTTTGTGCAGTACACTGGAAAAAGACTCTGCGGTAACGTTACTCCAAGAAATTTTGCTGCATTCAACAGCACAGTCTTGATTACTTTCCATTCCGGTAATTCGAACAGTTTTTACAATCACACGGGATTTTATCTTTCATGGAAAACCAAAGGTAATGTACTTCAACACGAACTTTTTTCTGGGCCATCAATACAAAAGTTACCAACATCAACGCGATGTGTCTGATAAAACAATAAAATTTTCTAAGTATCTTTATTTATCTCACACGCAAACTGGAGTTTACTTGTAACAGTCAGAAATATCAAGGTCTGTCTGGTAATTTTTCAGTAATTAATCAATTCATTCATTTTCATATTCGCTTATCTTCTCGGGAGGATAGCGGGGGCCTTGCAGGCTCGAAATATCTCGCTTTCAAAAGCAATCTCAGGTAGTTCTGCTGGCTCCACACCAAAATGGGACCAAATTTGCAGTCACTCAACCGGTCCTTAGATGACTTCTAGGCCGCTTTCCAGTGAGTGCAGCCACCAAAACTTGATTCGCCAATCTTTCCTGGGACATTCTGGCCACATGGCGGAACCAACGAAACCGGGACGTTACTATGCGGAGAAGTGGCTCAACATAAAGGGTCCTATAAATGTCTGAAAAAATTTCCAATTTCATGTTTTTAATGTGATGTGTCAAACGTTTAAAGGTGGCATAAGATCATGAAGCTCATTTGTTTTCAAAGTTCTATCCGAAAATTTGTAAAGTGTTTGTATGCAAGAAAAAACGTCCGACATTTATTCAAATATGAACAAGGTTAACAAACTCTCACCTGTACGCAGAAGGCAACTAATGTCTTAGAACTTTGACTGTCACTTACTGGAACATACTTCAAAATCTGAAAATGTTTTTGAAACGTAGATTACAAGCATCTATAGCGTTGGTTTTGTTCACATGATCAAGCAAAATAAATGTTTTGCTGATAAACGTTTTATTCGTCGTTATCAGAACAGTGTTTGGCTTCCGAGCATACTTGTTGGAACGGAACTTGCATACCCGGGAATCAGCAATGTGATGGAATGCAGGACTGCGAAGACAACAGCGACGAAATTGAATGTGGTAATTATGTCTATTTTTTATTATTATCAAAACATTGCAATATCAAAAAAAGACTTGACAGTTTGCTGAGCGGCCCTGTGCAAACTATGTGTTTCCTCGAAGCTTCATTTGTCAAATTCTAGTGAAAGTTGGACCATTGTTCAACCTCTTTATGATGTTGTTTACGTTGGCACCTAAACTTTAGCGTGCTTTTATAGTTTATATAAATCCTAAATGAGATTTAGAAATGTTTTTGAGATTAACAGTTGGCAGAAATAATGGAAAAGAAACGAATGTAACTGCTTCAAATCTTTAGAGAATTTTCTGAGGATAACTTTCCTGTGAGACGTTTTTTCGTTCTTATAATTTTCGTGACTTCCACTTTATTTATCTGAATCTTGTTCATCCGATGCAAATAAAGCAACCCAAAGCTATGACTCTCTCATCTTGTTCAAACTGAAATTGAATATTTCATACCAATTTATGGTGATACCAACAACAAACAAAGCAAGCTATGTTAATAACTACTAAATAGACACAAAAGTTTAAGCAATAAAATCACAACTTCACAACCTTTAGTATTTTGCACATTTAAACGGATATGGTTTGTCTAATTTTGAGTGTATTGCAAACTTTTGTTCAGGCTACTCATCTTCGAATTCGAGCGAATGTGGGAAGCCTGCAATAGCTCCTCGCTTTACCTGGGTAAGTTGAAAATGTAATTTTTGTTTGGTAAAAAAGACCAGCCCCTCATCAGTTGAAGAACTGCAAGCGACGTTCAGCCAAACAAAAACATTTTTATTTTTAATGGCTGGAAAATCTGTAAGAACGTGTTTCTTAGTTTGATTTGGTTTTTCGTGCAAGTTTTTATGAACTTGTTTTAACAGATGCTAAAAAAGCAACAATTTGACTTTTGTGATTAGGATCCTCGGATTGTAGGTGGAAATGAAGCAAAACTCGGAAGCTGGCCTTGGCAAGTGGCATTAACCAGATACTCTGGAGGACCACCATTCTGTGGAGGTTCAATTGTCGCTGAGCATTGGGTTGTTACTGCTGCACACTGTGTGTATTTCTTTTCAAAGTACGTCTAATATATATTGGGCCGATCCTGTTGTACACTTTCGCGATCCGCTATTTTGGAACTACACCCACACATTGCAAATTAATTTTTGCATCATTTCGCAGTTAGGTTGCCACTGTATATTAAACGGGGCAGCGCTATATAAAATTTTCCGCTCTGATGGGATCCAAATCAAAACTGACTTGAATTGTGATCTGCAAAGCTAGAGTCTGAATTGTTGCTTTCGATAAGAAGAGGCGAATCCCAGCCGTTGGTGCTCCCACTGAAGTGAAGTGGACATCAAGTAAAAAACTTTGAGAGACAAGGAATGACTTACGAATCGTTGCTTGAAATTTTTAGCATGAAAAAACTGAATAGTTTATTGTACCGCAACTGCAGTGTAAACTTTTTCACTGTACCGCCCGAACTAACTAGAGTTGGCTTGCTTGACTTTTTTCCGCGGCACGTTACGGTCTGTTGCAAACCACGTGATCGCCTGAGACAAAAACCACGCGAAACGCGATGAGTACGTTTGTCAGTCAGAAGTGCCTAATGGCCGTTGCGATCTGTGTTCCTTGAACTGTGTTGTAGCTGTGTTTAGTGGAGGAGTTACAATTGCAAAAAAATTTTGTAATCTTTAATTTTTGTAATCTTGAGTTTTGATCTTAGCAACAGTGCGTAATTTTTTCTTTTGTCTCATATGTCGAATTTTGCGCAGGACTGAAGATGTGTAACACACGAAACTAGTTTCCTTACGCAATAAATTGCGATCGATTCGCTTGGTGTGGGTCACTGTTGTGGCTTTACAAATAATGCTCATTTATGCTCATATTAAGTTGAATCCAAAAAGCAGTGATTGTTTACAGAGAAGTTAGACCTTGGTCACACTTTCAGCATAATATAGTCAAAAACGCAGATTTATGTTTGAAAAGGAGGCCATACATCAAAAAACGTGCAATTAATTTTTTGAAACTGATCAACGAAGCGAAACATTTCAACCAATGTTATTTATGATTAGCTACCATCTGATCTTTGCAGCACATTCTACGTGATGTACGGGCAACACGAGAGATATGGATGGTACAACCAATCTGCCCGTGTTGAAGACGTCGTAATTCCTGGTCAATATGTGTAAGTTGATTTTCAAACGAGCACAGTTTTGAAATTGATGACGCTTTAAATCTTTTCAGTGTGGCATAATTTTACGCAAAACCACAAAAGCAGATTCCAAGCAATTGTGGCAGCTAGCAAAAGTAAAGTATGTGGTGGTTCATTCATGAATTTCCTCAGAAAATTGCATCACCATTTCAACAACGCACGTCAATCTGTTGCTTTGACAGATAACCCCAAAAACACGGGAGTGGAAAAATAAGCTGCATCTATGCTGCATAGCTTGTGCAGGACCATCCATATAGCATTGCAATTGCAAACCAAGATACATTGCATTTACAAACGCAGACATACTGCATTTTCAAAACAAAAAGAAACGATTAAAACTGACAGCAATTCGAAGCTTCAATCCCTATACTGATCCCTTATGGGTTCAGTTTTTTTTACATAGTTCTGTTATAAACGTAACAACCGTAACTTACTTAAGGTTTAATACAGCTAACATTTTTCTATTACTGATATGTACATCTGCTGCCTTCATCTTCCATGCTTGTAAATATTTGAAGCAACAACTATTTCCTTATGCGTCGCTTCAGCTACTATTCCGGAGGATACGACATAGCCCTGCTCAAAGTTGAGAACCCGTTCCCTTTCTCCACGACAGTACGCTCGATCTGCTTACCAAACAACATCTCAACTTATCACGTGGCTCCAGGGACATATTGCATAGCCACCGGCTGGGGAAATCTTGGTAAGCTTTGTGAAATTTTTTCATCAAGTCAGATGCACTTTATAAAATGCTTTAGAAAGTTTAAACACGACAATCCTCAATTTCGGTTAATATACAGCGGAATACAGGCATATGTCAGGAAAGAGCAAGGATTAATAAGACTGCAAAAACTTGAGGTAACTACAACTCTCACTATGAAGGAATTCAAAATTATTCCCCGATATTTTGTTCTTAAAGTTGACGTCTTGTATGGCAATCTCCAGTAAAGCATGGGCCCAACGTATTCAAACCATGCTACACTACAGCAAAACCAACCAAGACTTTTTATTGTTTTATACTGTTTCCGATTGCCAGCCAATACATTGGTTGCTGTAACTGTATATCAGTGTTTTGATTCAGTTTTCTGCGATAACGACAAAACAACAATTTTAACGAGAAGATGTCTGTATTGAAACTACAGTAACGCTTTTAGCAATTTTTTAATAATAATTTTGTTAATATCTTACATCAGGGATTGAGGCTGATTTCACCTTTGTCGTTTGTGTTTGTTGTTGTGAGGATAAAAATAAAAATTAAACTAGGAAGACATTATACAAGCCTATTTTGATTAAACTTAGCTTAATAGTGAGTAGGTGAAGACCTCATCTAGGTAGTGATTTGAGCAACAGTAAAGACCAGAGACGTAACTGACAGGGGGGCAAAGGGGCAAGCCGCCTCCTCTGGCAAGCTAAATGTGAAAACTGGGCCCCATTTAGTTGACATTTTGATATTTAGCATTCTTTAGGCTGTTGTTTTTTTGTGTTTTTCGGGGTGTTTTCGCTTTTTCAGCTAGTATAGACATCCACGATATCGAGAGATTCCCTTTCTTAACTTTTTTTTCTGAGTTTCGGCTAGTGGGCCCCCTACAGTTAACAATGGGCCCCTTTCAGCTGAGCTTTGCCCCCCTGGCTCAAAGCTCTAATTACGCCACTGGTAAAGACCCATGCTGGTCACCAACAAGCAGTTTTTATTTTCTCAGCTTCCGGAGCCAGCAACCCTTCCAGGCTGTACCAGGTCCGATTACCTATAATCAGCAACGAATCATGTCATAAAGCCTACAACGGAACTTATCGTATAATCGACGAAATGATTTGTGCCGGTGATGTGGAGAATGGAGGGATCGATACTTGTCGCGTAAGATCAATCGAGTCGTTTTTGGCAAGCATGAGCCAATCGCCCCATCTTTGTTTTATGGTGTCTGGAAAACAGGCAACCCAAGTTTTTTTCCTCGCTTTATCAATCCTGCAAGAGCAAAACAAGCACATCACTAAAATTTAAAAGCGTTCAACAAACATCGACGTTATTTCGAAAACATTTATTAAAAAATCGGTCGTTTTTTAAATTACTTTTACCTGCTGATGCGAACTTTTACCATTTACGACGCTGATGCGAGAGCGCAATCATTCCTTGTCATCTCTTGAGGCTTTATAAAATTCCTTGATTTGTAGTCTCACGTCAAACGTGCGTGAGGTTGCGCATCATCCGCAATGTGTCCGAACAAAGAAGAAATGATGAGAAGCATGCCTATAATGACACATCAATAGCCCGTTGCGCTGCACACAAGAGATGGACACAGAATCGTGATTACAAACTAGAGCTTTTCAACACAACCTCAAACTTTCCACAAACAACCATGCAGACATCGGCGCATGACTTTCTGCCATCTCTCTGTTTAGGCATCTTGATAGCCGCGGTGACTTGGACATGCAATTAATGGTTATGTTGCATCCAGCGTTAGCAAAAATTTAATGAAATGGTGGGTACCATTCTAAATTCCCTTTTACGGTGAAATAGACTTAAATCAAACGTAACGCTTGTATTGAAACTTCTGAAATATTTGGGGTTGTCATGCACCAGATGTCTGCGCCGTGTTTTGTAAAAAGCCATAAAAAATTTTTGTTATTTTTTCAGAAAGAACTTTGGAGTTAGATTTATTTCAAGTTGCAATCTCAGCAATCTGATATATGTTCAACTGTTTTTTAGAAAAACGGCAGTTGCCATCCGCGCTGGTTGAATTTTTTGACCAACCTGTGAAAAAGATAAGGCCTGAAAATATCATTCGAACTTACAATTAAATAAAAGGTTCAGTTCTCCTTATCTGATCACGCAATCAGTAGAATTTCTTTGAACTGGGAAATGCGCATGAACCTGTCTTTTGTTGCTATTATTGCAATTAAGTGATTTAATTAATGCCACAGGGACCATTTTCGAATAGGTTCATGTTCTGGTCAAAGGCAGAGACGATCCGAGACAATTCTGCGCCGTAGACAAGCTTCAATATTTACGCCCCCGTTACACGTCACCAGGGGCGCAATCAGCTCTTCATTTCGGAGGGGGGCAATTTTCATGAAATTTCCTGCGATGACGTCATCATTCTTATTCAACCGCGGTACAACTTTTTCGCAAACGGTCACATATAATAATAATGTTTTTTTGCTCGCAGACACGAAGTCCATAGTACAAACATACACATTCTGCACAACAATGGGTTAATAAAAACAGACGAAACAGAACGTTTTACAACAGCGTTGGAGGTTGAATCACCTGTGTCAAGCGAAATATCTGACTTCACGCCACATGCTCATGCACAGAGCAACATTCAACATATCAAATATGCTGATAAAACTGATGATTAGGGCTTAGAATTTGGTGTTTAGGTAAGTGTGTCGGGTTAGGGTTTATGTTACAGTTAGAAAAAGAAAATAATTGAAGTCTAAGATTAAGTCAAATATTTTTCACTGGTTTTACTTATTCCCGTACTGTAGCACGTTGTGGGTATCTGACATCTAACCAAAAAGTTTTAATTTACACAACACACATCAAAAAAGTAATCTCCAAACTTTATTCCTTTACTCTGAGAAGCAAAATAACTGACAAAAAATGATAGGTCAGGAATTTCGCTTGACACCGGGCTACACAAACTTACTTAACAGAACGTTTTGTAACGGCGTTGGAGGCGGAGCCTCAGGTTTACAGACGCATTCTTAGCACTATTGTTCACTTGGTGCAACACTACTGCAGAGTGGGACGCTAATAACTAAACTGGTCAAACCCAGCTAAAGTACGAATGCATTGTGACATGCACACCCTCAGACAAACAAACACTGCAATGTCTGAGCACTCAGTCACAAAGTAAAATGCGGTTGCAGTGTTCAAAGAATAAGGAAGAGTATAAACAATCGGACTGCGTCAAAACAGGCAACCGTCACGTTATTAGACCTTCTGCATCTTTCGAGAAACAAGTGCATATTTTTTCTTAATACAGCCTCAAATGTAGGAATGTTATATTGAACATGATGAGTCATGACTATTAACACTCGCTTTCTAGGGCAGGTTGTATAGAGCTCTACATTCAAAATTATAGGCCACACGCAATCTTTTCATGCATGATTTTCTGAAATTCCACCATAACTGTGATGCATACATGGGCGTACAAAAGGAACGAAAAAGTGTATTTTTAACTGCATTTGAACATCGGGAGAAGAGGCTCACAGCTTATTTGCTGCACAATATTTTTATCGCAGTTGTCTGTGAATGTCTTTGTCATCTGAGAGCTCAGTATCCAGTACAGCTCCCAGGTATTTCTATTGGTTAACAGATTTTAGATTTTTACCACCCATGTGTCAGTAATGGGGTGACTGTGATTTTTACACTCTTAGCCTTAAACGTCATACAAACAGTTTTGCTGTAGTTGAAAATATTTCCATGTGATTCTGCATAAGCCTGACACACAGATAAAAGTTCTCTTCGCAACATTTCCGAAAATGAGAACTTTTCAGTTTTAATCAAGATGCAGACCGAACGATCAGGACAGAGTAAAAATTAGTATTCTCATACAAACACCTGGTACCGTACTCAACTAGTGTAGTCATGGCTTTAGTGTGACAGATGTTTAGGCTACTACAGTAGTAAACCTGCCTACTTTTCGTCTTGTTTTAGCAAATTCGTTCTAGCCATATTCTTCTAGCATGTGCTTGAATTTCTATCACAAATGAAGATCCCAAACTTGAAAGATAGCCTATATGTCAAGGGTGAGGGGATCTTTGAACGCTACCATTTCCGCCAAAACGGATCAGGTGTCTTGTGCCTTTGGCGCATAACGGATCAGGTGTGTTTGGGGTAAAACGCCTTTTTCTGTCATCTATGAGTTGTGTGAAAGTTTTTAGAAGCACGTTTAGGGCTATGAGCTTTCAGGACTTGCACTGGTTGCAAAAGTTAGGGTCCTGTAAAGCGTCATTTGGAGCCAAGGTGGTCTAGTAGGTAGGTGCATTCAACACTTGACTAGCACTCATATGACACTTTACTAAACCTTTTTCCCAAGCCGTGGTACTGGGATCAATCCAGAAAAACACTAAAACGTGAAATAGTCCTCAACCTAAATTTAGTTAAAAACTATCAGGTTTCCAAGCGAAAATGCAGCTAAACAGGGCTTCTAAGAAATGTACTACGTTAATAATGGTGATCCGCTTTGCCCCTAACAAAAATAATAATCAGAAGGTCGTGGAAGAACAAGCGGTTTGACGAGGCATTAACTGCTATGTCAAGATTTCTCTCATCAATTTGAAAGTTTAAGCAATTTGCACGGTTCGACAGTACCCTAATGTTATAAAGTTTCATCACGGCAAATTGAGGCCTGTCTAGGACAAAATAGCACACGAACAAATAGATAAAAAATGCCCTAAAAATACGAACATTTTTAACTATCTCCCAAGATGACAGTTCCAGCATATTTGTGGTTGAATACCAATCATTTACGAAATTTTCGATCAGATAACCTGTCTCAAGTAAATCTTGTAAGGAGATAATTCACGAGATAAACAAAGAAAAATTCCAATAAGATTTCTTAAAAATGATTAGAATATAAAATTTCATCTTTATTCTTTGAAAGTTTCTACAAACGTCAAAACTGCTATGCAATGTTTTGAAAGTTTCGGGGGGGCAAATTTTCCAAATCCCAACCCCCCTGGTTGCGCCTCTGCAGGTCACACTAAAATGGGGACAAATAATACAAGGCCTTTTGTCAAAGGTTTGGGACGTGGAAACCAAGAAAAGAGCCGATTCTATTCCCACTGAACGCTGTGTTCTATGCGGCAGCCTACTTGCCCTAGGGGAAGATCAGGCCCTGGTCAAAGGCGAACAGAAAAAGAAGGGTTTGGGAAGAAATATTTTCACTTAAAACGCTGCCTCTAAGTGAAACAAATGGCACAGTAACTTAATGGAGTGTTGACTGAACCTAGAGTTGATTTTAGGCTGTGGCATCTCAACAGCAGTACTCTGAAAAATACCACTAATTTTTGTGATTAAAATATTTGTATTTTATTCGTCTTTTTGTGCTTTGCTCTGAAACAATTGCCTGAAAAGAATATCCCGAATATGTATCGTTTTGTCTTTAAAATTGGATGTTTCATATCGAAAGCATTTTCATTTCGGTATTCAAAAGAGTGGGAACAATTACCAATTTAAAGGTCTGTTTCTGTATTTCTTTCAAAATCACTTGTTTTTTGCTTCAACAAACTTATCTGAAGGGTTTCTAAAAAAAATCACTTGCATGAAATTTGGTAAAAATGGTGATTATTTGTACTATTGGCTGCAAAATTGTCTGGTGAAATAATGATAAAGGTAAAGTTTATTATTTTACGTGGAATAAACTACTTTCTACAGTTTGTCTAAAATTACTTTGCTCGTAATCACGAAAAGAATTGATACAGCCAATCAAATGTCAACATTTTTCTCCGATCTCTATATCGCCTTTCGTGATGTTTCCAAGCAGGTCCTACAAGAGTTCGTTCATGAATATAATTGCTTTCATTATGATATGAAGAGCGTGCTTAACATTTTGAAGCCATATTTTCGAAATAAGCTGTCTTGCAAACCTTTGATTGCAATCCGTGGAGAATAGAAAACATAACTCCAAAGGCGAAGACGTATTGAAATTGGGCAGCTTGGAGATTTATGATCGTTCGATCCTATTCATAAATTTCTCGTATTTTTAGGAAGATTCCGGCGGACCACTGGCCTGTTACATCGGTGAAAATAAATGGAACTTAATCGGCATTACAGCACTACGAACAAGGTGCGGTTCCCCTGGTTATCCCGGAGTGTACACCAGAGTGTCTTCTTATGCTGACTGGATCCAACAAGGTAAAAGTTGACGTTTCACAATTCAAAAATGGTCCATTATGTTTTAATTGTTGAAAATGGAAACATGATGCTCAAGGTACCTGTAGTCGTTGAGCTTGTAATATTACTTGTTTGCCTTCTCGCTTTGCAATCTACTGTACTATGTGTTTACTGTGCAATGACAATGTTTTCTTGTTACCAGTGTCATCTCACAATAGCCGTTGAGGTTCTTCTTAACTCCATCTGAATACTGTGGTCTCCACGACACTGCACAACAACAAATAATTCCTTACTTATCAAGTAATTGACATGTTTCTCTCAAAACAATACCAAAGTTGCACAAGCATTGTAAAGACAAAATGTAACACTGTTAGTGAATCGGCGTTGAAATAACTTTTTCAACAGCGTTTTCAAAGGAGCGCGCTAGAGTGTGGTTGCCAACGCAACCAATGCAGTCTGGTTTACGCATTCTGCCTACGCTCTGAACAATACGGCGTGTTTTTTCAGGCTTCAGTTGGACTGTTGCCTTACTTAATATAATTTAGCGTCAGTTAGATCTGAAATTCCAGTGAAATTAAATATTTGAGATAGACTTAATTTTCAGTCTTGAATTGTCGCAACTTGTGTTTTGATTTATTCTATTTAGTCTCAAGATTGCTTGCATTCTCTGCTCTTATTTTCGCCTGTCAATTTTTCACCTGTAAGCACTGCTTGCGATTTTAAGACTGAAGATGAGTAGTTGTGAGTGTAATCAATTTCATAGTGAAAATTTGCCAATAGATTACTTGCTTATCTCACATGTGGAGAGTAGTTACTTGAATGCACGAATGTGCAGATGTGCAGGTTTGAAGTATCACGGATATGAAAGCAGAGTCTAGTCGGCTGATTTCTCGAAAGCTTACGAAAAAACTAGATGTAATATTTGTTCAGTCTGTAATGGGCAAATTTTGAATATTTTATTGAAAGTACAGTAAAAATATGTTTTGACAAGGTTTCGAATAATGTCAATGTCTTTGTTGCAATCCCGTCTCACCGGTCCCGCATTCGTTCCTTTACTTGTGTGTGCAGCATCACGCTAATGAAGATTTTTAAACGACAGAATGGAAAATTAATAATATCATTTTTGATGTTATCACATTTTGAAGGACTTGCATTTTGGCACTCCAAGTACATCTAAAGTGCAGTACTGTAGCTTGGTAGCCAACCTGGAAAATATTTCTGAGTGCAAAAGTGAACAATGAACCAATAGACACTCTGGTTCAAAGTCAGTTGTACTGCAATGAACAATAGAAGAAACTAAGAGATTTCATCAAACATTTATAGACAACCATTGCAATGCTTCCCAGACTTGTTCTTCATTTGCAAGCATTCTTTAAAGCTCACACCTCTCACTGCTCAGATTTGCTTTCCTTTAAAAAACCTAAACCATGGCTGGGCCGAAACTTTGAAGCTGAGAGTGAAATAAAGTTTATCTAAAAATCATGTTCTATTGCCATCACTTGCAGAATTCCTGCTAATTCACTTTGGCTTTCTACTTTTCAGTAATGTCCAACTACGCACTCACACCAGAAGGTAATTTGCCGTTATATTGTTTTTTAAGATATAAATATATATCGTTTTGTTGTTTCATAAGATAAAAATTTTTTCGTTATTTTTGTAATCACACTAGTTATAAATGCCAGTAATTAGACAAGCAAACGTCCCTTTCAGTTTGTCTGGATGTTAATTTTTTAAGTCCATTGAAAAGAGACCTTGATCATAGGTTTCACTGTGCAATTTAATTTGCAAAAGGGTTGTCATTTTGATGATTGAAAACAAAATTTTCATACAGCTCGCATCTTTACAATTTTGCTTGTTTCTGTTTCGTGAATCATGCACAATCTTGCATATAAATGGTCTTTAGAGTTAAGATTAACGCCTCTGCATTTCAAACCACAAGAGAATTCTTAATATTTGCACAGGTCTTTGCAATGAAACAACAATGTACACCAGTTTGTCAGGAAACCTTTCGTCTCCGAACTACCCATACAACTATTTAAAAAATTTAGATTGCCGATGGAGTATTGTTGTTCCAGAAAATTACGTAAGTTTGTACTCAAAGATTTCAGCAATCTTGTCGCAATGTGATCATTTATTTTGGTGCCTATAACCTATAAGCAACTTGAGCTGTCATGTGAAGTATACGTATACTGTGAAATGCAGTAAGCATTGACTTTATTTGATTTTCAGGTGCTCCCTGTACTAGCAATTTTGACCGAAAGTGAGATCATGTTTGGTAATGAAGTGAATCTGTTAAAAACAGCAATGAATCTGTTCATTTTCGGCAAATAAAACTCCTAATTATGATTGGCGTTTGTTGTTAGATTGACTATAAACCTTACGTATACTACTACGTACATTCTTATTATTACATTGCACGTTGCTCAAAAACTTGAAGCAAAGGTTGCGGTTCATTTCTTGAAGTAAGATTACAAGCACGAATGCTTTGCTTATTTTCAACATTATTTTCTCTTGAAAAGAAAATAATGCAAATGCACAGATAAGTGGTGTCTCATTGTTTCATCGTATTTGTTTACAGTCAATCGTCATCAAGTTCACTCACTTCCAGTTGGAAAACTCTTACGATTGCCGCTATGACTATGTGAACATTTATGATGGAAAAATACTGGCAAGTGCTTCAAATTTTGTAGTTAAAAGCGATAGTGTGCAAAGAACTTGTAGCGTTAACCTGGTAGATGGCTGCAACTAATCATTGGTGTTCATTTTAAACAAATGATGGACATGGAGCGTTTTGAGGATTTGACCAGAGTTCTCTTTTTAAGTAATCGTTTTTGTTACTTTGTACTGTTTGCGTTTACAAACCAACAGAGGAAAGGAAGCTTTATCAAATTTGTGTTCACCGAGAACCAACGTGAAAAAAGTTTTTTTTTATATTAATTTAATATATTTTTGTTCCGGCTGTCCATTACCTAGACCAGTGCTTCTGTAACCGGGTGAATAGTTCACCCCAGGTTGAATGAAAATATTGCAAGGGTGAATGAAATAAGAATGGTGAATGACCGGCGATGAAATTTCAGTTCCTATTTTTTGTACCCTCTGATAAAATCCATTTATCTTGTTTTTTTACCCAACACATATAAGCATTAGTGAATAAAATGGCGAACTTCAAGCGTTATAACTTTACCTCTTCAGCAGTCAGAAACTTATCACTTCAGAAAAACCGTATTATGGAATTGTGCAGTTTAAACTACTGTACATCTAGTACGTAATGTTGATATATTTTACCGAGAGGTGCCATGTTTTATTCAATGGAGTGGTGGTATACCTGCTGTGATCCCTGCGCTAGCGTCCTGTACTCCTGTGCGAACGTTATCTGCTAGAATCGCAGTACTTTCGAAAACTTCAGGCGACTGGACACTCATCGGTAGCTTTATCAGTCGAAGTGCAGGCATGACCAGTCAAAATACAGTTGCAGCCTATTTGTGATATTTGTTTGTTATCAGTTTCAGGGGAATGCACCGGACCGTGGTTCGACCCGCAGCTTAATTGCAGTGTAAATCACACTTATCAAATGCACCTCGTGCGCGATGGCGCGATGCGCCGATTTAAGACATAAACTTCGGCACGCGCAGCGAGAAAGTCAGAGTGAGAGTCAGTTTCATCATTGTCATTTTTGAGGCATCTCAAGCTTTTCTGTGTGTATTCTGTTCGAGTTCATGCAAGTCAGCAAGAAATAAAGATCGTCATTCACGCGACGTCTGGTCTCAGACTACACAAGGATTTCATAAACTCTGGTACTTCTTGAGCCTCCACCACCGTGACATACAATTACTTCCTTTTAATCCTCAAACCGTTACAGGCGGATCGAGCAAGTAAAGTTAGGGGGGGTGGGCGATTTCAGTAATATTTGGTAATCAAGTCTCATTACGGGTTCACCACTGTAAAAGAGATGAAGTATGCTTCGCAACACTGCTGCGAAAAAATAATGGACAGCAAAATAGCGTTATATCGCGAATGCTGTTTTTCGAATTGCAAAATATTATGGTGAATAATTTTCTTAGGTTTTAGGGGCGCGATCGCTCCTCCACCTGGATCTGCCCCTGGCCAGTTTGGTATTAGTTCCAACAGCTAATATACGTTTATATCTCAGGTAAATACCTGGAGAATGTCTAAGAAACACGTACAAAAACACTTTATGTTGATGAAAGTAAATGTAAATCTATAGATGAAATCGATCAGGATACACCAGCATCATCAGCTTCGCAGTTTACTTTAAAGGATCAGGTTTAAAAGGAAAATAGCGTCGAGAATGAGCTCCTTTCAAAAATTAAAAAGCGAAAGTGGGGTCATGATTAGACTTAGGCATGCCATATTTTTGTGATTGAAAACCGGGACGCTTCAGAGCAACGAGCCTTAATCAGACAAATGCGGTTCATATCATCCTTGGTGTACGTAACCATTTTGGATTCCTATAGTTAAGATACAAAGAAAAGTAAAATGACGCATTTTACTAAGAAACACAAAAATTTTCAAGCATATGTAAATTTGACTGAATGCCTAACCGGGACTTTTGGCTGATTGACCGGGACGCAGGGACAGAGCCTTTAAACCGGGACTGTCCCGGCTAAAACGAGACGTATGGTAAGACTAATTAGACTTAATATGTTTTTTTCATCCAAGAAGTGAAGAATCGAGCCATGAGCCATCTGCTCAATGCATGTTTTGCTACTTTAAATAGAGCAATCAATTTTCGTCTGATTCATAACTGCGGAGTCATTTACAAAAGAAACACGGCATTCATCAGAACAAGTTCATGTAATTTTTAAAGTAACAGCACGAATATTTGTGCGAACAGTAAAACTCCGTTTATCAGTCGTAAATGACTCTGCTAGTAAAAAGCCTATTCTTTCTTCTTCAAATAGTGCATGTGCTGATTAAACGAAAAAAACATTTTGCAAAGCTGTGTCTGCAATCAAACCACATTTGAAGATCGTAGCCAATGTGCTGCATTGCGGAAAGCATGCTGTGAATAAAGTAGAGCAAATACGATGGTGTGACACTGAACACTTCTTCATTGAAATCCTACACAAGATAAGCGTCGGCCAGCCGACTTCCTCCACTGAGGACGAGGAGTAGCCTCAGTTTTTCCGCCAGCAGATTCTCAACATATGTTGTCTTGTTATTAACCTCGTCGGGTTTTCTTCTTCCATAATTTATCTGTCAATTTATATAAATCCGAAATGCAAAAATTGAATTATGCATGAGCTGTTCAAGCATCAGTGTTATGTTCAAAAGTCCCCGACTTGTTTTACATAGTTACCAAAGTCCAATGAAATCGCAGTTTGTATGAAGTGAAGGCGCGTTACATTTTGTCGCATTCAGGCTGCCTTGCATTGCGCAAAAGCAATCGACCTAAGCACAGAAAGCTCTCGAACAAAGAGATATCGAAAACAGGTCGTGAGTTGTTTGGCATTGCCTGCACGTGGTTACGAACACGAGCGTTGGAAGAGGAGTGTAGGGTGTGCCGATGCCCCCTGGGAGTTTAAAATTTGATGTTTTCTTATTAACCTTTCTAGTAATTAATGTGTTTCCTTTAGTTTCGAGTTGGTAAGATGAAACTTAATCACTGTTGACTCGCCTAGAAAAGTGTTTCCGCCACAACTGAAAAAATCCATTTTTGCCCCTCTGGAAAAAATCTTACCGACGTCCATTTTTACGCAAGCCGTCATAAGTACCACACAGTTTTATAAACATTCGTTGAATTATTTCCGACCTGAGACAAAGCGAAGCCACGCCAATGCAAGCCTGTGTGTTACATGTGCGCGTGCAGCTTTCATGCAAATGATTCTGATATTGGTGATGAGACGCAAACAGATCACATCAAGAAGTCAACGATTTCTGAAAAAGAATGATTAACAATATTGCATTGTCGTTGTTGCCACCTATATTGAAAATGTTACAGTCAATCAGCGTTGTCAATATCACGCAGCGTTTCATACTACTTTGAAATGGTTTCGCCCGACTCATGCCATTCCGGTTTTGAGTTGAACATGTTGCTCAGCGAGGGATCGAAGCAGTCGCAACAGTTGCAAAACCATGAAAGAAAAGCAGCCAATTCGTTTGTGCGTAATTTTATCTATATGTAGCTTGCTACACAATGTCATTTTATCAACCAAAAAGTTTATGCAATATCGTGTTGACGTTTTCTTCAACTTGCTTCTGAAGCATTCGTCTTTGACTTCTCTTTCTTTTCATTTTTCATAAAATAACGAATAATTTTAATTTTTCCAGTACACTGGCAGGAGTTTTTGCAACCGACGTCCTGGTGATTTTGTCGCAGCAAGCAATAACGTGACGATCGTATTCCACAGCAATGGATTTGGACAGCGATCAGGATTTCTCATTCAGTGGACATCGGAAAGTAAGTGCAAAACCAGCAGCAGTGAGGACAACTTTGAGATTTGTTGCTTCCACCAGAAAATCAAACAAATAAACGCCATTTTCCGTCAGATGGATGTTTCAAGGATTGGGTTGTTTAGGCTGTAGTTAGAAATAAGCTCACAAGTGTTGCAACTTTAATGCTCTGCTTCAAAGCGTCACAGATTTTTGCAAGATGCACTCCAGTACTTAAAACGCAATTCCGTGACACAATGAGCATGTCAAGTTTCCGAATTTAACATTTCAAACCACCAACATTTTTCAATGAACGAAAATCTGTAGTGTTAAAGAAGATGACAATTCATCAACATATTTATAAAAAACAGGTTGCGTGCGATACGGCGACATTTCACGTTGTGACGTATGTGTCGCGGCGTGCGACAGGCCGTGATCCCACATTTCAAAATACACCTTAAAAGTGCCACCAGAAACGTTAAAATACTGCCGAACTGATCACGCAGGTGGTGCGTGACTGGTCTCTGGTTCCAACGAAACAAGCTCTTGCTTTTTGTAGCCAGCTGTTTGAGAAAATCTCTACTTGCAACGATTCGAGTTTGCCTCCATCATTGAGCAATAATAGTTAAGTCACAGCAATGACCCACATCAAGTGAATCAGTCGCAATTTATTGGCACAAGGAAACTAGTTTCGTCTTTGACACATCTTCCGTCCTATGTGAAAGTTGACAATGAAAAACTTCGTACTGTTGCTAAGAACAATTGGCAAAATTAAATTACATTCATAAAGCCAAAATATGAACTCTTCCACTAGACCGTTTACAAAGCTGCTAATCTCCGATCGCTAAACGCCTAGCTACAGCAACAGTGTTACCACTCTGCTGTTACGAAAAAGTACTAGATGTCAAGAATAAGAAACACTAGATTCACAAAAAAACACTAGGTTACAAAATAGTGATTAGTCTTCTAAAGCAATTCAATACAAGTTAGCTGCAAAAGCGAAAAGCAAACTTACACATAATGAAAATGACCAAAAAATGCGTTGCAATGCAAACAAGACATTCATTGTGCAACTCATTGTAAACCAGAGACAAAGAAAATGTGGGATAGCAGCAACGCTTGTGTTTTCTTTGTACAGATAACTGAAACTTGTAACAGACGTCCACAGTAACTTCGTAGCGGTTTAACCCAAAACAGATTAAATACTCCTGTGAATTTAAGATGTAATTAGGTAGAATTTTCTAGCAAATTACAATTGCACAAAATCAAAAATCTCAAATACAGTTACAATTACACAAAACTATGTAATTAATTATACTTAGCTCACTCATAAAAACACGAGACAACTATGAAAAAACACTAGAACACTAAATGAAATGCAAAAACGCTAGATCTAGTGGAAAAAACACTAAGAGTGGGACTGTAACAGCATTCCAATTGACAACGGTACACTCCGCTTATCATGTGGTTTTTGTCTCGGGCGACCACGTGGCTTCAACAGGTCGTAACGTGCAGTGGAAAAAGTCTAGAAATATTTGGCGTTACCTGAAAATTCAGTCTCGGCGGTAATTTAAAGCTAAAACAATTAGCAAAATCAAATAAATTGGTTTAAGTTAGAAATAATTAAGCTTACACTATTACTAAGGCACAGGAAAAACGCAAGTGACAATGTTCGTTTAGAAAGCTTTCTTCTTGGTCAATCGGGTTTGTACAACTAAGAGAATGAAGAGATAATCGGAGGAGCAGTTTGCTACAAAACAGAGTTCTTACCACAATTACATGCTCTGATGAGGTCGTTTCACATCGAAATCAACGTTGTTGGCTTGCCGTTAGTTTTCTGCTGCTAAACCTTTAACAGCTGGACATATCAGGTAAAATAGAATTTACTTCTAGGTATGAAAATGAATTGTATCAGTGTTGAGAATGGCGATCTTCCAGCAACAGCCCTAAAAGGGCTCATCGAAAGTGCAAATTGCGCAGGAAATGCGGCAAACGCAGACACTATGTTGTATTGTATATGGGGTTTCTTGGTGCATGATACTTTGCTTCCACGAAAATACTACGTTGAAACGTGTGCAATTTGCCTTTGTCTGTCGCACCACCATTCCTTATTTTTTGGCAATCACAATATCAAATACAATGTTTTCAAATTGTTTTTACTGGTGCATTAGAATTCATCGCATTGTGCAATCGTACTACAGGCAAAACAAGATAGACGTTGAGGTTTACTGTAAAAAATGCATTGTACAAAAACTTGTATTGAATACAGTACCCCATTTTCAAAAAGTCGTTTGAAATGGTTTGGTAATGTGTATTTCGAACGGGATGTACCAACTAGGGAGCTGTGGTTACCGCGCTGTAATACGTCACAGTGACGTCGCAGAAGTAAGAAATTACGTCATTGCAGGTGGTGCAAAATTTTTTTTCCCATAATGTCTCAATTTTATTTAATCTCTCCTCTTTTCGTAAGATATGGCCAAAAGATAAGTCAAAAAACACAAACCAATTTAAAGCCAGACACCGCTTCTCGCGCTACACAATTTGCGACCATTCACGACACTGCTTTGCGCCACGAATTCGCACGGTAAGTTAATAGCACGACGCCACAGCGTCGCAGCTAACAGATTGTACATAGCTATTTGTTTTGCTATGAATCTTGTTAGAAACACAACGATCTTTCTATGTTCTATCAGTAGTTTGCAATTATCACTTGCGCGGATTTAACTCTTTCTTTTATTATTCTAGCTGCATCCGTGACGTAGTTATATGGAAGCAAAGAAGTACGAAATAAAAACCAGCACTTGATAAAACGTTCACTGCAAGATTCCTTGTTTGCGGATAATACCTTCATTAGCATATAAGCTTCAGTGAAGAAACTGAACATTCAGCATAGAAAAAAATTTTTCAATCTAGAAAAAAATGAGTACAATACAGAAATGATTTGGAAGCAAAGGGCACTGAAGCTAGAGAACATTCTGTCAGTTCCGAAGCCTTTTAAAAACTTGCATCTGATTCATTTTTCATGTGAACTGCAAATATAATTGTTCGTTGCAGTGCGATGTCCCACGACCAACTTCTCCTGTTGGAACGGAGACTGTTTGGAAGTTTCCAAGCAGTGTAATCAAGTACAAGACTGTCCAGACAACAGCGATGAAATTGAATGCCGTAAGATTTTTCCTCATAGCTGATTCTACCACAAAGCTTTACCTATTAAATAATTTTTGCATAATTAATCAATCTTGAAATGTAAATGCTTTCTCACAGCTCACAGCACATCAAATCACAGTGAATGTGGGAAAAACGAAGAGGCTCCTGTGTTCACATGGGTGAGCGAATAAAAGCATTTTTAGCTTACTGTTGAGCTAATTGTTTTCTAGAAGAACACGGTTGATAAAACAATGTTGAAGCGTTAATTGGGATTTGAAGCAGTTTTCTCTAGCCTTTTCAACCTTTCAGCTGCAAGTTCTTTGAAAACTGTCAATGACAATAGTTGATACAACTGAAGCACGACTCTTTTCCTTGGGGATGAATTCATACCTTAAAACATCTTTGGTTGTCATAATTTGGTACCATGTAATTCATTGATCGCATTAATTTGACTCTGCTCTTTTAGATCAATGCTTCTGCAACAAGGTCCATTTGCTTCAATTTACGATTTAAAGCACCATCTTCAAAGTTTTATCTTTACTTGAAACTAAATCTTTTAAAAAACAAGTTCACAACTTCCTTAGAAAACCTGTTCAACTGATGCTTTTCATTTGATACCAGCTCGCTCTAAACGAGTAGGACGAAGAACAATTTTAATTGATGTTGTGTATTTATTTGAATTTGATGTCATTTGAAAACATTGCACTTGATATCTGGCTGTTAGTCAACGACACACACCTTAATTGAAGTTGTCTGTCACAACACATTTTAGAAATGTTTTGTTCTGTTTGTGGAATTAAACAGGTCGGAGTAAACTTGTTTCAAATGAATGATGGTTAAATGTTAGTGATAAAGCAAACATAATCTCAATTGAAATAGCTTGAAAAAGAACTATTTTGCAAGGGGACAGGCCTACATTTTTGCTCACCAGATTTTTGATATGACACAAATCACACTGAAGCATTACATAAAAATTTTTCTGACAAAACGATGTCGATGTAAGCATATGTTAAACTTAAGAAATGTTTGTTTTTTCTTAAGTTTTAAAACTATATATTTTTGCTTGTTCTTCAAACATTGACTGTTTGAATTGTTTCTCGTTAGCAACCAAAATTTAATGATTTTGAATAAATACCTGAATAGAAACCAGGGGTGTGCAAAGGTTTGCTGCTGTCCAGGGCAATTGCTTGATTGCATGCCCCCTACCAAAGTCTAGTATTGAAAAATGTCAGAAATACAGGTATTTTGAATTGCGTAAAACTAGTGTTGAAAAAAAACAAGTTCTGAAAAATTAAATTAAGAATATTTTAAAGTGTATTTTAAAGTTTCTGTCTTTAAAAATTTGTATTATTTTGAGGGGCTGGGGCATGTGGTTAAAAGAATGCGTTTATGCATGGAGAGAATTGTCTATTTTTTCTGTTTTCAATATTGTCTGAAATTGTACAAGCGTGCAGTTTGATGCTGCCTTTTACGTTTTATCTGAACTATAAACAAACTTTGTGTTCTGCCCTTTGTGCTTTTTTGAGCTATAAACAAACTGCCAACGGTATTGTTTAGGTTAAACACATGAATAAGTAACTCTATCATTCGACTAGAAAGTATAAATAATTCACTTACACGTATTAATTTCTATTTCCCAAATGTTCTCTACTATTGGGGAAATATTTGCACTACCTCGTTTTTACACCTACTGAAAGGAATTCTCTTTCAATGCTGATATAAAAGCAAGTTTGTCAGGCGTTCTAGTAACATAGAGGGGATCTTAAACGTGTTTTTATCAATTTCAATTTTGAAAATAACCTCAATTTTTTTTATTTTGCTCTTGGGATGCTCTTTTTCTTGGCATGTTCGAGGCCGTGGTCCGTTCACCTCTCTCAGCCCCTGATAGAAACGTTAGTTTCACTACGATCACGAATCTTCTATACGCAATAGAAATAAACCACTTTAAAATTCCACTCCATGTTTGTTTACCGCAGGATCCTCGTATTGTAGGAGGAAGTCAAGCGAACGTGACATCGTGGCCTTGGCAAGCTGCAGTATATGTATGGTATGACTACCTCATTTGCGGAGGTTCAATTTTGAACGAAAGATGGGTGTTAACAACAGCTGAATGTGTGCAGTATTAGTAAGTATTGCAGCTATTCTTGTTTAATCCAACTAACTACAAGTTTTAATCTTTGCCAATTGGGCGAGGCGTGACTTGTTCTGAAAGAAAGAAAATAAGGCGAATAGGAAAAAAGGCAGGTAGATATCGGATGACCTCTAAAATCGTTGAAAAGGGGGCACAAACCAAACAGTTTGGGAACCACTGTTTTTGTCGGTAGTATAATCGTCACAAGAACAACGCAATGATCAAACTTTGGTGAATAATGAATTTATATTATTTTAAAGCATATATTATATTGTGTATAAAGGTTATTTTGTGCAAAAATTGTTATTATTTACCGTTCCGTGGTCCACCTCTTGGGTCAAGACCCATAGGTGAAGGATCACTTTGAATTAATAAATCACAGGAACAACTCAAGGGCCTTGCGTCCGGAAAGGATCGGTTGTAGTTCGTAAGTGGTCTATCCGGCGAACTCCAAAGCACACTTTTCGCAAAGTTATTTGGGTCAAACTGATACGATGACTAGGACTATCTTCATCTTCACATAGATCCAAATTTAGTTGAAGATATTTTAGTTCACGCCGTCACATCGTTTCTGTGGTATGCGTGCTGTGGTGACGTAACAGAGTGCGAGTTTCGCAGCTTGCTGCACAGCACCCTCCACAACTTTAGACATTACGTTTTTCTCTTTAAAAATAATTCAAATATTACAAACATAAACTGAATCATTTAAATTGTTTTCAAACGTTTTCACTGCAGTGTTTCTTCATGAAAAAACTGAGGGAAATTGTGGTTATTAATTTGCTTAAAACAATACATTGAATTCAAGGGAAAAAAACTCATTAGCCCAAGCAGATGAATCTTTTTGTAAAAAGTTCAAATACAGTATTTAGAAAAATCTGTGTGTAGTAAAAGTTTTCCAGGTGATTAAAATCAGAAACATTTTACGGTTATCAGTTGCACTACTGCAGTCTTTGCTTGTTTTGTAATCCTGATCCCAAATCTAATTACTGATAAAAAATGAGAAATTTGGCAACAGTTATGAAAAGGAACAGCTTTGAAAATCATATGGTTAATTCTTCAGAAATGTAATCTTAATATAAATGCAGTGTTGATTAACTGGTCTCCACAAAAGTAACAAACAAACGAAAAAACCGAGAATTTTTATAGATCCACGCTGTAACGTACGGAAGTTTGGAAGATAAAATGTGAATTATTCCAATACGAAAGCTGACGAAAAAGTCTTATTCACTTCAAAATGAGACAACTTTATTGAAACTACGAAAAGTAGATAAATTCTTTAAACATTCACGTACAATAAACTATCATTAATTTAACATGAATTTTCCACCTTTTTTCCAGTTCCTCACTGTACATTCGAGTCGGAAAGAGCCAAAATATGCCTTACATCAGCACGGGGTATTACGTAGACCAAAAACTGATCCATCCGTTGTACAGGTGCAAAACATAGTAAAGCATTGATGCTTATTTGTGTTCGTTTTTATAACATTATTGTACATTATATAATTTTGCTACTATTGACAAAGGAGTTGTAAAATAGATTGGAGAATGTAACAACTACGTCCTTGATGTGAATGTCATACTGTATAATAACACTAAACAACTTAGGCTGCGGTTGTAACAATAAACATGTAAAAAACGGTTGCACAACAAAGGTATAGCACCCGAAGGCAAATATTTTGTGCAAACCTTGTACACTTCGCTCTCTTTTGCTTTTGTCTGGCCGTTACTCTACTTATATCAACGTCGTGATATCGGCACGTTTGCCAGATCACTATCAGTCCTATTCATAAATACGTTTGTCGCAGATGTTTGTTGCCCACAATACCATGTTTATGTGATAATCTATTGTCCGCCAACTGCAATTCCAAGCCTTGATTTCAGAACTATGAGCAGTTGTCAGAGAAAAGACTTTTCTACAAATTGCGTCAAAATAGTTTTAAAACTATATATCTCAGACAAAATTGTGAGCAGCTCGTTTCTTGCATGTGCCAGATCTCGCTATGACAATCAATCAAGTGTACGTTTCAAAGTGTTTTTTCTATTTTTTTTTTAATTTTATCTTCCGTGGTTTTTAGTAACCTTCCATTAAAATAAATGAACAACATGAAAATATTTACAAACGATTTCAGCTACTATCAGCTTGAAAACAGCATAGCTTTGCTTCGATCATCAACATTAATGCCACTTTCCGCGACAGTCCGACCTGTGTGCCTCCCATCAACCAACAACAGTGAATTTCCGGTAGGAACGCATTGCATCGCAACTGGATGGGGTTATCTCTGTAAGTACAAACATAAAACGTTTTGGGACCTTCATAATAAATTCAGGCTTTTGTTCAACAAAACGTCAGGTTAGATTGCTTTATTCTGACTTGTGTTAAAGTAAAGGTTTCCAACGTGGCACCACACATAAACAAAAAAGCAATTGTTTATGTTTCTTCGATTCATTCATGCATTCGGTTTCACAGCAGCTTTTCCTCTTGGGAATGCGGCGGAGGCATCAGTCCTAGAAGGTCTCAAAATACCTCACAGTTTCCAGTAAATAATTAAACTTTTTCAATATGCATGTATGTACTTACATAAACGTTTGTAATGCAATCTTTCCTTCTTTCCTAGCATTTGGCAACATATGAAAGCACTTTCATCGCACAAAATCGCAGTCACTGTTGCAGGATCCCCTTCCCGCCTAGGTGGACCAACTCAAAATACATGCCTTCAAGCAGCCTCTGAACTACAGAGACATTGGAATGTCATTCCATGACCTATAACTTTTCAAACTCTATTTAGTACAATGGTTCTTAAACTTTACAAACACGCCGCACCCTTATGAAGTTTTCCATAAGGAAAACTTCATAAAGGTGCGGCGTGTTTGTAAAGTTTTGTCGAACCCCATTTTTGCCCAATATAACAGAAAGTAAAAAAGGGCTACATGTTTCAGATGACCTTCGTCGAACCCCAGAAACGGCTATGTCGAAGCCTAGGGGTTCGATCGAACCAAGTTTAAAAGAACATCTGATCTAGGACCATAATTTTAGGCCATTTTCAGGCGAAAAAGTATTAGAGCCAGTACACAAACACACGATTTTCGGTAAAACGTACATTTACGCCTGTCGAGAGCAGTGACAAGATTTTCAAAATTTAGATTTACGTACGCCGAGTACAAAAGTGTTAAGGTAGCTTTTTCTAAACTCACCGGAAAGGTTGATGTCTTTCAAACCCGAGAATGTCTTCACTGACTTTCTAGTGCATTCCGTTCGCTAGTTATGGCCGACAATAACTTCAAATGGCTTCTGCGGGCCCACGGAAGCACACCCAATAACATGTTGTAATTAACAAACTGATCTGCATGCACCTGCAAGTGGAACCATTTCGTTGATAACCACCACACTGAAAGAAGTGGGATAATTTAACGACTACAACATAATTGAAGATCTTTACAAAAGAAATGAAGTGTATTTCACATATTATCACAACAGTTTCACTGCCGGAGAAGCAAGACTAATACTACCGTGTTTCTACTTTCTTCCTCACCTCTGAAAGGCATCTGGTTATCAAAAAAATCTTGTCCAATGAGTTACTCTAGATCAGAGGTGGGCAAACTACGGCCTGCGGGCCGCATGCGGCCCGCAAGAGCATTTTGTGCGGCCCGTAGGGCAATCACACATACACAGATAGTACATATTTGCAGTCTATGTTAAAGTAATTTCATCGATTAGATTAGAATTATCAAGCTTTTTTTCACACGTTTCATTCGCAAACGCATTTTTGCTCAACCGGAATTGACTATTGTTACCTTCATTTTGTGATAGCTCATGTAAAACTTTTTAATATATTTAATACGAGCATGCGGCCCTCGGTAAACTAATTGCAAGTTTTTTTCTGTTTCTTCTCAGCCAACTCTCATACCCCGCACAGCAGCAATCGTAAGTTTTACCAAGTGCGCTTGCCCATACTGAATGCGACGGATTGCTATACCTACTACACAGTCAATGGGACTTTAACCGAAGGTCTCATGTGTGCCGGTTATTTGAATCGAAGCGACACAGGAACATGCTACGTACGTACTTATCCATGATAATGCTTACGTATAAATGGATCGTTTATTTCGAAACTAAATCGACATTATTTGTGGCTGACTTAGTCGCTTTAACCTTTCCAAACCAAAAACTATGTTTGCCTTTGACAAATTGATGAAATAATTTGGTTGCTTATTTGCCAAAATAAACGCCTTATTGCGATCGTTTTCAAGTTATGAAAAAATCACCTCTCATGTCTTTGTTCAGTTTATCAGAATCGTAAAATAGGAATTACTGGCAGAAGTCTGAAAGTTGGTACGTGCTCTTTGGAAAATGTGCCATGAAATTCCTAATAAAATGTATCCTTGAAGATGAACCGCTTTTAGGTCATGAACAAGCAATTATTAGGTGCGTCAGCTGATTTTTTTCAATAGCAAAGAACGAGTCGATGGGTGATAGCGCAAGCTCCTATCTTGATGCCAATACTAAATTTTTGTTTATTTTCTGAAAGATGAAACAACGAAGCCTAACGGAAATCATTAAATTTTGGTAATGTTTGGCCACGAGCATCTTCGTTACTGTAATGTCATTTGCATTAGTATTTTTCTAATGCTCACATTTTTACAAAGACAATACCAACGGTGCAATGACATCTCCAGCTGTCAAAATGCCAGCTTTACGTTTAATCATACAAGCATGAATTTTACATTTTGTTGCATTAGTTCTGTATTTTTTAAACATGTTGCGTTTGTTAGACATTTTTGTTAGAGAGCATAAAAATGTCTTCAGTTCAACTTTAGCCCACTTTTGGTTGAAGTGCATTTGTAGGAATAAACAAAGAAATTCAAAGGCAAGACACGTTTTGAATAAATTGCAGAAAAATGATCAAACTGTTTAAAGGGTGTCTCTGTACGTTCCACCGAAAAGAAGTAAAGAACTTATCTTTGATATTTGCTCTCACTATTTGCTTGACCTTCAAAAACCGCTTCCAGTGTGAATGCCGTCAAACGCATTGCTATGCCTAAAGTCGAAGCTCTAAAGTGTCAACTGCAGTTGTAAGCTTTGCTCATTTGAAGTTCAGTTTGTGAAGATATGTAGATCGAGATGTTTTTGCACAATTCGGTCTCGTTGTAGTGGATACATGCACTTGCATTTAAAACCTGGAACCTTCTGGAAAATGGGGATTTTAGCTTCAATGGTGTTCAGAGTTTTCAGTCTCATGCTTCAACCCAAAGACAAGTCTAGGCTTTTAATCATAAGGTTTCAAAGCAATCATTACCTTCGTTTAAATATCACAGGATTCACAAGGTTTCGCTTAAAACAGTTGGTTTGTAAGATGTGTTCCTTCCGCTAACTTTATTGTGGTAAGGAATCACTTATGAAGCATTAGAGGTTTAGCCAAATATATGTTACAGGGAGACGATGGAGGCCCTCTCGTTTGCTTGCAAGGAAAATCTTGGGTTCAGGTTGGGGTGGCAAGCCAGTCGAGTACCTGCGACATGCCTGGACGGCCAAGCGTTTTTGTGAAAACAGTTTTTCACGAAAAATGGATTTCTGAAGGTACTTGATTGAGGTTTATGATGTGTATAGTATGATATCCTGTAGCTTTTACCATCATTTCTTACTGAGTATGCTGAAAATGATTGAAAAATATGTGTAATATCTTTATCTGGAGATCTAAACTTCTACGAAATAAACATGCTTGTACTGTTTTTGTCAACCAAAAAATTGCAAAAGTTTTTAAAATGGCCTAAGTAGATTGTCAACGTGAATAGAAATTTTTATATTGAAATCAATACGAAGGTTACCAGAGGTTATTTACACAAAACAACATATCGCTAGGGGTCTAGGATATTTCGGCGATGCCGTTTCGGCGATGGTGGTCGGAAATGTTTTATACGAAAAAAGTGTGTTATTTAAATACAGTAGAATTGCCCTATCACGTCACGTCAAGGGACCGACGAAAAGCGTCGCTATGGTCGAAGTGACGATATAGCCGACGTCGCTATAGCCGAACGCAAAGCACGAAAAAGATAGGGATTCTACCGGGACGGAAGAAAAAACGTCGTTATAGCTGAACTGTCGTTACAGCCGAAGTCGTTACAGGCGAATTCTACTGTTCTTCGACGTTTAGATTACAAAGGATGTTTGTTTGCCCTGAAGCTAAACCTGAACCTTAAAGTTAAACACAAAATGTTTTGAAGTACACAAAAAGCGCTCCCATCAAAAGTACCATGTTTTGTAACCGATTTATCGCCGAAACGTCCATCGTCAAAGCGGCATCGCAGAATTGTCCCATTCCGTATCGCTAACACTCACACGCCTGAAAATTACATTGTTTGAAATATAGTATGTTCTAATTATGGTCAAGAAGCATGTTTGTCACTGTAACAGCATGCGGGATTGTATTTGAAAAAGCTTTTGAATGACGAACAAAATTTCGATCCCATATTCGAATTGCCAGCATCTTGGACCCAGAAAACAACGTGCGCTGCTTTCTTTCATTCCATTAAAGCATTCAATAAACGTTTGAGATCATTGAGAAATACCTCCTTGTTGAAAGCGTAACAAATTGGTAATTTAAAAACTCTTTAAGTAATGCTAAGAATATATCGAGCTCCCAGTGTAACATTTTCATGTATCGTTGTTACAACCTCAATAACTTTGCTGGTTGCGTTTCATCCTTGTCAGGAGTCAAAAACGTGTTTTGGCTTAAGGTTGTTTGTTTTGCAGTTGTTTCTGGAAATTACAGCGAACTACCAGGTAATACTTTGCTGCAAACTAAAAGTTAAAATTTTGTATCTTTTTTATACGTTGCTAGTAGTTGTGTTTCCTAAAAACGACTTTCAAGAATTTGAATGTGGTGATGGTATTAAAATGTGCCATTTCTGTTCGATCGCCAACAACATGTCCAGTGCAGTAACTTTAGCATAAGATTGTTTAGGTTATACACACAACCCAATACACCAAGGTCAATTTAAACTGCAATAAATGTGATATTGACATATAGCTTTGAACAACAACCGTCACTACGCATGCAGAGAAATGCTGGATCTAGTCAGGGCCGGTGTTAGGTGGTTGTACCCCCAACCCTAGGCTTTGGGCACCCGATATCCAATATATTGCATTTAGCACATAATATTTATATAAACAAAAACGTCGATTTATTTGAACAAATGTTTATACAAGAATGTTTCTACAGCATTAACACAACGTAAAGCAGACAGACTTTCGTATTCAGCATATTTCAAGCTACGAAAACGATTTTTTCCAAGTTTTCAAAAGATGTAAATGTTTTTGTCAGCTCAGTTATATCTAATGTTTTGCAGTTTCACTTTCAATAGCTATCATTGCCAGATTTGTTAGTGAGTTGATCTCTGAAACCTTTTGATTAACTTCAACTTGCTGAATCTCCGTTCAACAGTATTTGGTGCAGCATTGATCGGCAAACTTTCGTCATGATGGCCCCAAGCCCCTTTCAATCATAAATGAAGGACCGTGCTTATTTTTGAAGGACCAATTTCAAACTTACGTTGTATTCAGGTATCAGTAACATGTTGAAGTCATAAACCTATAGTACCAACAACACTGCCTTGTTAGCGTCAAACAATTACTGTTTTGTAGTTATTGCAGTGTAGCCTAGGTTTTATCCCACGCAACCGGCCCACCACTTTAGTTCTTACATGCCACACTTTCGGATTTCTCATTGGTGTGAAGCATTTTTTTCTTTGGACAAGTCTGATGCAAGATACACCGTATATTAGAAGCGCGGGCTACAAATACTATTTTACATGCTTGTATATTTTGGAAACCAGCTATTCTATTGTTATACTGTACAGTGGACAATACAACATAGGTCTGCAACAGCGGCGTAACTGACGGGGATGCAAGGGTGCAAACCTCCCTATGCCAAGCTAAATGTAAAAATTGGGTCCTTGCATTTAGCTTATATTTCGGTATTCAGTATTTCTCTGGTTTTCAGTAGATTTTTGTTTTTTGTGTGTTTTTCAAAGTTTTCTGGACTGTTTTCTGGTGATTTGGGGTTTTAGTATAGAAATCCATATCCGGATACACTTTCATTTCTCTTTTTTTCTGAGTGTTGGCAAATGGTCCCATACGGTGGCCAGTGGGCCTCCTTCAGCTACATTTCCCACCCTGACTAAAATCTTTGTTTACGCCACTGGTCTACAACTTAATTTCTATGAATAATTTCTCACTAGACTACGCTAAAAAGGCTTACAGTCAATGTGGATAAAGCAACATTACCTATACAAGTGCCAGCTTATCAAGGCAAATGCTGACAACGAAGCTATCCACAATGCATTTCACGATGGCGGACTTGGATAAGAGGACCTTGGGGGAAAGATCAATTTCTTTGACTTAGTACATAAATATGAATGTTGAAAGGGTAAATGTGGGAAATTAGTTCTTGGCGAGTTTAGGTCAGGTTTGGTCTATATGTCGCAACAAAGGTCCTCAGTGAGATTTGTGGGCCCTCTTCTTTACCAACCCCCAACCGGCCTAGGTTTAAGAGCGCCCTTCTTCCGGATCTTTATCTAGTGCCATATTTCTTCCAAACATGCAACTCACTTTTGCCCAGCTTTACCAGTAGCGGTAACCGAATGCGTATACGTCCAAACACCAGCTGCTGCAGATCTATCGTAGACGCTTACTATCGTTGAAGCTTACTTTTCTCCGAACTAACGCGAAACCGATCGATCAGATCAAAAGTGCCTATCCTAGCTTTTTCCTAATGCTGCTACATACCTTACCGCCACCACGCAAATGTTGAATGAATAAAAAAATATATTTCAATTTGAACCATATTTATATTTGAAAAAGCTTTACCAGACCTTGACTGTATAGACGTCCGTTATCGGTATAGTTTTCTTTTTGTTAAAGGACATCTAATTTTTCCCGCACGTTGCAGGATGTCACTGACAAATTATTGGTCTCTTCGTAAGTAAGCACTACACGACGTTCCCTGGATAGAATTTCGTTCAACAGTGTTAAGACCAACTCTGCTCAATCTTACACTACATGCGAATTAATTGCATTGAATGAATCTTTTTGCGCTTTTCAACGGTTGACTAAAAAGGATGAAACTGATATCAATGTTTGACATGTTTTGACAGTAACTAATGACACTTTCACCTCTACTTTGTAAAAAGCCAGCTTTTCAACATTAACTCATTACTCTCAATTTTAGCGCAAAGATGATGACTTCGCTATTTTGCTGTAAAACAAACGCTAAAAAAACTGAAGCATGTAAATAGAACATTGTATTTTTCAGTTTCCACCACAACGCTTCCTGTGTCTTCAGGTATGTTATCAATTTTGAGTGCCACGCTTTCAGCTTCTGCAATAGTAGAAACTGTTTCGCATTATTTAAAGATTTTCAAGCTTCGAAAAACGTAACTGTTTTACGAAAAATGTGAAACATGAAAACGTGAAACATAAAATTACGGAAAATTTAATCCATCCTGTGTTTCGTTTTTCTTGTTTTTGCTTGGGACAAGTCATACACTAATAAGAAGTTATGAAAGTTATGCAAACATACAAGTCCAGGAAATCCGCATAAATTGGAGCTTTTGTTGCTGAAAGACTGCAAAACATTACATTTGAGGGATATTTGAAATCGCTTTGTACTGACGAATGAAAATTTTTTGAAAACTCCGTGCAGTATACCGTTGTGACTTGGGTAACTTCAAGCAACGTGTTGTGCTTGATCCTGTTGAATGACTAGTGTTGCTATAGCAACGAATTTTTCAAATGGCACCGGCCGTTGAAACCAAAGGCAAGTTTTCATCCACGAACAACTCAATGTTAGCAATGTTGTCTCTGAAACATACCAACTTCGGGTCCAATGTAAATCACTAAACGGGGCAGCCACCTTTTAAAAGCCGTATAAGAGCGGCGATTAGCTCAATGGTAGAATGTCCATTTCCCAGTTGAAAGATTAGTGTTCGATCCACGGCCGCTCAGTGATTCGCCATTGCGCTCCTCGGGCAAGAACGTTCGCCGCAACCGCCCCCACAAAGAGCATCATCTAGGCCTCGGCCGACTGCCAACAGTCGATAAATAAATATGTCGCATTGGATGCGGTCAAAAGAAATAAAGAAATATGGAAGTGGCTACATCAGCCGATTTAAAGTTGGAAACCCGAATTTATCTGAGAAAATCCAGTAATGTTTCTGATAATATTGCATGAAGGCATTTCAGCTTTGCGTAGCAACATTCTAGCTAATAAGCGTAAATTTTTAGGATAAGGCCGCAATGACTTAATTGGTTTTATTTAATGAATTTATTCTCAGGAATTCAAGTGAATATTTTTGCTGTGCAATTTAAGTCTGTTTTCTCATGATTTATCAAGCGCTTAAAATGGTTGAAGATGCCGCTGACTGCATAGTGTAGCAGGCAGCAATATGTCTGTTTTTTGTTTTTTTTTAATAAAAATGCCAATTTAGGAAATGAAGGGGTGATGTGCATGGGCGCCGGAAGAGTTTTACCAGGGAGTCAACATTGGTGAAATCAAATTTTACCAACTCCGAAACTAAGAGAAAAACATTATTCTGCTAGAACGTTAATAGCAAAATGTCAATTTCATAGTCCAGGGGCAACACCCTCACCACATGCCGCCGCTTCCGGCGGCCATTGTGACGTGGCGGATAAAAAACTGCTGTGGACATAATTAAGCTCCAGTTATGCTAAATGCAACACGTATAGATTTAATGCCACTTACGTTTGGAGATAAAAGTTCCCACAACAAAACATAAAAACAAGCTTACAGTAAGGAATAACGTACAGCACAACATTTTGTCCCGTGTGATTTTGAATAAACGCTTATTCATTCAAAACAAGCCGCCTCGTAAAACAGAATGCAAGCTTTCAAAATGACGTGCGTGGTTTTGTACGTATATTTTGATACGTATATTTCAATCGCATATATTTTCTTCACCTGACATTGGTATGAAGTAGCAAAATGCTTTCGTGTAAGGACTGTGTGTATCTTTGACTTTTACGCCAAAGGCAGATATCGCTGAGTGCTTGAGGTATTAAAAGAGTTAACTTGTTTGAGTGGTGGGACACTGAAATCAATACTTAAAAGTTGTTGCGTTCAGTCTCTACCTGCTAAGGCAAAAAAATAATATCTTAACCTCAAGATTCTGCATGTTATAAACATACACTTCCCGCTATTTTAAGTTAATGCCAAGGTGCTATTCGTTTACATTTTTCAAGGATGTGCTGGGAATACCACCTTTACTTCTGCATCTGGAAGAGTTACGTCACCTAATTATCCATCCAACTACCCAAACAATTTCTACTGCGAATGGATGATTGTGGCGCCTGAAGACATGGTAAGAATGAAATCTTATCCATGCTGGTGATGTGTTGGTAACTTCGACATCAAAAGCGAAAACAATAAATCGCACTTCAAATTTTTAATTCTCAAAAAACTAACTTCTGCAATGTTTGTTTTGAAGCCGCCTTACATACACATTCAAACAAATCAAACTGCAAAATGAACATCCAAATATCTCAAAATCCTGTTTCAAAATGCAGTACTGGTATAAAGTAGGGACGACGAAATACCGTAGCCTCTCATCAACCATTTAGAACTTAGGAACTTAGTAGCGAAGGCAAAAGCCTCTTATAGGTCACTAGCGATTGGGGCGCTCCTCGTCCTGTGTTATCATCCCACATGTCGCCGAGAAGTCCTGTTCGAACTGGCGCCGGGGATGTTTTACGAAAGCCAGTGCAATGTGAAATCGGCTAAGCACAATGCTTACCATACCCAGTAGATGCAGATGAAAGACCGTAATCACTTCATGATTAAACCAACTCACTGTTTCGATCGCTAATCTTTTCCAGCAAAAAAATACTGTTGTTAACAGATTTTTTCAATCAATATTGTTCATCTCATCCGTTGATTGAATGTTTCATTGCAGTTACGTGCACGACAGTTGTTTCTATTTATTTGTTCATTTTGCACGATTTCGAATTGAAAATCCAATCCAATCAAAAGTGAAGATTTGACAAGAAACATGCTTCTGTAGCCAATATTAATGTTATATGTTTTGCTTCAATCAAAATACGTGTTTCTGGAGTTTTAACGTTATCTCGAGGGTGGATAAAGAACTGTTGCTTCTATGATGAAAGTCACCACCTCTTCACAAGTAAATTTGGTGAAACCTGCATAAATATTCAACTTTATGCAAGCGATATGTTCGACTTGATTAAGTTCGACGTGCATTTTCAAGTCATTTTGTTTTCAATTTTTTTACTCCAGGTCATAGACATCATATTTGACGAGGTAGACTTGGAACATTCGTGGACGTGCGAGTATGATTTTCTTGAAGTTTACGATGGAAGAGAGCTGGTAATTATATCTCTGTCTTGTACACAACTATTTTTAATAAAAAAGCATGGTTTTGCTGCAACCTTTGCTTTTTTGCGGTAAAATGTGCATGAGTGAGAGTGTAGGAGATCCCACCAGTAAGGGTATGTTTCAGCATGCTTTAGGGTAGGGTGGGCAATTAGCGGCCCGTGGGCCTCATGTGGCCTGCCACAGCGTTTTCAGTGGCCCGCGGAAGCAATTAGGAAAAACTTTTAATCAGAAAATTCCTCCCACTTCAAGTAAATATCAGTGCTGAGGCTAACGTAAACTGAGGCTTGCTTTTATATTTCCATTAGAAGGTATGGTCTTCCGCTAAACGCTGCCGTTTCATAGTGGCCCCCGAGCTAAAGCAATTGCCCACCCTGCTTTAGGGTGATATCTACTGTAATCCACACCTTAATGATGATAGTAATACAGCGGTTTATTTATAGAAAATTTTGAATTATGTCGTTGAACTGAAATGTTTTGTCCATTTATTTATTCTGCAAAGGATGTGTTTTTCAAAAACTGTAAAAATCAGTGGTTATTGCGTGGATACAGAACAAGTCAACCGCAATTTGATTCCATTTTCGTGAAGTTTGTGATCTTAACAACATATTTATTTTCTCTTTTTTTCGCAAAATGTTATTGATTTCAGTTTATTTTTTTGTTTGAATTTGTTAAATATCAAGTAATTTGAATAATTATGTTCTTTGGGTACAGAAGAGTATGAAATGACTAACACTGTAACGGCTGAAGTTGTTAATTCGATCTGTTTGCATTTTCAAAGTATGAGAATGTCATTTACATATTTCGGATCCAGTACCGGATTAACAATAGTAGCAAATGTAGCAATTGCTACGGGCCCCAGGCTTTTGGTGGACCCCTGGTCCTTTGTGCTAAATTTGTTTTTTATTATGCAAGGGCGAATATTAGAATTTAGGCGACCGAGACAAACTTTCAAAAAGGTGGCCTACATTTTACACATGCTATACAGAAACGTCCTTGAAAGCAAGTTAAATTTTTCTTTTTGTCTGGGATTTTGCTTTGCGTGAAAGTCAATTTCCTTTCTGGGTATCTGGGTTTTTCGTCAGGATATCTCGTGTTTTTTTGGAATTAACAGCCTATAGCGATGATTTAAGATATGCTATGATTAAAATTTATTTCTAGTCTCATCTTTCTTTATCTTTCTTGATCAAGGTACGTTGGTCTTCAGTATAACTGATAAACAAGCTACTAACGCCGTATAAACTGAAAATATTAGCAAGGCCTAATGAGTTCTAAAGACAGAGATACTAATGAACCAAGTCTAAAGAAAAAAATTAAGTGGTACACACAGCAATTTTAAGATGGAATGGTTGAAAGATCCAAATTTCAAAGGTTATCTACAGAAGTACATTGGGAATAAAGATTTAATTATTAATTCTGTCAGATCACCTTCAGAAATGCAAACAGGTCCACCGTACTGCGATAATTCCGAGAGACTCAAAAGTTCATTAGCAAGGTTGCAACATATATTTTCTAGCGCGTTTTGTTGCAGTATATATTGTCCCAGTATATAAGTTACAGTATATATTCACTAGCACGAATGCCTAGGTACAGTACAGTAGATATTAGAACGAATGGTCTAATATTGTGTCTACTTGGGATTTTGTGTTCAAATCTGTTTTTTTTGTGAATCTATACGTTTATTTTCAAAAAGCTCATTGGCAGCCCTATATTTGCAATCTCTTCATTAACCATTTGGTAGTGTACTTGGAGTCTTTTTTAACAAATGTGGCAAATACGATTTGCGCATTTATTTAACTCTGATGGTGACCAGCAGCAGTGGAGAACGGTCGTTTTCTAAATCTAAGGTGGCAGAAAGAATAAAGGAGCACCATTAGGCAAAACAAGCTGAACACCCTAATATCACAGAGTATAGAGCATGAATATCTATGTGAAATAGACGCTACCAGCAACATAAACAAATTCGCTATGACAAAATCTAGAAAATGCAATCTTGAAGTAGTATGTATCTGCTTTTCACAATCGACCTCGACACTTACCGAAACTACACTGTAGAGATATAGCAATGATCAAATTTGTTGATGAGTCTGCAAGCATTAATTACTGACAATATGCTGGTGATGAGAGACTATTTGTTGATGGGTCTGTAAGCATTAATTACTGCCTCTGTACTGTACTTGTGAGGTGTACAGTAATGTATGCCTTCTTGGTAAGAAGATACGTATATACGTTTTTGGTAAAAAAGTTATTTAGTCCATGATGTCCACCAGTTGCTACTTAAGAGTAGGACCAGCTTTTTGTACTTGCAAAATTCAGTGTGCATAATGGTACCCACATGGATGCCCACATTTTTTGTGATGTAATAGTTGTTCACTTATTCAAGTGTATTTTTAACTTAGGGCCCCGCGCTGTTTTTATGCTACAGGTCCCGCCCCGCCTCAATCCGGCACTGTTCGGATCGCAACAAAGCTTTGTGACTTTTCCAAATTAAATGCCTCTGTCCTATTCATAAAAATTCCGTGCCCAAATATCAACACAGTTAATCTTCAACATACCCGAGTTCTTTGAAAAGCTATGAACAGTGTTTTCGGCAGGACATTTTAAAAGTCTTCAGAAAAATAAGAAAACAAAAGAGACGTAAAGGACTGCAAGCAATTATCTGGACAAATGCTGTGGATCTTAATAGACTTGAGCATCCAGCTACGAAACATGCTGCACCTCAAAAGTCAAGGAAAATCTGCAAGATATAGGGTGAAGGGAAGTTTTGGAAACTAATAAAAATACTGTACGAATGGAGGCAAAGATGCTTAAATTTAAAAAATTCGTTTGTTATTTTCTTGGCTACCTTCTCAGTAACTGTAGATATAATATAATGTTTATGGAAAATCTCTTCAACCACGAAACAAATTCAGTACAAAGCAAGCGCTTTCATGATTTTACCCGAATTGGAATTTTTAGGATGAAATGACGCCGAAAATCATTATCATGTATCTGAATGCAAGCTGTTTTTTTGGAAAAAGGAGTTGACCATTGAATTTGGATTGGCAAGCTAACGATGCTTTTTGCCATAAAAGACGATACTATTTGTCCATCATCTAACAGCGATCAGCCAGTGAATATTTGGAATTCGAGCACGGCAAAATTGAAGTCAATAGATGTTTATGCATTTTGGTTTTTAAAACAAAGGCGAGCGAAACATGATGGATTTCCACAACATTAGGCTCCAACTATCTCGAAGATGGTGGCTGTCAGGCGATTTATCTGATATGAAACTGCACAAGTGCAAAAGCTTGGATAGTGCTCTGCATTGAAACCTGGAGCTTGTATTTTGAATTTTATTGCGTTACTACTGTATATGTGCTGGGAGCAGATGGAGAAATGAACATTCTAATAATGGGCTTCAGAAAAAAGCAGAGGGTTGTGCGGTTTTTGAGACTTTGTCTAAAAAGAGAGATCCTACGATTTTTGCGCTATGTCGTCTTTAGCAACCCCTGACAATTTTGCAATTTGCAAACTTTCACTTTAGTTTAGACATGCGGAGTATGACTTTGTAGAAGGTCACCAGAACAGTGGGGAACTGAGGATAACATCCCCATACACAAAACGGGGAACAGAAAGCAATGCAACAAGTACCGATGGATTTTTCTCCTTTGCCTTCCTGGAAAAGTATATGCCAAGTAGCTTGAGAAAAGATGCCGGGAAGAGATTGAATATAACCTGGAGGACACCCAGTGCGGTTTTCGTCCTGGACATAGCAATACAGACTAAATTTGCACTCCCATCAAATTTTCATGAAATCTTTACAGAATGCCGAAGATGTCTATGCTTGTATTGTCGCTCTCGAAGAAAACATTCGAATAAGTTCCCGGAGAATAGCCTTGTGGAGTGCTGCGGGAGTACAATGTTGACGGCCGCCTGTTACTGGCCGTCTAATCACTGCCATTCTGCTGAGACGTTAGTCTCCGTTTCAACAGCGTTAAATCACAACTGTTCCAAGTGGATGTTGACCATGGCCAAGGATCTGTGCTGTCACCACTCCGTTTCTTAGTCTTGATCAATTGGAATAGACAAACACAACTGGGTATAGGATGCCATTGCTGGAAGCTGCACAATCATCAGTTTGCATGTGGCAGACGATTCGGTACTGCTTACCTCTTCTGAACAAGGCCTTCAACATGCACTTGATGGGTTTTCCGCTGCGTGCAACCAAGCTGGAATTAAAATAAATTAGCATTGAAAACAGACCGAGCAATTGTGCCTGTCCAGCAATCCTTGTTGGTGCACACTTTACGTAAGCAGAAATACACTGCAGTAGGAGAAGTTCAGGTACCTGGGGTTGATATTCACGAGTGATGGAACATAGAACAAGGAGCTTGATACACGGATTGGTAAAGTAAATACAATGTTACACGTGTTTTATGGTACTGTGGTCACAAAACAGGTACAGTATTATCACCCACAAAAGAGCTGTCTGTTTTTACACCGGCCTTTGTTCAGATCTTCACCAATGGTCATGAATTTTGGTTAATGACCAAAGGAGTGCTATCTCAAGTACAAGTGGTTAAAATGGGATACTTGCGAAAAGCGTACGGGGTGACACTTCGCAACAAAGTGCGCAGGTATGCCACTTTCGTAAAAACTTGAATCGAAATCCACTTCAGATTCGAATTGAAGAGATCCCAGTTACATATTACGACGATGTGACCAGAACGCCCAAGGTAGTCCTGTTGGTTACACCTACGAGAAGCCGGTCCAGGGGGTCAGTGGCCAGGTGTTGTGATTATATCTTCTATATTGCTTGGTCCCGTCTTGGTGTGGAGTCATCGGAGGTGGCTGAAACCCGTGAAGTATTTTTACCTTCATCCGACAAGAAAAGCGTGTGTGAAAATGAAAGAATGAACATGTGTATGCTTATTAACCAAAATCTGCAGTTTACTTCAACTGTTAATTTCCTTCTGAGCCGTTCATTTTTTAAATTCTGTGTATGCCGTTATATTTGTCCCTTTTTTCAGTACACTGGTAGAAAATTCTGCGGTACTGAATCACCTCGAAACTTTGCTGCTGCTTCAACCCATGTCAGCATAAAGTTCCGCACAGACAGCAGTGTCACCCGTAAAGGATTTTCGATCTCATGGATGACATCAGGTTCGTGAATCTGGATGAAAATACTAAAGAGAATATATAAATTTTAACTTAATCTTGTTGGTGGATTGTAGAATTTGTGCGTGAAATAGATGCCAAGTGTTCGTGACACATCAAACTAATAATTCTAGTGAGATGCAAAAACGACGAATTCACTTGCTGGGATGGTTCTTGCATACTTCAAACCTTCCGGTGTGACGGGAAGTC